>Ga0099364_10003299_pt1 | contig 25046 bp, 16 predicted proteins | sample TergutTh196P3_FD_73070 | JGI IMG/M metagenome (GOLD analysis project Ga0099364, IMG submission 73070) | Microcerotermes parvus P3 segment gut microbial communities from Pointe-Noire, Republic of the Congo - Th196 P3 | ecosystem: Host-associated > Arthropoda: Insects > Digestive system > Gut ...
ATCCGTTGCTAACAGGGAAAAAGCCCGTACAGATCGAACAAGATATTAAGAGAAAAATCCATTATAACGGATGGTGATTACTGGTTTATAGACCTGCCGTTTAATTTTACACAGTTCGCGAAACACCATCATTGGACGTTATTCTTTGCGTTCTTTGCTCACTCCTTTGCGAACTTTGCGGTTAAAAAAGAGAATTTAACCGCAGGTCAGCGTAAAGAAGTTGCAACTCCAACCGCCGGGCTTCATTCTTCGGCGAATTCCACGAACCGCGATAAGGAGCATTCAAGTCGATCCAAGTATAAATCTTGTCCCACGATTCCTTGTCCAGTTCTACGTCGTGATGTCCGCGCTGCAACCGCTGAATCAATTCGCTGGTACTAACATGAAATTCCATCGGCGTTTTGGTAGCAATGTCTCCCTCCGTTCCCTGTCGGCGGACGAAAGGATGAAACGAAGCGTAAGATTTATTGTTCCGCCAATCCGCCGTGTTGTTTGCTGTAAACGAAAGGATGCCCGCCGCATTTTTGTTCGTGTCGTTATGACATTTAACGCAATGCCGATCAAGAACCGGTTGAATCTCCGTAACGAATCCGTACGGACGCACCGGTCCGTAAAACGGCGTGATCTCTCGCGGCGGTATTCGGGAAGCAATGACGCTTTTCGCCGGCGTAACGGCGTTGGTCTCTTCATGGCAACCGACACAGGAAACCGCCTCTCCCGGCATGGCAATCGTCCAACTCTGCATGACCTGAATCGCCGCTCCATCTTCGTCCAACACATGAAACGCAAGCGGCGTGTTGGCGGGAACCCTAAACGAAACCGAACCGTCCTCCTCAATGGGAACCGTTCCGAGAATCCGCTTGATGTCGAAGCCGGAGTATTCTCCCATCGCATCAAAGTTTCCAGTGTTCCAGTATGCCCAGTGATAGGCGAAAACCCGGAGCGATTTCGCTTTGCCGCGAGGAATCGGCGCATCTGAATAGATACCGTTGAGTCCGCGTCCTTCGTAGATGTCGGTAATGAACATCGTTCCTTCTTGGGAATTCGGCTCGGTCATATCGGGACGCACCGGCGGACGCATCCGGGGAATTAACGGAATCGGCTCGTACAGTCCGGCATCCGGTAAATCATAAAGTTTGACCATGTTGTCAAAAATATCGACGAGCCATAGACCGTAAGTTCCTTTGTGATCGAGCCACATACTGACAAGAAAGTATTTTTCGTTCAAAGGAAAAGGAGTTGCAAACGTGTACTTACAGTTTCCTCCTTGATTGTCGTACACGTTGCCGATGACATCGCGTCCCCAGCCGGGAATCTTGTACACAACCGGTTACTTCTTTCGGATAGACTCTGGGATAAAAGTCGGCGTGTGTGCCGGGTACGCCCCATTCCTTTGTCGTCGGATCATATCGAAACGGATGGTGCGTACCGAGATTCGGATCGACGAGCATCAAGCGTCCGGCTTCCGGCAACGAATGATGTCCGCTGACGACTCCCAATACCATGCTGTCGTGTGTCGGTACTGGTCGGGCATGTTTGTAAGCGGTGGGAAAAAATGCGCCGCTTCCCCACAGAGCCCGCTGTTGCCGTCCATCCGGCGACATAGTAAAAAGGATACGGTCAAAATAATGCGGCGTTTCTGTGTATTGCCAGCGGAGATACATCACTCGTCCATCGTCGAGCAATCGGGGATGCCAACCGCTGTCTTGCTCGAATGTTAGTTGCCGGACTTTGCGGGAATTGTCATCCCAAGCATCATCAACACGAAAAAGCGAGGCGACTTTCTGTACACCGGCAACGCAGGGAACTCCTTGCATACCGGCGGTGGAGAAACTTAAAATCGCCCCCTCTTCGGCAAGGTAACAGGGATCGAACCACTGTATGTCCTCTTGATCCTTCGGGGTGAGTTCGCATAGATTTTTTCCGTCGAGTCCGACTTCAAAGACCGCCCAATTTCCTTTTTCGTTGATCGAGGCGAAAAGTATTTTACTGCCGTCAAAATAGAGATCGAGATCACGCAGAATACCGTCGTTGTAGTGCCGATAGACGGAAGTCAGCGTCGGTGTAGTTCGGAGATGGGAAAGCAGTACGATTTCGTTGTCCCATTCTCGTCGGGGAATGGTATCGTTTGTGTAAGCGTTAAGGTCGATGAATCCTCGTTTCCCTGACTTGTGTGGTTTTCGGCGTACACAAAGGATTTTGTCGAAATCCAGCAGCGGATTTGCCAAGGCGGCTTCACGAATCAGTTGATCGAGTTCGCTTTGAGCATTGCTGCTTTGAACATCGACTTTTTCGAGTCTTTCGAGAAACGCCTTACCTTGTGGATACTGATCGCCGTAGGTTTGCATCAGATCGTCGATGAGTCGTCGAGCGGAATCGGAAGTGTTGACGGGAACGACTCCGTTATTGTAAGCCGACGCAGTGGTCCCGGCAAAAATAAAAAGGCAAAACAAAATGTTACGTAGCATAGGTTACCTTTCTCGTTTGAGTGATAAAGTGTACAATGCCCTTTGCGGCTACATTGTAGCACAAAGAACACCAAAAAAGCACAAATCGGCAATGTCATTTTTTGTAGCGATCTACCTTCAAGTCCAGCGTCTTGCTTGAACCATCCGCAGTGAACGTCAAGCCGGAAGTCTTCGAGTCGCTATACTTCGGATCAATCAAGGGAGTATCGACCAGCATGCCTGAATTGTCCATACCCGTTGTCTCTACGGCATTGACAATGGTAACGGTATAAGTTTTGCCCTTGGGAATACCGTCTTTTTTGGACTCGAATCCCATGACAAATTTTCCATCGGCATCAATTTCGCCGCGTTCCATTTGTCCACCGCTCTCCATGATGACGATCCCGGTTTTGAGGGGCGTACCGCCAGCGATGTCCCCAAAGGTGTACTCACTTGCACGGTTGAACAATCTGGTATTGCCTTCCTGTCCAAAAGATCGGCTGGGTTCGTGTGCTTGTACCCAATTACCTGACCTAAAAACACGGCTTGCACCGTTACCGGAATAATCCTTAATCGTGTTTTTCAGAGCATGTTGAGAAAAGGAGTGACATTTAAAAAGCGGCGGCGCACTGCGGGACGCTTCTTCGTTAACCCAAGTGCGATGGCTGTCGGTAAAAGCATTTTCGGCTGTAGCATGATAGTTGACAGCGTTTATGGGTAGGCAACCGCCCGGCGGTCGGTTACCTACCTTTCCGCTCCAAATCTGAAACGTGTCGACACACCCGACGTTCACTCGAAGGAATTTTCCCGTTGACAAAATTCTTCCGCCCCGCTACAATTCCAAAAACATGGGAGTTCTATAAAGTCTAATATCGTGAACTCATATCTTTACGTATTCCTCTTTCCGCTGTGCCTCTTAATCAGTCCGCTCCACGCAGTAGGAGACTTCGGCATCGAAAACCTCGCCCCTCAAGCGAAAGTTTCGGCAAACTCCGAATACAGCGAACAATACCTCGCCCGATTCGCCGTCGATGGTGTCATCCCCGCCGCCGGAAGCGGCGGTGCCGACCTCTCCCACGCCTGGTGCGTCCGGAACGATGTCGCACAAAACTACGGCGAATTCATCCTCGAATGGGAAACGCCCATCGAAGTCGCCGAAATCAATTACTGGGGACGAACTTCGTTCTTCATTTCAGAATGTTGGAAAGATTATCAAGTCTTCCTCGACGATCAACCGGAACCGGTTGCAACGGGAACCTTCGAAATGAAACACGGGGCGCAACCGATAGCGATTCCGAAGCAGACCGTCAAGAAAATCAAACTCGTCTTCCTCAACGCTTACGGCGGTCCCAATCCCGGCGCAGCAGAAATTATGGTCTTCGCCGAACCGCTCACCAAAGAGCAACGGAAAAAACTCTCCGGCGATGACCTCGCCGACACGATTGCAGAACTCGACGCTCCCACGAGCGATTATCTCCTGCACGGATTGGATACGTTCATCGCCATCAAACGCTTCGAGATCGACTGTTCACATGTCTATACCTATCACTACGAAGGCTTTCGTGCAGGCGGCGGTTTGTATCTCTTCGATGTCGAAACGTTGAAGAACAATCCGAATGATGAAGGAAAACTCCTCGTCGAATCACCGACGGGACAAATTCTCAGTGCCGACCTTTCCTACGACGGCAAGACGATTCTTTTCAGTTGGCGGCGGCAGGAATCGGAGCCGTATCATCTTTGGACGGTCAACATCGACGGCACCGGACTCAAACAATTAACGGATGGTCCCTGGCACAATTACGATCCTTGCTGGTTGCCGGATGGAGATATTGCGTTTTTAAGTTCGCGAAGTCCGCAGTTCGCCTATTGCTGGAATGCTCCGGTTGGAATCCTGCACCGGATGCGTCCCGACGGTTCCCGATTGATTCGGCTTTCCGACAACTATCTGAACGATTTCACGCCGACGGTACTCGACGACGGCTGCATCATTTACAGCCGCTGGGAATATGTTGATCGACCGGCAATTCCGATTCAGTCGCTTTGGACAATTCATCCCGACGGCACGAATCTGAACGTCTTTTTCGGCAACCGGGTGCTTTCCCCTGCGACGTTCATGGAAGCCCGGCAGATTCCCGGTACATCGCTCATCGTTTGTACGATGACTGGACACAACGGTCAAGTGCCGGGGGCTATCGGCATTTTGGATCGCCGACTTGGTGTCGATGCCCAAGAGTCGATCCGCAACATTACGCCGGAAATCCCCATCGGCGAAGTCGATAAAGGAGACGGCAATCACTGGACGATTCAAGTGTACAGCGGACCTTATCCTCTCGATTCCGAACGATTCCTCGTTTCGGCAAAGGGACCTATTCTTGTGCGGACATTCGACTTAGATACGCAAACAAATCGTCCGCTCAAAGAGGCGGTATTGCTCCCCGCCCCTGATAACGGGATGCGGTATTTCTGTGCCATGCCGATTCGTCCCCGAGCCATGCCGACGGTGATCGCAGGCAAGTTAGACAATCAACCAACGGAACCTTACGCAACACTTTTCCTGCAAGATGTTTACGCCGGGCTTGGTCCCGAAGTGCAGCGCAGCGAAGTCGCTGCTATTAGAATAGTCCGCGAAATGCAAAAGACTGTTCGTATTGAACCCCATTTTCGATCTTTCGGCTTTCAATTTCCGGTGATTTCCTGTGGAGCAACTTATGCCGGTAAGATGGTACTCGGCGACGTTCCCGTCGCGGAAGATGGTTCCGCTTTCTTCAAAGTCGGTGTCGGAGCGACCCGCGCCGCCGATGGTTACGGAAGCGAACTACTCCGGCAAGAAATCAACGATATTCCCATCAGAGTACCGACGACCGGTCCGATTTATTTCATTGCTCTCGATCACGAAGGACGGGGAATCCAACGGATGCGTTCTTTCACTCATCTGATGCCGGGCGAGCAACAGTCTTGTATCGGTTGCCATGAATCAAGGCTCTCGGCACCGCTTACCCATTCCCGATTAGCGCAGGGAGCGAGGCAAGAACCAGTTACTCCAGTGTTACCGTATTGGGCTGATGTCGAAACATTCGCCCCGGAGCGTGCCGACTTTTCGCCGGGCTTCGATTATGTCCGCATTGTGCAGCCCGTCTGGGACAAGTATTGTACCGATTGCCATAATCCGCATGAAGCACCGAAGGGGATCGACTTGAGCGGCGGATATACCGATTACTTCAATGTCTCTTACGATATTCTCGCATCGGAAAAACAGGGGCGGAACGGCAGTCCTTATGTCAGTTGGATTCCAACGTACAATGGGCACGAGCAGAACATTCTGCAAATTGATGCGAAGCGTTGGGGTTCCTTCAACAGTCCTCTTGTAGAGTTGATTCGCACGGGACATCCTGACGAGCAGGGGGAAAGACGTTTCGAGATGGACGACGCAAGCCGACGCAAAGTTTATGCGTGGATTGATTTGAATGTTCCGTATTATGGTTCCAGTGAAACATCGCACCCGGAGGCATTGGGCAACCGTCGTATTTATCCGTCGACGCTTGATGCCGTGTTGAACGAAGTGGCTTCGAGACGCTGCGCCGAATGTCATGACAAGGGAAATGTTGAACGCCGCAACTGGACGCATCGGACGCAGAATCAGTTTCAGTATCCGCAGGAGAATAGTGATGGCATTGTTCCGCGTCGTCCGTGGGTTCGGATTACGGAACCGGAGTTGAATCCTTTCCTTTTGGCACCGCTTGCAAGGTCAGCGGGGGGAACGGAGCGTTGCGGCAGAGCAATTTTTGCGGACAAGGATGATCCTGACTACCTGAAGATATTGGATGTTTTTGCGCCGATATTGGAATCGTTGCAACACACGCCTCGCATTGACATGCCGGGCGGAAAGCCCGCCATCGATGTTTGCCGCGAGACGCAGTGAAGCGGACTGCAAACTTCAGACGGTTCTCAACCTTCACAATCCTCATTCCGCCGCAAGCCGGAATCCAAACGAGAGACTCGCAGCCTGTCTTTCTGGATTCCGGCTTTCGCCGGAATGACGAAAAATCAAGACTTGTTAGCGGACTGATTTACTGTGCTGGCGGGTAAAAATTACGCTCTTGTTTTATTCCAATCATTTTCAATTTGTTTCGCACAAAGGCACGAAGGACACAAAGATTTATGTTTCTCTACTTCGTGTCCTTTGTGCCTTTGTGCGAGAAAAATACGAAACGATTAGTAATTTTTAACTGCCAGGACAGTAACAGCAAAGGACACAAAGAAGAAACGGGTGCGCTCATTTTTAGTTGCGAATTTGGGCAAAATGCGTAGTTTACCTTTTCTATTCAAAACGGGAATCAAGAGCGATAAAGCCTGTCGCCTAAATTATCATTTTCACAGGATAACGGCGTTTTCCACGCACTTCAAAAAATTGCCAACAAAACGTGAGCGCACCCAGAAGAAACAGTCATTTGTTCCCGTTTATGATACAATAGGAGCAAGAACAATTCTCGATTCAACAAAACGATTCAATAGAAAATGGGGTTAGGAGACCGGGATTATATGCGAAACGGTGATTCCAACAAAAGGAAACATCGCCCGCGCCGCACGAACGGACGGTCGGTTGTGGTAACACTTATCTTTATCAACTTTGCCCTGTGGCTTGCCAATGGTTTATTTTTCAATGACAATGCTCTCACAAACGCGCTCTTGTTGCAGCAGCGTTTGGAACCCAACGCTGTGGGTGCCATTGAAGGGGGCGGCATTGAAAGGACTGCCCATTTTTTGGATCCCGTTACGTGCTATCGGTATTTAACCTACGGTTTTGTCCACAGTTACGAAGATTGGATGCACATTGTCTTCAACATGATTGCACTTGTCATGTTTGGCTACGGAATGATGCTCGGCATCGGTCCCGGCGGGATCGGTTTTGTCCGTGGAGAAAATGTTGAAGGACGGCTTGGAAGATTGGAATTCACCGCTTTTTATTTTCTGACCATCATCGTCGGCGGAGTCGTGTTTGCACTTATCAACCTTGATGCACCGAGTGCGGGGGTGCTGGGTGCCTCCGGCGGCGTGTGCGGAGTGGTCATTTTGTATGCGTGGCTCTATCCCCGAAAAACACTCTTATTCTGGGGAATCCTGCCGATGCCGATGTGGGCTATCGGAATGCTTATTGTCCTCATGGATGCCATGGGAGCCGCAGGGAGTCTGTGGGGCGGAGTTGCCTATTCTGTTCACCTTGCCGGTGCCGCATGCGGAACGCTCTACTATTTTGTATTTCTGAAACGGGGTGTCCAACTGACAGGCTGGATTACCGCTCCTTCAAATCGTCCCAAGCGTCCACCGAAGTTGCGTATTCACGTTCCGGCAGACCCGCCTCCGGCAGTGCCCCCGGCAGCAGAAGGCGAATTCAGCCGCCGGCTCGACGAAATCCTCAAACGCTACGGCGAAGTGGGGGAGAGCGGACTCACCGCAGAGGAGCGGGATTTCCTGCGGCAGGCAAGCCGAAAGTTTGCAGAGAAATCAGGCAAGCGGTAAAAATATATTGGAAACGGCATGGAAATTGTGCTTTGCGTACCTTGCAGTTAAATTCTCTTTTTTTTAACCGCAAAGACGCAAAGGTTGCGCAAAGGACGCAGAGAATGGTGTCCTGCGTTTACGGCGGGGTGTGAGAGGACCCTGTTTCCGGTTGTCTTTGTCGAGGAAAAAGAAGTTTGCCATAGGAAGTCTACCATAGGAGCATTATACCATAAACGGGAAGGAATGGGATATTTTTTTGCGCCCTTTGCGCTTCTTTGCGTCTTTGCGGTTAGGAATTTAACCGCAAAGACGCAGAGAAGCGCAAGGGGGGCAAAGGACACTTTCATGCCTGACAGCACATTTCACCGCTCCAACGCCGGTTCGATCCAAACACCCCAGTCGTTGCTGACACCGTCGCCGCCGTCCTCGACTATCAATTCGAGTTCCCGAACATCAGCAACATTCACCTCCAAACGGCGCAAGCGGTGGTCGGCAATTCTTTCACTGCGGAAAAGTTCCTTGCCGTCGCCGAGAACGACGAACACCACGGAGCCGCTGTGGTTGTCTTGAAGTCCATAACCGCTCTTGAACGTTTGCCACTTGCCGCCGAGGTCGAACTTGTACGAGGAGACCGCATGACCATAAAAACCGGAATCATACACTGTCCCGCCGACTTGTAGGAACCCATCCTCCGGTACGGAACCCCGTTGCGCCGGTCCCCAGCCGGTCGAAGCAGAGACAAACTTTGCCCAGGTAAGGTCAACCCGCTTAACATCCTCCGGTTGTGCCAGTAAGTCCCTTTGCGGATAGGTTCCTTTCAAGAGGTCGCTGAACTGTTTTGCTCTCCGCTGCACGATACTGCTGGGATACTTCGCCGTCATGTCGGCAAGGATTGCGTCAAGTGTTTCCTGATCATTCGCAAGGAACGCTCTTTTGATTTCCTCAAATGGAAGAGACCGATCGAATATCGAAAGGTCTGGACCCTCGGCATGGATTGCATAATCGTAAACGGCTGTGCTTTTCTGTCCGCCTTCGTGAACCGCCAGCAAACGGAGTTGATAGGCAGTTTCTTTCAATTCACCGATTTCCACCGAAAACCGTCCGCTGCGGTCGGGCTTCGTGATCCACGCGGTCGCATCGTAATCGTTGGGAACATTCGCATCATCATGGTAGGCAATGATTCCAATGACCGGCGGCGTTGCCACGAAGCGTCCGCTGAAAGTGATTTTCCCGTCATTGTAAGCGGCACCGAGTTCCGAAACTCTCCAAGCCCCGCGATCCCGGCTGCCCGGAATGTCGCCGGCGAAGACACGCACTGTCGAGAGTTGCAGTGCCGATGCCTCCGATAAAAATGTACCTAAACCTTGTTCACGTAACTCGTTACCGTAAGTGTGATTGCCGCTTCCCATCAAGGAGGTGCCTAATGTTGTTCGTTCTGCCTCCTTTTCACGGTCATGCGGCAGTCCGAAAGCGTGTCCGAGTTCGTGGGCAATCCCGCCGATGTAGTGGGTATTGAACTGCCCTATCGACACAGGACGGTGATAATAGCCGCCGGGTTCCTTTGAGGAAAGTTTCGCCGCGTCAAGCAGTGGGTCATCGTAAACCCAGGCGGTGCCGGAGAGTGCGTTGCCGCTGCCGACGTAGGGACCGATTTCCGTCGCTACGCCGTTTTCCCATTTAAGCAGCGATTGGAAAATGATGATATGCTCCCGGTCGATGTCAATGTCGTATTGTGTCTGCATGGCGGCTTTGACTTCACTGCGGACAGCATTCCAGGCATTACGACCATATTCTGCCTGATTTTTTTCACCTTTCACGGCGTAAAGGCGCAGTTTGCCGGGTTCTGTCCATTCAAGTTCAAAGGATTTCGGTCCGAAGCCATGGGCTTCCATTCCGTCGCGGAAAAACTTTTGGACGTGCGCCATCACGCGCCCAAGCCGTTCTTCGGTGTTTGGAAAGGATTCGCCGTCGGCGGGAATGAAGGTGATGACCTTCAGCGGCGGTACTTCCCGGGCTTGAAGTGTTTCGGTGTTCGCCACAGCGAATAAAAGGATAACAGGTAGGATGAGAAGGCAGAAATTTTTCATAATCGATGAGAGTTGTAGAAGGAGAATTCACCACACCATTGTACAGGTTGTGATGGATCAATGCAAGGTTACGTTTTGCCCGATACGCCGTAAAGCCGTAAACGGCATAAAATTGTCCTTTGCGAACCTTGCACTTCTTTGCGTCTTTGCGGTTAAATCCGATTTAGTTCACCGGCATTCCCGCAGACGGCTGCTCCTGCCTGACGAATGGAATAATTTTCGGAGTAGGAATACGTGTACCGCTCGGCTTTCCGTACCGCGCGGAAAGATCGTGGTAATTGTAACAAAGAAAATCCCAAAGTTCGTCCGGCGGATTTTGTCTGAGCCAGTGCTGTGCTAACCGCCTTACCGTTTGATCGTACTGTTTCTTCGATCCATGAGCAAACCGGCGACCGGCAAACCGCCGAAGATCGCCGTTGAAAAGCGGATGGACATGATAGAGTTCATGTACAATCGTATCAATTTTTTGAGAAAGCGGTAGTTCGATAAATCGAGGAACATAAAAATAGAGGATATACAGGTACTCGACACCATCAGGCCGGAAATAACGTTGTACCGTCCACAAGCGTCCTCGGCTTTCGTAGAAAGATTGACCGTTTTCAAAACGGAGCGGTGTTGCGGAGGCGAAGATGCCGTAGGGGGCGCTGTTTTTCGTTCGTGAAAATCCGACTGCTACTCTGCCCATATCAATATGACGCAACTCCGGCACACGGAAACAGATGTCGTTGCATACTGCGGCAATCGCTGCTGTGTAATCGAATGTAAAAGATTTTGCCATAAATGCTCTTATAGACCTGCCGTTTGTAACCGTTCACGGTATTTCAAGCATATTCTCTTAGATTTTCAATTTCTTTGTCCTTTTGTCAAGAGCAAGGGGAAGTTCCGCTTTCCGAACAACGCCGATAGGCTGTTGCGGAGAAACGCACCCAATCTGTACTTTGCGCCCCTTGCGTAATCCATTGCGTACTTTGCGGTTAAAAAAAGAGAATTTAACCGCAAAGACGCAGAGAAGTGCAAGGTTCGCAAAGGACATTTTCATGCCGTCTACAGTATAGTAGGAATTTTCTCAATTTTGCTCTTGACGCATTTTGAAAAAATCCCTATACTGCGGCACATTCGTAAATCAATCGCAGGACTTTCGACAACGCAATGGAAAACAAGGACGTTAAAATAGGTAAGAGGGGGGGGGGGGGGCAACCTAAGTAGCCAAGGCAATTTCTCGCCTCTGCACAGCGGGAATCGGCATACTCCCACGCCGTCGACCAGACCCGTTCTTTATTCATTCGACGTATTTGACACGTTGATCACTCGCAAAACCGCAACGCCGGCCGGCATCTTTTGCATCGTACAGGATATTTTGCGGCGTGACCGCTCGGAAACCTATCCGGCAGACCTTGTGGAAGATTTTTTCTTTCACCGGACTCATGCAGAACATACAGCACGTCAAAAAACCGACAACTTTGAGGTTACATTAGACCAAATCTATGAGGCACTTTTCGAGTCCTTCCAGCATGAAGTTACGCGGGACGATATTGGGCATATCAAAAATCTCGAAATAGAGTCCGAACTTCAATGGTGCGTTCCTATTCCTGAAAACATCCAGAAAGTCCATTCGCTTCTTGACCAAGGTGAACGAGTAGTCTTGATCTCGGACATGTACCTTCCCTCGGACATCATTCGCAGCATGCTTGAAGTATGCGATGAACGAGTGGCACAGTGTCCGATTTACGTGTCATGCGAGGTGGGGAGTTCCAAACACACCGGAAAATTGTTTCGGCATGTTGCGGACGAGGAAAAAGTGTCTTTCAGCAATTGGTATCATGTCGGTGATAATTGGCATGCCGATTACAGGAAGCCGCGTTCGATGGGAATCAAATCAACATTGTATGCCCGTTCGGCACTGAACGAACTCGAATGGTCGTATCTTAAAGAGCAAGTGCTGTTTTATCAGTTGTATATCGGCACTTCACGGCTGTACCGGATTCACCATCCTGACGCAAACGACCGGCAGGTAATCGGAGCCTCTCTTGTTGGTCCGCTGCTGTATCCTTATGCTGATTCGATTCTGCGTGATGCCAAACAAAAAGGGCTTGAACGGCTTTATTTTCTTGCAAGGGATGGTCAGATTTTACGGAAAATCGCCCAAACGATCAACGAGCAGCGAAACTTGAATCTGGACCTGCGGTACTTGTATTGCGCCAGACAAACGTGTTTTCTGGCAAGTTTGTTTTGCGTCAATGAAAAAACATTAGCACGGATACTCATACAGGATGTCAAGCATTCGATAGAATTGATCGCCGGGCGGCTTGGAGTATCTTCGGAAGAAATGTTTTCGCTTCTGCCGGATAATATAAAGGATAAAATCAAAGATGTCTCTATGCCGTACGGCAGGAAAATTCGTTTGAAAATAGAGCGTTTCCTGTTTTCGGACGAAAGGATTAAGGAATACATTTTACAAAACGCAAAGCAATACCGAAAGATGTTTGCTTCTTACCTCCAACAGGAAGGATTCTTTGAACAGCAATCGTTAGGTATTGTGGACATGGGCTGGATGGGCAATATGCAAGATTGTCTGATGAAAGTTGCCACGGACACAAAACAGAATCTAACGATTCATGGTTATTATTTCGCCATGACTGAGATTACAGCGGGAACGTCAGGGCAAAACTGTAAGCATGCTATGTCTTTGGGACTCGTAAACTATTGGGATATTCCCGTTAATGCGTTGGAATTGATCACCTCTGCCAATCACGGAACAACGAGCGGATATTTTGAGGACGTATCGGGGCGCATTATACCGAAACTTGGACCCGGAGAACACTTAGTTCAGTGGGGAATTGAAGAACTTCAAGATGCGGCTCTTTGGTTTTGCCAGCATTATCAGGAAGCGGCAAAACAGATCAACGATTTTGGCATTTCGCCTTCATCGGTATCCCATGCATTAGTTGAACGATTGAGGTTCCCATCCAAATGGGTTGCCGATGTACTCGGAACGATACCGTTTTCAGTGGAGCAAAATGACCAGAGACTGATGGAAGCAGCACCCGTTTTCTCCCTATCTCAAACAATTCAATATGTTTTTTGCAGACGCAAAAAGACACGTTGGGAGTTCACAAGTTGGGAAATGGGTACATTGGCTCGAAGTCCAAAATATGTTAGGACCGTTTTTCGCATTTATAAAATCCTTAAAAACGCTCCGAAAATGTTGAAACCGCTTAAAAAACCGCTCAAAGCCGTCCGTTTCCTTGTGGGACTGCCGGAACGGCTCCTCCAGCGAAAGGTCATCAAGCCGCTGGAAGTATTTTTTAGCAATCGAAAGGGCAAGACAAAGACAACAGAGACCATGGTCAACGTTGTTGCACTGCCGACTAAACAAACGAACAAATATCCAAAACGCGATGTTGCCTAAAAAGGGATGGCAACGCTGAACAAACGATAGGCATACCAAGGAGAAAATATATGCAAAAAGAATTGAAACCAAAAGGACTGGCAAAAGTATGGCGGGAAGTTAAAAGACCGTTCAGACAGATTTGGGAACAGATCAAGACGATTATCGAAAAAAATTCCGACCCTCTGCCATCGCATGTTAGATTAGAAGCATGTACGCTCTGTCAATTAAACTGCACGTCTTGCTTTATGCGCCGAGACAAGACAGTTACAGTAGGTAATGGATACCTTAAGTTTTGCGATTTTAAGAATTTTATTGACAAGAACAGTTTTGTTAAAACTGTCGAACTTGCAAATAACGGTGAAATTTTCTTGAATCCAGAACTCATGGATATTATAAAATATGCTCACGAAAATGGGATCGCCTTGCGTGCATCTGGGGGCGTAAATTTCAATATGGTTTCTGATGAAATGCTTGAGGCTCTCGCCCAATATAAATTTGAACTCTTGAGTTTTTCAATCGATGGGGCATCACAAGAAGTTTATGCACAATATAGAAGGAATGGAGATTTTGACAGAGTTATCTCCAATATATCAAAACTCATTAAATACAAAAAGAAACACAACAGCAAACTGCCAAAATTGAAATGGCAATATGTCTTGATGAACCATAATGAAAGAGACGTACCGAAGGCAAAGGTTATCGCGAAAAAACTCGGTATCCCCATGATCTTTAAATTAACATGGGACAAAAATTATGTGCCCAATGACCCAGAAATGCTGAAGCGTGAAACAGGATTAGAACATCTCAGCAGAGAAGAGTTTGCAAACTCTAATAAACAGGACTATGTTTCTCATGTCTGTCATCAACTCTGGGACATGCCTACTATTAACTGGGATGGTAGACTTTTAGGCTGCTGTTGTCTCGTCAGGGATGATTTTGGGATTAACGTTTTTGAGGTTGGTTTGAAAAAGGCATTGAAAAGTAAAAAATATCGCAATGCTAAGAAAATATTATGCGGCGGAAAGATTTCCAAGAGCATAGATCACCCGTGCGTAAAATGTGCTCGATATAAGATGATGGTAAAGCATAATAGTTTTTTGAAACGATAAGAATAGATTGCGGAACATAACGACACTTAACAAACAAAAAAAACATGAAAGAAACGAAACCAAAAGGACTCGCAAAAATATGGCGAGAAGTTAAACGTCCATTCAAAAAAATTGGGCGAGAGGTCAAAAGAGTGTTTTGGAGTGGGCAAGAATCGGGACAGAAACATTCTGTAGCCCCCCCCCAAGGGCAACACAGTTCTGTGCCAAAAACTCCACAGCAAGGTTTTAGAGATTCTTGCAGAGGGCAAAACTCAATTCAGTACAGATCCTATTACGACCTGTCGTTGGACATCCGCAATACAATGCACAAGATTCCAAGCGACATAGATTTGGTTGTTGGTATTCCCAAAAGCGGAATGATACCTGCAATGATGATCGGATTAAATTTAAATGTCGCTGTGTCTGACCTAGACAGTATGTTAGAAGGGCGGTTTTTTTCTCATGGTTTTTGCCGTACACATGCACGGCAGAAAAACTCTCTTTCCGAATGTAAAAAAATTCTCATTGTAGATGACTCTATTAGATCAGGGCGATCAATGAAAGATGCCAAAAAAAGGGTGGCAGAATCTCCGATTTTTAGCAAAAGCCAGCATGTGCTTTTTATGGCAGCCTACTGCAATTCGTCAAATCGCGATAAAGTTGACATCTATTGCAGAGAATGTCCACCGCCTCGTATCTTTGAATGGAATATAATGCATCACGTTGCACTGTGCAGTTCTTGCGTTGACATTGATGGTGTTTTATGTCCAGACCCAACAAGAGTGCAAAACGATGATGGGGAACAATACTTACGTTTCATAGAAGAAGTTGCCCCAATGTTTGTTCCAACACAGCCTATCAATATGCTAGTTACAAATCGTTTGGAAAAATATCGCGGACCGACGGAAAAGTGGCTTGCTAAGCAGGGTATTATTTACGATTCGTTGGTCATGCTTGATCTCCCGACGCAGCAAGCCAGAAAAGCGTCTGGAGCAAATCTTGGTGAAAACAAAGCCAAAGTATATAGTGAGTCTGATAACGTCCTTTTTATTGAAAGTGACCATAAACAAGCCGCTAACATTGCCAAGTTGTCGGGAAAGCCTGTTCTCAGTGTTGAAAACCAGTTTATGTTCAATCCCGGAGAACTTATCTCATTGCACCTACAAGAATCAAATGAAACATCAAACCGCCGTGTCGCCTAAAATCACCATCATCCTTCCCGTATATAATGTTGAGCCGTACCTTCGGCAGTGCCTGGATTCCGTCATCAACCAAACGATGCCGGAAATCCAGGTTATCTGCGTCAACGACGGCTCTACGGATGGTTCACGTGAGATTCTTCAGGAATACGCCGATAGGGATTCACGTATTGAAATCATCGATCAAGAAAATCAAGGAGCAGGTTCAGCTCGAAACGCCGCCTACCCTTATATCAAAGGAAAATACACTTATTTCGCTGACCCAGATGATTGGCTAAAACTTAATCTTTGTGAAAAAACGCATGCGGTACTAGAAGAAACCGGAGCCGATGCGGTAGTTTTTCATGCGACTAATACAGAAACAAAAAAAACTGCCTTTTCGTTCGATCTTCATCTTGCAAAAATCCGATGTTCTCCCCAAGAAAAGTTTAATTTGTTACTATGTGAATCTCCCTGGCGTAAGGTTTGGAATACAAACTTTTTGATTAAGGGGAATCTCTTTTTTTGCGAAGGGAAACGTCCTCACAACGATACACTTCAGCATTGGCGAGGAATTATCCAGGCAAATAAAATTGCCACTCATAACGAAGCACTGTACAAGAGACGAGTCCGTCCCAATTCATATCAAACTGTCTGCGATAACAGTCGTTTCGTGATCATTAAAACGATGAATGATCTAAAACATTTTTTGAGAGAAAGTGGATATTATCCGTTCTACAAAGAGATATATTTTGATAGAAAATTTGTGCATTATTTTAGGACGTTTAACCTATTGTCTGGAAAATTGCAACAAGAATTCAAAAAGTTAATCCGCGAGAATTTTGCCAATGAGGATCGAGAGTTTTTGCATTCCGTTGCAGGAAAATGCATGTCGAATGAAATCAGATTGTTTTATAAAATGATTGGCGGCGAATTGTTTGGATCACTGAAATATCATTGGCGTTACGGAAAGTTTTTTCTGGAACGCCAACGCGCAACAAAAAAACTTTTACGTGAAATCAAAAGACCTTTTCAACAACTACGTAATTTACTTTTTTGTAATCCTGTTTCAAAAAAGAACTCGACTGAATTGAAACATGAACCCAAAGCCGAACTGACAAGAACGACAAATGAGGTCAAAGCAGAGTTGGTGCGTTTTATGGACGAGAAGAAAAACGAGGCGGTTCAGGAAATTACTGTCCCGGCGGTAAAAAATGTCAGGTAGGCAACCGACTGCCGGGCGGTTGCGTCGGCGATAGCCGACTGGAAACGTAACCCGCTTCCAGTGCGGAGTACCGCACGTTGCCGCCCGGCGGTCGGCAACCTACCTTACTCGGTCGGTGTAAAATTTAACCGCCGGGGCTATAAAACATAACACGAAGAGCGCGGCAGGGCAAACAATACAGATACCCAAGATGACGTTGATGTAGTAACCTGCCTCTATCGTTTACTCACTACAAATATATGAAACCTAAAATCACTATCATCCTTCCCGTACATAATGTTGAGCCGTATCTTCGGCAGTGCCTGGATTCCGTCATCAACCAAACGATGCCGGAAATCCAGATTATCTGCGTCAACGACGGCTCTACGGATGGTTCACGTGCGATTCTTCAGGAATACGCCGACAAGGATTCTCGCATTGAAATCATCGATCAAGAAAATCAAGGAGCCGGTTCGGCTCGAAACGCCGCCTACCCTTATATCAAAGGAAAATACACTTATTTTGCTGACCCCGATGATTGGCTGGAACTTGATCTCTGTGAGAAAACGCATGACCTGTTGGAAGAAACTGAAGCAGATGCAGTATTTTTCAAATGCAACTGTATTGCCGACAGCCGTTGTGCCACTAGAAATCACAATGCCTCTTTTCACCCAGACCTGCCGCATATTCGATGTTTACCAGAAGAAAAGTATGACCTACTTCAATACTTTACAGCACCGTGGTACAAGGTTTGGAATTCAAATTTCTTACTAAATAATCAATGCTTTTTTTGCGAAGGGAAACGCCCCAATAATGACATGGTTCAAACTTGGCTGGGAGTTGTTCAGGCAAAGAAGATTGCTATTCTTGATGAAAAACTCTATACCTACAGGCTACGTCCTGGTGCTTATCAATCAAATCCCCAAAAGCACTTCGTAATGCCCAAAGTGCATGATGACATTAAACATTTTTTGATAAAAAGAGGATATTACCCTCTCTACAAAGACTTTTACGTTCGCAACAGACTACATGCTTTTGCTTGGAGATATGATTGCCTACCGGGTAAACTAAAACAGGAATTCAAAAAGTTAATCCTTGAGGATCTCGCTGACGAAGAATGGGATTTTATTCATTCCGAAGAAGGAAAAAATGAGTTAACCATGCGTGCCCAACTGTTTTACGCCATGATTGAAGGCGATCTGACAGAGGCACTAGACTATTATGACTACACTTCAATCTCACCGAAAATCAAAGCAATCGAGCAAGCAATACAATGGCAACGTGCCGAATTTCACCATTCTCTCGATAACCTTGTTCTTTTACAGCAGAAAAAATTGATCTACCGGCACTATTACCGTTGTAAAATCCTTGCCCAACTTACATTCGGCAAGAAACGTAAACACTATAAAGAAAAACGTGACCTACTTCACGAAAAAGTGAGGCGGATACGGGAAATGTACAAGTGGAAGTAACAGGTGTCGCCATTTCAGACAACAGTAAAACATCACCGGATTGATATTTTGAAGGGAACCTCTAAAAATCCATTTTTTCATTTTGACTGATGCCGAAACGCACCCAACTGTACTTTGCGTCCCTTGCGTAATCCATTGCGTACTTTGCGGTTAAAAAAAGAGAATTTAACCGCAAAGACGCAGAGAAGTGCAAGGTTCGCAAAGGACATTTTCATGCCGTCTAGAGAATACTCTTTTTTTCCATTGGACGAAAGAGCAATTTTAACTAAAATGAACAGTCCGTCGACACGTTTCCCAAAACCGTAACATTGTAGAGTGTCGAGAGTCAAAAACCTCATTTTCACCTCATTCCCAACAACAAAACAACCTCAGTAGCCGATGCACCCCTGAAAAACCAACCTCATTTACCACATTTTACACACGTCAAAAGGTAAATGAGGTTAATGTGGTGGGGGGATTGCTTGCTACTGAGGTTATTTTGTCAGAAAAATGAGGTTGCATTTCGATAAGCCGCCATAATGTTACCCAATCGACAAACGTGTCGACGGACTGCTAAAATGAAAAAGTGGGGTGAACGGTTACTTTTTGCTGCGTCATCAGACAATCAGCGGTTCGTCGGCATCGCGATGATTGATCCGCAAGGACTTGCGTCCATGTAACAGGTCGAAAAGTTGTGTGCCGATCAATTTATTCCGCCAGCCTGTCGCCAGCCGCGGGGTAATTGACTCCGGCAGTGTGCCGAGTTCCGAGGCGATCAATTCTCTTACATCATTGGGGCTGCCGACCAGTGAAGAAGCAATGCCGTTGCGTTTGCAAATTGAACCGAGGACGGCAAATAAGACCTGTGTGAGTACCGTATAGTGCGGATAGGACATGCGCAGCGGCTGAACGGGCAATTCCCCGTCCGGCAGCGATAATCCTCTGGTGATGGCAATCACGATGTCGGGCAGAATCCGCGTCAAGTCCTGCCGCTGCATGCCGCGTACCGCAGCAATCCTTTTTTCTTCGCACGTCCGCCGCCGGGACAATTCGACCAGCAGGTCGTCCCGAAGCATCCGGGATGCCGGTATGTTTTTCTGCTGCGCTAAACCGTCCCGCCAGAACCAGAGTTCCCGCAGAATTGCCAACTCCCGCGGCGATAATCCCGATATTTTGGGCAAAGACTGCCATTGCGGTGTTTCAAAATAAGTCTGTAAATAGCATTTGACGTTTTCGATTTCTTCGTAGTACCAACCCAAACGCTCCTGCCGGACAAGTTGTTTTTTAATGGCTTGGCAAAGAGAGACAAGGTGCCGGACATCGTCGAGGGCGTATTCTACCTGGAGCGGTGTGAGAGGGCGTTGATTCCAAATAGTCCGCGTTTCGGTTTTCCGCAGCGAAACACGCAAAAAATGGTGCAGGAGCGAACCGAAACCCGCCGGATAATCATTTCCCACAAATCCGCCGGCAACTTGCACATCGAACAATTTGGGGGGCAACCGACCGATGCTTCGGTGGCAAAATTCCATTTCGCTTCGGCAGGCGTGGACGATGATTTCCCGTTTTCCGTCGCAAAAAAGTTCCCAAAGCGGGGTCAAGTCGGGAACACCGAAGGGATCGACTAAAGCCAAAAGTCCCCCGGACGCGTCCTCAGACGCGATTTGAATGAGGCACAATTCCGGCTGGTATCTGCCTTCGGAGATGAATTCGGTATCGTAGGCAATTGCCTCCGCCGGCTTCAACCGCCGGCATAACTCCCGTAATTCCTTTTTGCTCGAAACGGTGAGGTGTGCCATGCATTAAGTGTACCCTGTTTGGAGACTCTGGCAAGGGAAACCCTCACCGCTTGAGTCCAAAAATGTATTGGAAACGGCATAAAGTGGCATTTTGCGAACTTTGCGGTTAAAAAAAAAGAGAATTTAACCGCAAAGACGCAGAGAAGTGCAAGGTTCGCAAAGTACAATTTCATGCCGTCTACAGTATACACTGTTACGGGACTGCCATGTCCCCGGTCAGTCTCTTCAATACTTGCGGCAACGGACTTTCCTGCGTGAACTGTATCTCAATGGAAACCGCCCGAAGGGGCAAACCGGCAAACTTGTAGTGTTTCAACTTTACCAAATCTTTCATCGTGCAAAGAATGGAATCGGTGCCGAGTTCTTTTGCTGTTTGCACCAATTCGTCCACATCGTGCCGGGTGTACCAGTAGTGGTCGGGAAACGGTATCAACTTTTCCACCCGTACGCCGCAGCGTTCCAGCGTTTTCTGGAACGCTGCCGGATTACCGATGCCGCAAAAAGCAAGGGCTGATTGACCGCGAATCGTCTCTATCGGCTCGCTGCAAACCGGTGTGCCGCAAGGAGAGTCTATCGAAACAAGCGAGGTGGGCACGTGCACTGTTTCTCCCCAAATGATGTTCGGATTGATGACCAGAACTTGCTGCCGGATTCTGTTCCGCTCCGCTTCATTCACCAAATCAGAACGAGTGAGCAGCACCACATTCGCCCGGCGCAAACTGTGCAGAGGTTCCCGAAGGGTGCCTCGGGGAAAGATATGTCCAAAACCAAAGGGTGCTGTTGCATCGAGAAGCACCACATCCAGGTTCCGCTCCACCTGCCGATGTTGAAACGCATCATCCAGAATAATCAGATCGACCTGTTCGGTGTGAAGCAATTCTTGGATTGCCGCCGCCCGATGGGGATTCTGAAGATGCGGCACTGCTGGAAAGCGGTGAGACATTTCCAAAAACTCGTCATTACTGCCTTTTGCCGCTTTGCCGTAGCCCCGGCTGACCAATCCGGGACGCACGTTTTGTTCGAGGAAAAACCTGCAAAGCCAGGCAACCATCGGCGATTTGCCCGTACCGCCGAGCGTGAGATTGCCGACGGAAATAATCGGCACGGGAAATCGCCGGCTGGGCATCATCTGCCGATCATAGAAAAAATTGCGGACGGAAACAACGGAGCAATAAGGTACTTCCAGTACCCGAAGCCCGGTACGAAGGATGCCGGCGGCAACACCAGTGCTTCGACCGCTGACCAAATCATAGAACTGTTCCTGTACCCCCATAGCGGAACAGTATAGCGTAAACGGCATGAAATTGTACCTTGCGTCCTTTGCGGTTAAATTCTCTTTTTTTTAACCGCAAAGGACGCAAAGGAATGCGCAAAGGACGCGAAGTACAATTTCATGCCGTTTACAGTACACCTGTTTTGAAAACCTGTACACCTTGCACACGAAACCCCTTGACTTGGCAACTTTTTTAGAGTAAATTACCGTTTTTCGTCTTCACATTACACCCTGATTTCTCATGGCAGTTTTCCTTGATGTTGCCGTATTCATTGCTTTTTTGGTTGCTGTCCTTGCCGTCGGTATCGGCATGAGCCGACGCGGAAAAGGTTCCGGCGAAAACAGTGAATCCTACTTTCTCGCCGGTCGGGCACTGCCCTGGTGGCTCATCGGATTCTCCCTCATCGCCGCCAACATCTCCACCGAACAATTCGTCGGAATGTCCGGCAACGCCGCCGATTACATCGGACTCGCCGTCGCCTCCTACGAATGGATCGCTGCTCTCTCTCTCGTCATCGTCGCCTTCGTCTTTCTGCCGCGATTCCTCAAGGCAGGCGTTTATACCATTCCGCAGTTTCTCGAAACACGATTCAATAAAGCCGCCCGGTCACTTATGGCAATCACGATGGTCGCTGTGTTCGTTTGCGTGAACATTGCCGTTATCATTTATTCCGGCGCGAAACCCTATTCCGATCTGTTTCGCTTTTATGGATTGACCGACATCTGGGGAGTTCCCATCGACCTCACGGTAATTTGCTGGGTTATGGGATTTCTTGCGGCAACCTACGTTTTTGTCGGCGGTCTCAAAGCCTGTGCCTGGGCAGATTTACTGCAAGGCTCCGCACTGATTCTCTGCGGATGTTTGATCCTCGCCTTCGCCCTCCATGCACTAGGGAAAGCCGATAAAGAAACATTGCAAAGTGCCATACAGGCAAATGCTGAACAAAAATTCTCACCGGAAGAACATGCCAAATTGTTGGAGAAGTGGTTGGAACAAGAAACGCAGCCTTCACCGGAACAATTCGCCCAACAGATAATAAAATTGGAGCGAGAAAGGCAGCAAGCACAAGCCGAATTACTGGAAAAAGTCGAACAAGAAGATTCCGCCTACGGACGCTTTGCTGCGTTGAATGAACACAAACTCCGCATGAATCTTCCCTGGAATAACAAGTTTCTGCCGATTACCGCTTTACTCTTTGCGATATGGATCCCCAACCTGTATTACTGGGGACTCAATCAGTACATTATGCAACGGACGCTCGGTGCGCAGTCGCTGGCACAGGGACAAAAAGGGGCGGTCTTTGCCGCATTTCTGAAATTGCTGATCCCCTTCATCGTGATCTTTCCCGGTATCATTGCGTTCAACTTGTATCATACCAAGATGAAGGTTGTGCCCATCGACGAGATCATGTTTCAGAAATTGACCGACGAATACACGGACAAAGGATGGCTCTTCGCCTTTAATGACAAGTTCGTCGCCCATCAGCCCGGCGTTGCAGCGCAGATGGTCGAATTCAATGCGAAGCAGACAGGATTTACCCTGCCCGAAGGTTACGAAGCAAGACCGATGCAAGTGTACGACGAGATGAAAAATGCGGTCAGTAAGGAACGTGGTTTTTGGAATCCGCCGACTTACGGACATACGTACTCCGATTACGATTACGATTCCGCTTTTGCGATTTTGATGCGGGAGTTGGTCCCTTCTCACGGCTTGCGCGGATTTATGCTGGCGGCACTGCTGGGAATGATCGTCAGTACACTAGCGGCACTGCTCAATGCGACTTCGACCATTTTCACGATGGACATTTACAAAGAATACCTGCACAAAAACGCTTCGGAAAAGACGTTGGTAACGGTAGGACGTGTCTGCGTCATTTTGGCAATGGTCGCCAGTTGCTGTTTGGCACCGGCGTTGGCGAATCCGAAGTTCGGCGGCGTGTTTCATTTCATTCAGGAGTTCCAGGGATTCATTTCGCCGGGCGTGTTGGCGGCGTTTTTGTTTGGATTCCTTGTCCGCAAGGCACCGAGAATGTGCGGCATCACGGCACTGCTTCTCAATCCGATCATCTACGGTTCGCTGATGATGTTTGCTTCCGATGTGAGTTTTCTAAATCGTATGGGCATCACGTTTGTTTCCATCATTGCGGTCATGACATTGATGACGCTCTTGAAGCCGCTTAAAGAGCCCTTCAAGTTGGAGACGGCGACGACAATTGACCTGCGTTGGTCGAAGTCGGCAATGGTGCTGGGAGCGGTCGTGGTGATTGCGGTGATTGCACTGTACATTCACTTCTGGGACTACAATACACCGATGTTTGAGGGGTTCCGGTGGTGGTAATGTTCCGGTATGAAATGGTACTTTGCGTCTTTGCGGTTAAGTTCTTTTTTAACCGCAAAGGACGCAATGGGTTACGCAAAGTACAGATTGGGTGCGTTTCGGCATAGATCAAAATGTAAAAATTGATTTTTAGAGGTTCCCTAATGGCACAGAGAACTAAACCGGGAGTGAATAATGAAATATGACAAAATATATTGTGCAGTACGGAGTCATGCGGTTGCTGGGGGTATTTTCGCACGCCGATTTAGCGTTTCGGTACGGCGACCAGGTCATTGTACGAACTCCCCGCGGGCAGGAGGTGGGAGTCGTCCGTTGTGAAGCCGAGCCGGAAATAACGGCGAAACTTGATAAGGGATTTGTCGAAGACCGTATTGTCCGTGCGATGACAAAAACCGATGAGGCAGATCGCCAAAAACTCCAACAGCGGGAACGGGGGCATTTGGAGCGTTGTAAGCGGATCATTCAGGAGATGGAAGTGGTGATGGATTTGGTTCGGGTCGAACATATTTTCGGCGGCGAGCGGATTATTCTCTATTACACTGCCGAAGGGCGAGTCGATTTTCGCGAACTGGTCAAAGTGCTTACTGCCGAACTTCAAACACGGATCGAGATGCGGCAGGTGAGCATTCGGGAAGGATTGCGGCTGTATCCATGTCTGGGCGACTGCGGGCGTGAGCCTTGCTGTTGCAGTTTCTTACGCGACACGCCAACGGTAACAATAAAAATGGCAAAACTTCAAAGAGTCACACTTGACCCCGCCAAAATTTCCGGTCATTGTGGTCGTTTGAAATGTTGTTTGCGTTATGAGCATGATAATTATGTCCGTCAGCCATCAGAACCGCAACCAGAACGGTCATCGTGAGGTGATATTAGAGAGGCGAGAGGAAGCAGGGATAAGCTTCCGCGGAAAATAATAGCCCGTCCTCTCTCCCAATAGTATTTTTTCGCCCTGCAAGGGCGACACATACAAGCCTAGGGTTTCAACCCTAGGCGGGTGTGCGTTGCCTTGCCCTTAGAGGGCGGCTCGTTGGTGAGGCATTCCTCCACCCAAGGTGCCTAGGGCTGAAGCCCTAGGCTAGAATGCTTCGCCCTTACAGGGCGGCTGGTGAACGGGAGACGTTCCTTGTCCTAGGGCTGAAGCCCTAGGCTATGATGCTTCGTCCTTACGTACCTGTTTAGCCTGTTTTTTTTGCTTCGAGTGGTATGTGGTTGGTGAGATAGTCGATCAGATCGTTACCGCGCTGCACACACGTCGCCGCCAAACTGGCAAGCACCTGCCACGTCAAACGACCAC
>Ga0099364_10003300_pt1 | contig 25039 bp, 21 predicted proteins | sample TergutTh196P3_FD_73070 | JGI IMG/M metagenome (GOLD analysis project Ga0099364, IMG submission 73070) | Microcerotermes parvus P3 segment gut microbial communities from Pointe-Noire, Republic of the Congo - Th196 P3 | ecosystem: Host-associated > Arthropoda: Insects > Digestive system > Gut ...
CCCCCAACCCCCCCACCCCCGCCAATATCCCCAACCCCGCCAACCCCCCCAACACCGCCAACACCACCAACACCGCCAACACCACCAACACCGCCAACACCGCCAACATCGCCAACACCGCCGAAGCTGCCATAGTGGGAAGGGGCAAGGTGCACGATTGGGGGGGTGCAACGCCCGTTCCCTGTTGCCAGTAGCTTTTTTCCTACTCGGTCCATGCGCTCTGCCAATATAACGCTGCAACCGATGCGTGCGGCTGCTATTGCCGCAGTTAAGCCTGCTGGGCCGCCGCCTATGACAAGCACATCAGCTGACAAGGAGCGGGCAGATTGCTTTTTTGCGTACTGTTTTTTTGTGTATTGCTCTTTCGAGTATTGTTCTTTCGAGGATTGCTCTTTCGAGTATTGTTTTTTTGTGTATTGCTCTTTCGCGTATTGTCCTTTTACATATTGTTTTCTTGTATATTGTTTTGATACTTGTTGTGTTTGCATTGCTTTGCCCCTCCTCAAATATATTATACCCGAGGGCGCAAAGGATTGCACTTATACCCAAGAACAAAAAAATTACATAAATTTACAAAAAACACTTCCATAAAATGGCAAACCATGATATAGTAATGTAAAATTATGGCAAGAAGAAAGGAAGGTGCATCAATTGAAGAAAAAAAAACTACTAAGAAACTGTCGAATAATGAATCGGCAGATTTGCCGCAGGATTTTTGTTGCCCTGCAAGGCAGGAAAAGGAGGAATAATATGCGTATTCCGATTGTCAACAACGTAGCAGGGCGGCAAAAAGACAAGACAAAATGCCAGGTTATTATAAAACAGTTCCTAAGGCCGATACTGTTGCTAACACTGTTTTTATTGCTTACACAGTCTCACTTGCCCGGGTTATCGGGTATAGTGGCGGTCGCAGCCAGTGTGCCAAGTGAAAAGCCGACACAGTTGGCGGCGAATGAGGCCGAGCTTAAGCAACTGGCCGACAAAGAAAGCGAAATCAAGAAATCAATCTCTGACGAGACAATAAACAGAAGCAAGCTGTTGGCTCAAAAGAGGGCAGAACTGAAAGAGGTTAGAAAAAAGCGGGACGATGCGCTAAATAAAGAAAAGGCTGATGTGAAAGTGAAAAGAGACAAACAGGACGTGCTTGTTAAGGAGCTTAAGCGGCAGAAAACGAATATCAAGAAGTTGACAAAAAATGCCGTGGCACTGGCAGCTATAGACATATCTATAGCCCTTGCCGAAGCTAAACTCAAAGATTATAAGGCGCAATACGACGCGGTTAATAAAAAGCTTTCGAAAAGTTATGAGGACTATAAAACTGTTTATGACAAGCTTACAAGTGCCGACCTGGGGTTAAAGAAGAATTTAGATAAGATTGAGCCGTATGAACGGGATATTAAAGCCCTCAAAGATGAGCAAAAAAAACAAAAGGATGAATACAATAAAAACATTAAGGCGAAGGATTATTCGGCTGCTCAACGCGCCATGAACGCGCAATTGGCAGGGCAGAGGGCAATAAACAACAACTATTCGCAAATCCTTGCCATTAGAAAAAAATTCAAAAGTGACTATTATGCTTTGATTGTGAACTATAAGATTTAAACACAACAAATTGGATCTATGCTAGTTAGGGCGTAAAAGCTGGGGCGCGAGAACAAGGGTATAGAAAAAAGGTTACTGACTACCCCGCCGCCGCCCCGGGCGGCTGGGGCATGAACTGTAGAAAAAAAGCTACAATTCAGAGGGTATCGATAAATTTACAATTTCGAATAAAATTTTGTTTGTGGGGGCAGATTCCATATCCGCCCCTACATGCGATATTGGCATTTATGTACAAAATACAAGCAGAGTGTGAACTGCAACATAAAAGGCTACAAATTACGAAAAAGGCAATGAAAAAAGGTTGCGTTTGAACTCGGAATTCAGGAAAGTTGACAGAAACGGTTTTAGGCGCTAAAATTCAATACACATAGAGGGGACTTACGTATACACAAGAGAGCGGCTGATACATACGCACAAAAGAGCGGCTAAAATGTATGTACAAAAGAGGGACTGATATGGTTTACAAACAAAAATCCAAAAAAACAACTAAAAAAACAGCATTGTTCATTTCAAAGATCCTCGTTGCTTTATTGCTTGTTTTGTCAATGGGGGTTACCGCATACGCAGACATAGTTAAGGCGGCTGAATCCGTCAATCTTCGGGAGAAGCCCACGACAGAGTCAAAGGTATTGAAACTTGTGCCTGTTGGGCATGAAGTGGAGGTTCTCGATACTTCAGGAGACTGGAAGAAGGTTAAGTTTGGTGGCATAACTGGTTATGTCAAGTCGGAGTTTCTCGAAAAGGCAAACACTGGCAATTCAAGCACAAACACAGGCACAAACACAGGCGCAAACACAAACGCAAGCACAGGGGCTCAGGATGCCCAGAAGAGTGGGGGTCAGAGTTCCGGGGGAGCGCTAAAAAATGGTGCCGAGGGAGACGCGGTCAAGGAGTTACAGCAACTCATGAAGGATCAAGGACACTATTCCGGGCCTGTGAACGGAAAATTTGGGCCGTTAACTGAAGAAGCCGTTAAGGGGTTTCAGCAGAAAATGGGCCTTACGGTTGACGGGATAGCCGGAAGCGAAACCCTCTCTAAACTTAGAGAAAAGAAGGCGGCTTCGAATGGCGGGGCGGCGGCGTTCCGAAACGGCGACGAGGGTGAAGGGGTAAAGAAGATACAAAGTGCACTCAAAGAGAAAGGCTTTTATTCGGGGCCCGTCAATGGCAAATTTGGGCCTATGACAGAAGAGGCTTTAAAAAGCTTCCAAAAGGCAAAGGGGATAGAAGTTGACGGTATCGCCGGAGCTGTGACGCAGGAGTTGCTGTATGCACAACCTGTACAACCGACACAATCGGCAGAATCGGCCAAAACAGATTCTTCCAGCAACAGTTCTGACACAGCTTCCAGCGGCAACGATGGTGAAACGGCTGCCTCAACCGAAAACTCAAAGGCTGCAAATGGTGTTGAGCTTATTCGGTGGGTAGATGCAAAAGATGTTTTAAAGATTGGTGCCACTGTAAGGGTGCATGACGTCAAAACTGGGATTTCTTACCACGTAAAGAGCTTTTCAAACGGGCGTCATGCAGACGTCGAGCCTGTCACAAAAGACGACACGGCGCTTCTCAAAGCAACATATGGGGGCGTGTGGAGTTGGGATCCAAGGCCTGTTTGGGTGACAGTCGGAGAGCGTACGATGGCTGCGTCGATCAACGGCATGCCACATGCCGGGGGCGTAAACGACGATAACGGAATGGACGGGCAAGTATGTCTGCATTTTTTAGGGAGTTCAACCCACAATGGAAACAAATCATTTACACAGTTGCACCAAAACGGCGTCATGGAGGCATGGAATGCCGCAAACAAATAAAAACTAAAAACTGATTATTTTACGTTTCTTGCTCATTTATTTCGTTTGTTTCGTTTGTTTCATTCGTTTCGTTCGTTTCGTTTGTTGTGTCTATTTTGCCCTTTTTAGCGATTTGCCGTTCGACCCAAATGTCCAAAATGATAATTTTAAGAATAGTTATTACCGGTACGCCTAAAAACATCCCAATGAAGCCGCCAAGGTTGCCGCCTATTGTTATGCCAGCGATTATCAGGATTGGGCTTACCCCGACTTGGTTGCTCAGAATCTTCGGGCCAAGTATCAGGCCATCAAACTGTTGAAGAATAATCACAAGTATTCCAACAGTAAGGGCCTGAACGGGGCTGACAAAAAGGGAAAGGATTACGGACATTATCCAGCCGACTAATGGGCCAAAATATGGGAGCATGTTAGTTATTCCAACAACTAGGCTGATTATCAGTGCGTATCTTACCCTCAGGACTGATGTGCATATCAGGCATATTAACAGTATAATGATAGAGTCCAAGGACTTTCCAATTAGGAAACCTGAGAATACTTTATTGGCTAAGGCCCCAAGGTTTAGAATCCTCTGCCCAGTTTTCTCGTTGAATAAGCCGGATATCATTTTTTTAATATTTGTGATCAGCTTTTCCTTGTCCCATAACATATACACCGACAGGACAAAACCAAACATAGCTATAAAAAACGCATTTGTTGTGTCTGTTACCGCTGTTGTTATTGATGAAAGCGAATCGCTATTGAAGAATGACGATATGAGATCGATGGCCCCCGATTGAAGTTGGGGCAGCAATTCCATAACCTGTTGCCTCACTATAACCATCCATTCTTCATCAAGACCGCTCATATAATTTCGGATTGTTGCGCTCATGTTTTCAAAAAAACCTGGCATAATAGACAGGAGCTCTGATAGGCTGTCAATTATCATAGGTATGAGGGCTGCAAAGAGGAGGGCAATTGAACCAAGCAACAGGGCGTAAACAGTGATAATAGCGAATACTTTTTTGAAACGGAGTTTTTTAATAAAGAACATCATTGGCGAGTTCAAAAAGAAAGCAATGCAAAAACCACAGATGAGGTAATTAACAATGCTAGAAAGGTAGAACACGAAACTCCCTACCCAGACAATTATGTTCTCTATGTCGTTAACCAGCCTAAAGAGCAGAAAGGATATGAGAATAATCGGTATCAGCTCGGCGTGTCGGATTTTCTTGCCTTTGAACATTTACGATACGGCACTTTCAGCTAACCACAGTTACGGCTGTTGCCGTGTCCCCCCTTCTATACCCGAGAACGAAAAGATTTTCATTTCTCACTTGACTTTTTGCCGAACTGCTTCGTTGTCAAAACTCGCAAGGCACAAGGAGTTACTTCAGTGACTCTTTGCTACACCGCTTCGTTGTCAAACCATGCAAGGTACAAAGATTACTTCTTTTTAACGCCTTGCATGGCGGCTGAAATACTGCACAATAACCAGCAAATCTTTTTTTCTCGGGGATATATACTATCTCCACGCTTAATTATATTTAAAGCATATCAAAATAGCAAGGGCATGAACGCCCAAAAGGCAAGGATGAACGCCCAAAAGGCAAGAATGAACGCCCAAAAGGCAAGTATGAACGCCCAAAAGGCAAGTATGAACGCCCAAAAGGCAAGTAATGAACGCCCAAAAGGCAAGAATGAACGCCCAAAAGGCAAGTAATGAATGCCCAAAAGGGAGTAATAGACGAACAGGTTACTGTTCACGCCCCCGCCGTTCCGGGCGGCTGGGGCATGAACAGTACCACGAACGTGACTATTCAAATACCCCTCGTCATTGCGAGCAAAGCGAAGCAATCCAGACACCGAATTAACGGGAAAATACAGCAAAACAGAGATTTCACAGACCAGATTGCTTCGTCGCTACGCTCCTCGCAATGACGAAGAGGGGGCATTTGAATAGTCACCCACGAACAGACGCAACAACAGACGCAACAGACGCAATAGACGCAACAGACGCAACAGACGCAACAGACGCAACAGACGCAATAGACGCAACAGACGCAACAGACGCAACAGACGCAACAGACGCAACAGACGCAACAGACGCAACAGGCGCAACAGTAATCGTTTCCATAATTTGGGGTTGAGTTTTTGCAATATCGCGTATATAATTGACATAAATGAAACCAAGAATACAATGATACCAAGAATACAATGAATGCAGGAACAATACATGTAATTTCAACGGAGATGTTCAGAATGGTAGTTGGAATATTCACAGATACTTTTTATCCGGAAATAAATGGGGTCGCAACATCGGTGCTTTTACTGAAGCGGGAACTTGAAAACATAGGAAACTCTGTGTACGTATTCACCAGCAATACTCCAGAGCTGAAGAAATGCGAGGACATTGAAAACACTTTCAGGCTGCCAAGCGCGCCGTTTGTGTTTCTGCCAAGCAGGAGGGTAGCGGTAGTATACAAAAGGAGCGTGGCTCATAAAATACGATCGCTGAACCTTGACATTATACACACAAATACTGAATTTTCGCTTGGTATGTTTGGAAAACTTATGGCGGCGGCGCTTAACATCCCAGTAGTACATACGTACCACACGCTATATAAAGACTATGTACATTACATTTCCAAGGGGAGGATGACAACGTTTTCTTTGGAGCTGGCTAGGCGGTTCAGCAGATCTTTTTGCAACAACTGTCATGCGCTTATTGTGCCGACGGAGAAAACCAAGGATGTTTTGCTTGAATACAATGTAGATAGGCCAATAGACGTTATTCCGACGGGGATCGACATAGGGCCGTTCAGGCGTAAGGAATCCGACGAAGGGGAGATAAGGGCTTTAAAAGAAAAATTCGGGATTGGCGAAAATGACAGGGTGGTTATGTATGTTGGAAGGCTGGCAAAGGAAAAAAACATTCATGTTGTGGTTGAACAGATGCCCAAGTACATCAGTAAGTCGCCAAACACAAAATTACTCCTGGTAGGCGATGGACCCTTGAAAAAGAGGATAAAGGAAATTGCTGCTACGGGAGGGATTTTGGGCAATGTTGTTTTTACGGGTGAACAACCATGGAACCAAATAGACAAGTTCTACAAAATGGGGGATGTTTTTATCAGTGCGTCCTTAAGCGAGACCCAGGGGCTAACATTTATTGAGGCGATGGCAGCAGGGCTGCCGGTTGTCGCGAAAAGGGATAGGGCAATCGAGGATCTTGTTGTGGATGGGCACTCGGGGTACATATTTGACAGCAACGATGAGATACCTTCTATACTGAGTAGGGTTTTTGACGACGATGGGTTAAGAATGGAAATGGGGGCCAATGCTGTAAGGACAGCCGAATGGTATTCCTCCGGGCAATTTGCCGAAAGCGTTTTAGAGTCGTATCAAAAGGCTTTGGCTAGTTGGGATATTTCCGGGATCCAAGCAAAGCTAAGCAATAGGATTTTAAGCAAGATAGTTTAGCAGTAGTCACAGCAAACAGAAGTCGCGCAAGTCGGGGCAGATATAGTCTGCTCGCGCCATACGGCTGAATCGCGATAGTATATAAATGGAGAGGTTGTTTTTATGAGAGATGAAACGAAATGCCTGCACGCGGGATACAGCCCTAAGAATTCCGAGCCACGCGTTATGCCCATTGTCCAAAGCACAACGTATGTCTATGATTCCGTCGAGGAGGTCGCAGCAGTGTTTGACGACCCGACACGGAGCCTTATTTACTCCCGTTTTGCAAACCCGACAGTCATGGCGGTAGAACAAAAAATTGCCGATATGGAGGGCGGGGTCGGAGCGATGTGCACATCGTCAGGACAGGCCGCAACACTGTTGTCCATCCTGAACCTATGCTCAGCTGGGGATAGCATAATAAGTGTCCCTGACATCTATGGCGGAACAATAAACTTGTTTTCTGTAACACTAAAGCGACTTGGTATTGAGTGCGTTTACGTAAAACAGAATGCCAGCGACGATGAATTGCGTGCCGCGTTTCGCCCTAACACAAAAGCGGTTTTCGGAGAGACCCTGGCAAATCCAGCGTTGAGCGTCTTGGACATTGAGAGGTTTGCAAGAGCTGCCCATTCCCATAACGTACCGCTTATTGTGGATAACACCTTTGCAACGCCAATCCTGTGCAAACCGTTTGATTACGGTGCGGACATTGTTGTCCATTCAACAAGCAAATACATGGACGGGCATGCGCTGCAAGTAGGCGGGGTTATAGTAGACAGTGGGAAATTCGACTGGGGCAACGGAAATTTTCCGAGCTTTACAGAGCCCGATGCGTCATACCATGGGATTACCTATACTGGAACATATGGCAGCAGTGCATACATCATTAAGGTAAGAATGCAGCTGATGAGGGATTTTGGTGTATACCCCTCCGCGCATTCCGCGTTTTTGTTAAACCTAGGATTGGAAACACTTGCTCTGCGCATGAAACAATACTGTGAAAATGCAAGCGTTGTAGCAGAGTATTTAAACGCTTCAGAATATGTGGAACGGGTAAAATATCCAGGACTGGAGACTGACGAGCATTACGGGTTGGCAAAGAAGTACCTAAAAGGCGCAAGCGGCGTAATATCCTTTGTTATCAAGGGTGGCAAAGAAAGTGCCATACAGTTTATGAACGCCCTAAAACTGGCGTCAAATGAGGTTCATGTTGCCGATATCCGTACATGCGTTCTTCACCCCGCAAGCGAGACGCATAGGCAACTTACTGACCAGCAGTTGCTTGATGCGGGCATTGATCCTGGGATGATTCGTTTTTCCGTCGGATTGGAACATGTGGACGACATCATTGAAGATATTAAACTTGGATTCAGTGCTCTTAGCGGCTAACGCTTAGAGGTTAACGCTTAGCGGTTAACGATATTCTTGTGAGAACGTATATCGAATAGTGTAACACATATTTGATATAGGCGTTCTTTTATGGCGTTCCCGCCATTGCGGTAGCTGACGGTAGTGTATTTTCGAAAATCGCTTTTGCGTCTTTATCAATCTCAAATTGGTTACAAGGAAGAAAAATTAGTTACAAGGAAGAAAATTGGTTACAAGGAAGAAAAATTGGTTACAAGTAAGAAAATTATTTGACTTTTTTGTTCAAATATAGTATAACCAATGACATAGATGTATACATATTTCACAGAGTACTTCAATCCTGCAATCATCGGTCTGTCGTATATCATGTCAAGCTTAATCATTAAAAGAGAGACACGGATTGGGTATTTCACCCTTATCAGTGCTACTGTTGATTTTGAGGTATATATACCCGAGAGCAAAAAGATTTGCGCTTAGTTATGGACAAGTGACCTGAAATTGCAGTACAAATGCCATATTCTATTAGAGTGGTTAATGCGAATTCTTGGGGAATACTCAATCAGTAAAGGTGCGCCAAAATCCGGGGGGAGTGGACAATGAGCGAAAAAAAGAAAGGCTTTTGGGAAAAAGCGTTAGATGTCGTTCAAATTGGGCTGGATGTGGTCGGCTTAATTCCCGGCGTGGGTGAAATAGCAGATGGCATTAACGGTTGTATTTCTTTAGCGCGCGGCGACTATGTAGGCGCGGCATTGTCTTTCGCTGCAATGATACCGTTTGCGGGCTGGGCAGCAACAGGTGGTAAGTTTGTGAAGACCGCGCTAAAGTATAGTGATGAGGCAGCCGCTGCATTAAAGTATGCGGATGAAGCTGTCGCTGCCTTAAAATATACGGATGAAGCTGCCGCTGCCTTAAAATATACGGATGAAGCCGCCGCACTAGGGAAGGCGAAAACAGGTGCCAATGCCTTGCCAACAGGTTCAGCAGACAACTTATTGCCAAATAGTGTTCCTGGAAAACCATATGATGGATTCGACTTTGGGAAACATTTGAAAAAGGAGATTGGCGATCCACCCACCGGAATGACTGACCCACATGCTCATCATATCCTTTTTAAAGAGGGTAATGGTGAAGCTCAAAAAAAACTTGTCAAAGAAGGGCAAGAAATTCTCAGAGAAGTTGGTATTGACCCAATTTTTGGTAAGGAGAACCTTGTTTGGGCTCCTAATAGAGTTAAAGGTCAACATGGTATTGATGCACTTGAAAATGTTGTTGAAAAACTCAGAGAAGTCAAGAAAATAGGTGGAGATTATGATGATTTTGCTGATGCACTTAAAAGGTTAGGTGAAGTAGCTGCAAGAAGATGATAAGAAGTTATCGAATATCACAGTATTGCTACAGTATTGCTACAGTATTACTACAGTATTGCTACAGTATTACTACAGTATTACTACAGTATTTTTGAGTTACAGTTCATGGGTAACCAAGCTCTTGGTGTCAATAGCAAAAGCATACCACATATCGTCATTACGAGGAGTTTAGCGACGAAGTAATCCAGGAAAAACAAGGATTTAAAACATAATACGCTTAGATTGCTTCGCTTTGCTCGCAATGACGGACTACTCGTGAACTGTAACATTTTAAACGTATAAAACGATAGAACTATTGATAATACTAGTATTTGAAGTAGTGTTTTGTTATAATGAAAATATTGATTGGATTGTAAAATGATATTCCTCTTTGAAAGGATGCTAATCAGCGAAGTCTTACTGTTTGTCTATAAAAAATGAATAATAGTTGCTAATGGTCAAAGAATGATAGCGGAAACTAGGAGGGGTAAGTATGGATACTGTTTATCCTATAAAAGAAATCCGAGATGCCATTAAAAGGGGAAATCTCGAAAAAGTAAAAGAACTAATAAACTCATATGACGGAATACTGAATGTGATGACACCGTTTGGAACTTTGTTGCACATTGCGGCAACACATGGCAAAATTGAAATTGTTAAGTATTTGATTGAATGTGGCTTTGACATAAACACAAAAGATACTGACTTTAGTGCTGGTGCGATTGTAGATGCGGCATCAAACGGACATATTGAGATTGCCGAGTACTTGTTAAATAACGGTGCAGATATGGACATAAGTGAATCGAAAAGAAATCCTTTGTTTGCCGCAATTTATGGCGGACATAAAAATATAGTAGAGTTATTAGTGAACAAAGGCATTGATATACATGTTCGATATACGAGCGAGACGATGCAAGACATGGATGCATATGCGTTTGCTATTGAAAGAGGGCAAAGTGAAATTGCATCATACTTAAAAGGTTTAAATTAATAATAGCTGTTTTGCACATGCAGTTTTAGGCATGTGAGTAACGTTTATTTGAGTTGTTTTACCCGAGAGCGAAAATATTTGTAGGCTATTGTGTAGAATTTTTGCTGCCATGCAAGACGTTAAAACAAAGTAATACTTTGTGCCTTGCAAGTTTTGACAACGAAGCAGGGCGGCAAAAAGACAAGCAATAGGCACAAATCTTTTCTCTCTTGGGTATAGTTGAGAAGAAGGGGTTTTGCCAAGTGGACGCAAACTTTATCAACCAAGCCAATATAAAGCGAAATGAATATCTACTAAAAACGGAGGATTTGTTCACATGCAATAGAAAAACATGGTCGGATTCTTTCGCAGTACATTTTGAGGAAATCTGCGCAAATATCTGGCAAGAGCAGGACAAGATGACATTGTCTGCAATCTCCTATCTTGAGTATACGATGCTTTATACCAATTTCATTAATCGCAGATATTTTGGAGAGGTTCGTATATACGGTGATGAAAGCTATCTTGATATTAATCAACGAATAATTGGCGAGTATGATATTTCATTCATTTTCATATATTTTGACAAACTATGGGAGGATCTTTTTGACTTAAAAAGAAGGTATGTTGGAAAAATCTCCGCTCAAGACGTCACAACCTATATGTTGCAAGCACTACCTGATTTTTATTCCTATTTTGTGAATACTGCTCGCTTGGCTTTAAGAGAGCTCTGTGATAAAACACCATTTATTGATGTAATCAAAAGTGATGCATTTATGATAAATGTAGGCGATTATATGGCCAAAACAGAAACAATATATACAGAGAGAAAGAATAAGGATGCCGTAAAGTATTCTGATTGGTTTAGCAAACGGCTTCAGGGTGAGTACGTTTTTGGAGACTTTTCGAATTTAGATTTCTCAAGAGGTTCTTTTTTTGAGACTGATTTTCGATACGCCCAGTTTCGAAATTCTACTCTTTGCAATACATCCTTTGCGGGTTCTTGTTTAACTGGATCTGATTATCGCAATGCGAAAATGGACGAGTGTTGCTTGGATTATTGTGCTATATATGAAGCTGACTTTTCCAATGCGTCTCTAAAAAAGGCAAGTCTCGTTTCTGCCAGAGCTGATGAAGGTCTTACGAATAAAGCGGAATGGCAATTTGTGGGCTACTTGCCTGTTAGCTTTCGAAATGCGGATTTATCCGGCGCTGATTTCACAGATGCCTATCTATCAGGAGCTGACTTTACTGGAGCCATTCTTACTAACACCGTCTTTACGAATACAGTGCTTGATAATGCTGTTTTCAGTACAAGAATTGCTCAGTTGTCAGATGAACAGTCTCGTAGGATAAAAGTCAAAGAATCTAGTGGATTAATTAGCAAAGATGATAAAAAAACCCCCGGAGTACTTCGCACCCCAATCACTGTTGAGACGAAAATGGCCACAAACAGAAAAAAAAGCATAAAGCGATATTCATCTTTTTTTGTACTGGAGCAACTCGACAATGCACCGAGCATATCTTCACCAAGAACAACAGAAGTGCAGAAGATGCCTAATACAAAAGGCATGGAAGGATTTGATTACTTTGCACGAAGAAATTTAGTAAGCGAGAAATTGAAAAATCTATTCGCACTATACATGCCCGGATATAATTTTGAACTTGCCGCATATATGGGTCAAGAAAAAAAAGACGTAACGCCGTTATGGTTATTTGACCCGCCTGCCAACAGTGATTTCCATGCGAATTATCGTACAGATGGGTATGTATCTCATATAACTCCTCTTGATAAAAAAATGCCTTTTATTTTCACCGCCAGATCGCCCAAAGGCATCCGATCGATTGTTGTGCAACTCGCTGTTGCTGAGAGTATGCTCCGAAGAAGCATATTTGGTGTAAAGCTAACCAGATTGCTTGAGTTTGAGTAACCTTTTCATGTAAGTGTTTAACAGATGCCATGGTTTCTTTTGTTTATGTTTGACATATAATGTAAAATGATGTATAATTACCCCAAACGCTATTTCGGTATGAGGCATTTATGCTATACCCGATTACGAAAAGATTTACGAGTTATTGTATGGGATTTTTGCTGCCATGCAAGGAACCAAAATGCAGTAAAGCTTTGTGCTTTGCAGGTTTGACAACGAAGCGGGGCGGCAAAAAGACGACCAAGAAACACAATACTATCGTTTATGGGTATAACAAAATGAGCTACAATGGAGGGTTATACTATGCGGATGGGCATGTTATTTGATGAGCGCTATGTGATAAAGAAGGTTATTGGTTCGGGCGGGTGCGGGAAAGTGTACCTTGCAGAGAACGTAAACCTCGGCACAATGCGTGCAATAAAGGAAATTCCTGTTAACGAATCTAACGAGGCACAGATAAACGCTGAGATTAACGCCATGAACAGGCTTCGCCACGATGCTTTGCCCAGAATTTATGACATGATACGGCATGGTGGCGCAGTTTATATCATTGAAGACTACTTCGAAGGGGAAACATTAGACAAGGTCTTGGAGGGCAATAAAACCGTTGACGAGGAGACGGGCTTGGCATGGGCATTTGAAATCTGCGATGTTCTAGAATATCTGCATGGACAAAAACCGAACCCTATAATATATAGGGACTTAAAACCTTCGAATATTATCCTTTCGAAAGATGGCAGTTTGAAATTGGTTGATTTTGGCAGTGCAAGGGAGTATAAGGATAATGGGAACAGCGATACCATCTATATTGGAACAAGAGGTTACGCTTCACCAGAGCAGTATGGATTTGGCCAGACATCCGTAAAGTCGGATATTTTTAGCTTTGGAATGACGATGTTTCACTTGATTACAGGGATTGAGCCTCTAACGCCGGGGCTTTATGAAACTTTTGATGAGCTATCAAAGTATATTTTTGGGCAGGAGGATGTGGAGGGGGCCCTGCTTGACAATACATGCGAGGAGGGGCAGGCATGTAACAGTACGTTGGCTCGGCGGATTCTAAACGAAGAAACAATATCATTTCAATTTCTCAAAACCATCTTAAAGTGCGTAGAAAGGGAGCCTTCAAAGCGTTATGGGGACGTTGGGGAATTAAAGAATGTGCTTGAGAGTTTGAATCCAGGGATTAACCCGAATGCTAAGGGGGGCTTCCGCGCCAAATGGGGCACAACCGCAGACAGCGGGACACGCCTACTAGCGAACAATGGCGGGCCATATGGCTGTGGAGAAGGGCCGAGTGGCAACGGAAGCGGGCTGAGTGGAAGCATAGACGGCGGGCTATATCGCAGCGGAGGTGGGCAATATGGTTGTGGGGAAGGGCTGAATGGCAACGAAGGCATGGGGCAAGCTGGAGGGGTGGAGCAATACGACAACTGGGATGAGCTCTGTGATAATTGGCATGTTCGATATGATGACGAAAACAAGCAACGTTACAATGACTATATGACGAACGACGGCTGGGGCGTGCCATGTGAGAATAATAACAAGCCATACAGCAATGAGGGCAACATACATGTAAACACACATGGCAACACGTACGGCAATGAAAACGGTATTCAGGGCAATGAAAATAACACATATGACAACCCATACGGCAATAAGAACAACATACGAAGCAGTAAGAACGAAATACACGGCAATAAAAGCACTATGCAAAGCAACCAGAACAACACACGCGACAGTCAGAACAACACACGCGACAGTCAGAACAACACACGCGGCAACCAGAACAAATTGGCGCATATCCCCGGGAAATGCATTATTATTAACATCCCGCTTAATCATGAGTTCGGATGCGAGCTTGCGTGGATGAGCGCGAAACTATGCCAACAGAGGACATTGGTTTTAGATCTTGCTATGCAATCGGGCTACTCAGGCTGGTATTTTAAGACAGAGGAGAATGGGCTGGCAGCGGTATGCGTTTCAAATGACCCATTTAAAAGAGCCATTGATATTATTGAGGGTAGCGACGAGAAAACTGGCAGTGTGCGCCAAGGCCTTTTTTTAGTGGGTGGGGCAAGCGCGGGGTGCGCACCAAAGGTGCTGAGCCCTGGAATGCCAAAATATTTAAAAAGCTCCGCGAATTGGCCTGAAGGATTGTTTCTTATGAATAGCAGTTGCAAGGGGAACTATCGCGTGCTGTACCCCAAGCTTACCGAAAATGGGTGTGGAACGCTGTTTTCCCTTATTTCGGAATTGACGTCTACAATGGACGTCTGCATTGTCTTGACAGACTGTTCAGAACATAACATACTAACTGTAGCCAGCATGAACAGCTCACATTATGTGCTGGCTGCGCTTAGGCCAGACGTTTGCGGCATTAGGGAATATGCAAACATAGTTGAAAACCCCGGTTTTGGATCTGCGGCTCAAAAGGTTAAGTTTGTAGCCTGGGAAGATGAATCAAAGTATTTCTTAAATGCTGAGAATGACCCCCGGCTTCGAGACGGGGATATTGTGGGAACCATCCGCATGAGCAAGAAAAGGTTAGAATTCCGGTGCGCTGAGAAAGGCAGGCCATACGCTTCGGCGATGGAAAAAACCGTGCAGGGCGACTATAAGCGGATATTTGACGCACTGGGGATTGTGGACCGAGGAAAACTGAGGAAAGCGGCGTACTTTTAAAGGTATGGCAGGGCGAAACATATAAGCTGGATAAGCCATATAAGCCGCATAAGCCACATAAGCCGTATAAGCTATGAGCGTATAAGCTGTATTAGCTGAATAAGTCATATAAGCCGTATGAACTATATAAGTCATATAATCCATATATATTATATAAGACATATAATCCATATATATTATATAAGACATATGATTCATATAAGTTACATAAGTCATATAGGCTATATAGATTATATAGGTCTTTGCGAAGTACAATTTTGGAAATCTTAAAGGGGGTATTTAATGTATGGCGGAATTAAAATTTGAGATAGTTAAGGAATTTGGGGTTTGCGGAGAAGGGTCAAAGGGTTGGAATAAGGAGGTAAACCTGGTCAGCTGGAATGACAGAAAACCGAAAATAGACATAAGGGACTGGAACGAAACCCATGAAAAAATGGGTAAGGGGGTCACCCTGTCAAAAGACGAGGCCATAGCCCTTCTCGGGATTCTTCAAGGCGTTGATTTTTCGGAATTTGATTGATAAAATTAATAACTTTAGCCTTTGGGCAACCTGCCGTAGAGGTTGTCGGAGTCGTTGGGTTCGATGTTTTCTGTATAGTTCACAATGTAGAGAGGCCTGTTCTTGACTTCGTCGAATATTCTGCCAATATATTCGCCCATGATCCCAAGGATTATCAGGATTATGCCATTGAAAAATAAGCTGACGGCAAGCGACGATGCCCAGCCTGTAACAGTAGTGTTGGTAAACAGCCTTTGGCAAATAACAACCACCAGGTATATAAAGCTGAAGAGTGAGATAACGGATCCCATATATGACGCTAGCCTAAGTGGTTTTTGCGAAAACGATGTAATTGCGTCAAAAGCGAACCTCATCATTTTTCTGAATGGGTATTTTGTCTTACCCGCATAACGTTTTTCGCGGACAAATTCAACGCTTGTGGTTCTAAAGCCAAGCCAACTAATAATGCCGCGGATGTACCTGTTTTTTTCGTTTACCAGTTTGAGCGCTGACTGGACCTTCTTATCTATGAGCCTAAAATCGCCAACGTCAACGGGCATATTAACATCAGTCATGCTATTTAGAAAACGATAAAAGAGTTTTGCGGTGGCCTTTTTAAAGAAGCTGTCGCCTTCCCGTTTAATTCTTTTGCCATATACGACCTCATAGCCTTCCTCGCGCCACTTTTTTAACATTTCGGGTATTACAGATGGTGGATCTTGTAAATCGGCGTCTATAACCACAATCGAATCCCCTTTGGCAAAATCCATGCCAGCCGTTATTGCGATTTGATGCCCAAAATTTCTCGAAAAGGATATTAATTTGAACTCTGGGTGATCTTTGCACGCTTTAACAGCGAGCGGCAAAGTGCCGTCCCTGCTGCCGTCGTCAACAAGGATTATTTCATAACTGAAGCCGGAAGAATCCATTGTGTCTTTTAACCTTTTGCAGGCTTCGCCTAATACGTCCTGTTCATTGTAAACTGGAACTACTATTGAACAGTCTATCGAACCCTTATGTTCTGTTACTGAACGGCCTATCGAACCCTTGTGTTCTGTTGTATCTGAATTTGCCAACCGGGCCATCCCCCTCTCTAAAACCTCAAAAATTCGGTAGTTGCTTTACACAGCTCTTAAAAAACCTTATTTTATTTGTATGCACAGCTCTCAAAAAACCCTTATTCCATTTGTATATACAGCCCGTTAAAAAACCCTCATTCCATTTGTATACGCAGCCGTTAGAAACGAAAGTGCCAATACGAACATGAAGCTTATAGTCAGGTCGAAGACTTTGTTCTTTTTGCCGAGTTCCGCTAGAAGAGGGAATAGTGGAACCGCCCCAAAAATGTACCTCGGAAAGCTTAGAAGCCATGTAGGGCTTATTGATATTATAAAGTAAGCAAAAATATATGCAAGCATCGAAAGCCTATGGTTCTGGTGAACGCCCCAGAATAGGAGTAGCAGAGCCCCTATGATCATAGCAAGCTGTGGGATAAATAGCGATACGGCGGTTTCAGGATCCCAGGTCAGCGCGTTTTCTGTTATTTGCTCAACGTTTGTATAAAAAAGGCCAAAGGACTGCGACCAATGCTTTTGTTGGTATTCCAAAAACTTGAAAGCGTTGCCAGTTATTATTTTGTTTATTAGTAGGTAAACGGCTGTGCCGGCTGGAATCAGACAAATCGATGTCCCACGCAGTATCGTTCCCCACTGCCACTTCTTCATGGCAGGTTGCTCATTGTGCTTGCCAGGCGACCCGCCGCCCAAAGCAATCTCCTTGTTATGTACGGCAGGTTGCTCATTGTGCATGTCATGCTGTTCGCTGAGTGTAGCAATCCCCTTGTTATGTACGTTAGGTTGCGTACTGTGTTTGTCTTGTGGCCAACCGTCTGCAACAGGCTGCCCGTCAGTGCATGCGCCTTGTGCTACATGTGTTTGAATAAACTCTATGGCGAAAGGTATAACGAGAAGAAGCCCATAGTACCTTGTGAATGCGGCGAGCATGCCGAACAATGCAGAGAGCGGCCACTTTTTCTTTAGTATAAAGTATATGCTTACCAGTGACAAAAGCATAAATAAGCTCTCACTGAATGTGGCGCATACAAAGAACGACGCAGGAAATAATATCATATATTTTACCGACAAGAAAGATTTGTCGTCGTCAAACCCCATAAGCTGCGATACTCTATACAACATGACACAGCTCAGGACAAAACAGGTTAGTGATATAACCAACCCAGAAATGAAAGAATCACGGAAAACTAACGAAAAAAACCTGATAAGAATCGGGTAGAGCGGAAGAAAAACAATAAGCACGCTGTCATCGCCAGTGCTTTGATACCAGTTCTCAGCTATTTTAATATAGTGCGGTGCATCGGAATACTCCCACATATTTCTGTACGACGATATGAATCCGGGTAATTCATCGGTCATAAGAGCCGAAAAGAAATACGCGAATCCACAAATTGCCACCCTCGTAACTATTGCAAAAATTATGATATATGTAAGATTTCTTCTGTCATTTGCCTGGAGGGCCTTCAACCGTCTCGCCCCATCGCCTTTTCCTGGGCTGTTGCTCAAATCAAAGCCACTATCGTCCCGGCGCCCCGTTCCATTGTATGAGCCTGGGCCGTCGCTCAAATCACAGCCGCTATCGTCCTGGTGCCCCGGCTCTTGGCGCAAACCTTGGTTAATGTCCTGGTCGGAGAAAAAACCGCCCAGATGACCAGTTTCCGACCTTTCACTAGAAGTATTCAGCCACTCGCCTGAGGTCCCTAATTTCTTGTCCGAAACCTCCAGCCACTCACCTGAAGTCTTCGCATTTGCTTTGCCGCCTTTTTTGCGCAAACTTTGGAAGAAAGCAAGAACTAAATATATAAATATATAACTGGAAAGGAACAGCACAAAGAATTTTATAATTGTTGGTTGTATCAAAGCATCAAATCCCCTTTAAATCCCCAGTACATTCACTATACATCCTATATATACAACATTATACCATATCGCGGCAAGCATCGCCTGATTCACAAGTTGGATGTCGTAAGAGTTATTGCCTTTTATAATTGCCTTTTACAATGTCGCACGATGTTGAAATTTTATCCCGAAACAGGATAGAGTATTGTATAATACGTATATCCAATCATGAAGGGAGTGTGCGAATGAACAAATATGAAGAAATAGTCCGTATCGTGTAGCGATGGCGTTTTTAATCGTTTTAAATCAATGTCAATCGTTTTAATCAATGTCAACCGTTTTAATCAGATTTAATCAATGTCAACCGTTTTAATCAATTGACTATTTCATGATAAACTGCTACGATATTAGTGCTCACGTATCATAATAGCTATAGTGCTTAGAAACATCATGAGAACTATACAAAACAATACAAACGATACTGTGTTACGGGGGGTGACGATTATGGGTGAATTACAGATTCAATTGTTTGGCCAGTCTTTTTGGATGGTTCTAATAATACTCTTTTGTGTCATTGAAGGCATTACTTTTGGGCTGGTGTGCATTTGGTTTGCGGTCGGTTCGATCGCAGCCCTAATCGCCAGCGCGATTGGGTTTAGCCCGCTCATCCAGTATGCAGTGTTTGTTGTGGCATCAGTGGTGCTTTTGATCTTTACACGGCCACTTCTCTCAAGATTCCTAATAACTAGAAAAGCATCGACAAATGCTGACCGTCTCATAGGGATGACTGGCATGGTTACAACAGATATTGACCCAATATCCGCGAGTGGGCAAGTGAAGGTCGATGGACAGGTATGGTCAGCAAAAACCACTGATGGCTCAAAGATTGGTAGTGGGGTTGAAGTGGACATAATAGATATTTCTGGCGTTAAGCTGGTTGTTAAGGTGCGTAACAATGTACAATAGCAACAGAGTTTCTAGCTTGAGAAGCCGGGAATAAACATATACATATAACGTTTATAGGAGGAACAAAAATGGAAATCATCATACTATCATTGGTTCTTTTATTAGCAGTCCTGGTAATTGTCAACATCAGGGTAGTCCCACAGGCGTACTCGTACGTAATTGAGCGCCTTGGCTCGTATCATACAACTTGGGGGACGGGTCTTCATATAAAAATACCTTTTATTGAAAGGATTGCAAAAGTTGTTATGCTAAAAGAGCAGGTCGCTGATTTTGCGCCCCAGCCAGTTATAACAAAAGACAATGTTACGATGCAGATTGATACCGTCGTGTTCTTTCAAATAACGGATCCTAAGCTGTTTACATATGGGATTGACAACCCCATTGCCTCGATAGAGTACCTCACGTCCACAACGCTCAGAAATATGGTTGGAGACTTGGAATTGGACGAGACTTTGACATCGAGGGATACTGTTAACGCAAAAATGCGTATGGTGCTGGATGAGGCGACAGACCCATGGGGAATAAAAGTAACCAGAGTCGAGCTTAGGAACATCTTGCCGCCGAGAGAGATTCAGGATGCGATGGAAAAACAGATGAAAGCAGAAAGGGAGCGCCGAGAATCCATACTCAGGGCAGAGGGGGAGAAGAAATCCGCAATTCTGGTAGCCGAAGGGAAAAAGGAGTCGGTTATATTGGGGGCGGAAGCCGATAAACAATCGGCAATACTCAGGGCTGAAGCTACCAAGGAAGCGGCCATAAGAGAGTCCGAGGGGCAGGCGGAGGCAATTTTGAAGGTACAAGACGCTGTGGCTCGTGGTATTGTCATGCTGAACAATGCAGCGGCTACAAAGGAAGTTCTAACATTAAAGAGCCTTGAAGCCTTTGAACGCGCTGCGGACGGAAGGGCAACGAAGATAATTATCCCGTCAAATATACAAGGGCTTGCTGGGATTGTGGCGTCATTAAAAGAATTAACAAACGATGATAATTTCAATAACGCAGGGTGACGAGCGAAGCCGTCAGCCGCAAGCAACAGCCGCAAGCAACAGCCGCAAGCAACAGCCGCAAGCAACAGCCGCAAGCAACAGCCGCTAGCCGCTTGCGGTTTTTGGTTGCAATAGGATATCGGCGACTTTTACGGCTTCGCCAGCACCCATAGTTATTACTAAATCTCCGGGCTTTCCATTGTCAAGTAAATATTTTGCAATTTCTTCAAAACCCTCTTTTATATACACCGAGTTCCCGCCGTTGCTGTTGATCGCGTCTGAGAGGGTTTTCGAGCTGATATCGCCGGGATCCGGCTCCCTCGCCGCGTAGATATCGGCAAGAATTACTGTGTCGGCGGGCATTAGTGCGTCTGCGAACTCGTTGATAAAATGCCTTGTCCTGGTGTAAGTATGCGGCTGAAAGACGCAGAAGAGCCTTGAGCCGCCTACCAGTTTCTTCCCTGTTTCAATTGCGTAAACGACTTCGGAAGGGTGGTGGGCATAATCGTCAACAATTTTCATGCCATTTACAGTCCCTTTATACTCAAACCGCTTGTCTGCGCCCCTAAACGACAATAGCCCGCTACAAATATAGTTGGTGGGGCATCCCGCCATATGACATGCAGAGATTGCCGCAAGCGCATTATAAACATTATGCATGCCAGGCGTGCTTAGGCGTATTCTTATAGAAGTATCTTGCCCGCCATCCAAGCCGTATCGCATATCGGTATTTTGCCCGCCATCTGAGCTGCATCGCATATCGTCATTTTGGCCGCCATCCAAGCCACATCGTTCATCGGCATCTTGCCTTCCATCTGAGCCGCATCGCATATCGGCATCTTGCCTTCCATCTGAGCCACATCGCATATCAGTGGTTTGCGCGGAACTTGAACCTGCGCCTATGGAAATGCCCTGTTCCGCATGTGGGTTGTTCCTTATTACAGCGTCAAACATGCCGTAGCACGAAGAATCGAACTCAATGTTTTCAGCGTAAACGCCGCATAAACTGCGGCTTTCCTCTTTCATGCCAAAGAATACCCATTTTTTCTGCTCATCGGGGGTCAAACCCTTGAAGATGTCAACGCAGTTAGGGTCGTCGCCGTTTGCGATCACAAACCCGCTCTCTTGGACTTGCCGAGCAAAGGATTCGAACGACTCTTTGAAGTGCTGAATATCCTTAAAATAATCTATATGGTCTAGTTCAACATTTGAAATCAGTGCTATATGGGGAAACAACTGCAAAAAACTCTCGCAGTACTCGCAGGCTTCGGCAATGAAGAACTCGCTGCCCCCTATCCTGGTCGTGCCTCCAATAAATTTGTATTCTGCGCCAATATGAGCAGTCGGATCAAAGCCGGCTGTTGTCAAAACCTCGGTCACCATAGCCGTGCTTGTTGTTTTTCCATGAGTTCCGCAGACCGCGATTGGTTTTTTGTACCTTGACATAATCAAGCCAAGGAGCTTAGCCCTTTCAATACATGGCACACCCATTTTATGAGCGCGTTCCAGTTCAGGGTTGCCTCCCCTGACAGCCGACGTGAATACTACGACGTCAGGATCCTGAAGATTCTCTCCCGCGTGTCCTTTGTAGATTGTAGCGCCCATTTCTTCCAGCTTTTTTGTTCTTTCGGACTGACTCAAATCTGAGCCCGACACGAAATACCCCATATCCAAAAGCAGTTCCGCGAGTCCGCTCATGCTTATGCCATTGATGCCGATCATATGAACATTGCTTACTGGGTCCTTTTTCGAGGCTTTTTTTATACTTCCAAAAATATCCATTGCATAGCCAATCCTTTCGGGTTCATAACGCATCGCAAGCAAAATGCAAACAGGAAAAATTTTGCTTGCTCCAAATCAGTATAACATAGCTCAATTAACATCGCAATATCATCACTACACTGTTAATTTGCACAAAATCCAGGCAATAAGTAACAAAACAGAAGCGAATTATACGTTAAACGTGTAGCAGATACACGAATATAATATTTTGTGTGTAAATAGCTAAAAAAAACGGAAAAAACATGGTAAAATACAATGTAATTGTTTATAATGTTGAATATAGTTTTTAGACAGTCGATCAACATAACAATAATAGTGGAAGGTGGAGCAACGACAATGGAAATCACAGATGTCCGGATCAGAAAAATTGACATTGAAGGGAAAATGAAGGCAGTCGTCTCAGTTACGATCGACAATCAGTTTGTGGTTCATGATATTAAAATCATTGAAAGCCAAAACGGATTGTTTATTGCGATGCCAAGTAGAAAAACGCCAGATGGCGAGTTTAAGGATATTGCGCATCCAATCAATGCTGAAACAAGGGAGATGCTGCAATCTGCTATTCTTGGGAAATTCGATAATAACTCAAACGAACAGGCGATGCCGGCATTCTAGCAAACTGTTGTGCGAAAGCAGCTTTGGGGCCGTTGAGAAAAGTAAAGTTTATTCGCAGGCAGTCTCTTAGGAGCTTGTAGAGAATAAGTTGTGGAATTTGCCGTGGGATTTTTGTTGCACTGCAAGATGACAAAACGCAGTAATGCTACGCGCCTTACAAGTTTTGACAACACGACAGGGTAGCAAAAAGGCAAGGCAAAAACGCAAATTATTTTTTGCAAGCGACTTAGGGGCCATCGGGGATGAAAGCCGTCAGAATTGCAGCCGCCTTTTTTGGCGGCGGGGCACTGAAGCATGACACTGCTATGCGCCTTGTGGGCATTGGTTTCGTTCTCGGGTATATGAAAAACTCGAACAGAATTGCCGTTGAGTTTTTGCAACCAAACATGGCGGAAAAACTCCGCGAGGTTATGTGCCTTGCGGGTTTTGACGGCGGAGTATGGCGGTAAAAGACAAGGCGGGATGTTCAAGTTATTCGCAAACAGTCTCTTAGGGCACTGATTTAAACATGGACGGAATTGCTGTGGGCGTGGCACCCTGCGCATTTTGACAGTGGGGCACGGTTGCTATAGATCTGGACAGGGTGTCCAGCTCCTTTGCATACAAACCTTGGAGTCTGACGCTGTTGCATATCCACAATATCGACTTATACCCGATGGGGTTAAGTGTTAAGGCTTGCTTAGTTATTTGCAGGTTCGTGTTGTTGCACAATGCATCATAGTTCATTTTTTTCCCAGTGTCCAACAAAACACATAAGCTCTATATTATGTATTTGAATTAGAATCTCTTCTTCGAAATCTGAGTTAATTCTTTTTACTTGTACCCTATATTGCATTTATTTCACCTCTTCTCAATTAATTGGGTTAAAAACTTGAACGTCAACCCCATTAAGCATTTTCCAAAAGCTACTACCATTTTCAACGTAACTGTTCAGTGCAGCCGTCATTGCGAGCGAAGCGAAGCAATCCAGAAAGCCGTTTTTTCTCTGGATTGCCGCGTCGCTACTCTCCTCGCAATGACGGGAGGGGGCTTTAGGGGAAGCAGTGAACAGTTACCTTTCAACATGATATGTTGTTGTATTACCAGACGAGTTTGTTCCAGCAAACTCGAATTTCGCCACTCCCCTACTCGAATTACCCATATATCTTACATAACCTACTCTTGTATCCCCCATGAAATTTGTAGAATCCACCTTTTGCTACTCCCCCCGAGTACCATTCACTATCCTTTCTTAATTATATCAAGCAGACCATTACTTAGATAGTGAGCTATGGAGACATTGAGATTAGTTGCAGATTGTTGTATGTTGCAATCCATACCCCATTTTTGAGGATGGTCCTGACCGTCGTATACTTCAGAAACACAGGGGGATGGTTCACCTTGTGTTCTGAACCTCAACATATGAGAACCGTCCCCCAGTGTTTCTGAGAACCGTCCCCCCGTGTTTCGAAAAATATATGGTAAATATACTCTGTATATTGGAAGATATATCCTTGATAAACTTTAAAAATAGTGAGAGAATAGGGCTGTGGCATTGCGTTCTGTATGGGGATAAGGGTGGGAGTATGAATATTCATGGTTCAGATATAAAAATATTCGCAGGCAATTCGAACATTGAAATGGCTGAAGAGATTGCGAAAATAGTCGGGGTGCCCATCGGGCTGGCGACGGTTGGGAAATTTAGTGATGGAGAGATTAACGTAAACATCAGGGAATTGGTTCGAGGATCGGATGTGTTTGTGATACAGTCCACTTGCTTTCCCGTAAACGAAAACCTGATGGAGTTGCTCATTATGATGGATGCGCTAAAGCGCGCTTCGGCGGGGAGGATAACTGCGGTTATCCCTTATTTCGGGTACGGACGGCAGGACAGGAAAGCAAAATCCAGGGACCCTATTTCGGCAAAGCTTGTTTCGAACCTTATAACCAGTGCCGGGGCAGACAGGATACTGACGATGGATTTGCACACACCTCAAATACAAGGTTTTTTTGACATACCTGTGGACCATCTTCAGGGTGGGCGCGAACTGGCGCAGTATTTTTACAAAACTATTGGGGATTTGAACAACGCCGTTGCCATATCGCCTGACGCTGGGGGCGCCCATAGGGCAAGAAAATTTGCTGA
>Ga0099364_10003301_pt1 | contig 25037 bp, 18 predicted proteins | sample TergutTh196P3_FD_73070 | JGI IMG/M metagenome (GOLD analysis project Ga0099364, IMG submission 73070) | Microcerotermes parvus P3 segment gut microbial communities from Pointe-Noire, Republic of the Congo - Th196 P3 | ecosystem: Host-associated > Arthropoda: Insects > Digestive system > Gut ...
CAAAAAAATATCTGACTCTTGCAGGGCGTATGGTTTTTGGAATAGCCGGATTTCTTTTAATTTTTTTCGCCGCCGGTTATTTAATACCGCAGGAAAGCGGGAATCAAAGATTATATATCTTTATTCAACTTGCGCTTACGGGGCTTTGGGTCTCTGTTGCCGCTCCCTGGGTTTTTATCAAACTGCGCCTTGCCGGTATTTGTGCGGAGCAAAAATAGAGTGCATGCTGGTTATGGCGATGATCTGCCAATCACCGCTTTTGCAACTACTCCGGGAAACAGCGCTCTTACATTAATCCGCTGTTCAGGCAGGGGAACTGTAGAGCTTGCCGCCTCTTGTTTTTCCACCGCAGAAAAACTTTTACAGGCTGCGGGAAACACCATTGTCCACGGCTGGATTGTTAATGACAATAATAAAGTAGATGAAGTCCTTGTTTCTGTATTCCGCTCTCCAAAAAGTTATACAGGCGAAGACAGCCTTGACATCTCATGCCACGGAGGCCCTGCTGCCGGCAAAGCGGTGATAGACACATTAAAGTCCGCAGGTTTCAGGGAAGCATTGCCCGGTGAGTTTACTTTCCGTGCATTTATGAACGGCAAACTTGACCTTACTCAATGTGAATCTGTTATGGAATTGGTCTGTGCAAAAACTGAAGCTGGACGGCGTCATGCCGTTAAACGTCTTTCGGGTATTCTTAGTTTTGAAATCGAAGAAATTAAAAAATCTCTTGTTCAGGTTCTTGCCGGAGCGGAAATCTATCTTGATTACAGCGAAGATGAGATAAGCGCAGATACTCAAGAAATTGCAGGAAGGCTGCCCAATAAAGATATTGCCCTTGAAGTTTTGGAACGCCTAAAAAAACTTTACGCCTCATGGCAGATAGAACGTCTGTATCAGGAGGGAGTTACGGTAGTTATTACAGGGCGGCCGAATGCCGGAAAGTCCAGCCTTTTTAATTCGCTTTTAAAAGAAGACCGTTCTATTGTAACGGAAATTCCCGGTACTACACGCGACTGGATAGAAGCATGGGTTTCTGTTCAGGGAATTCCCGTCAGGCTGGTTGACACTGCGGGGTTAAGGGCGGCAGCCGATTCTGTAGAAAAAATCGGAGTGGAGCGCAGTTTAAAACAACTGCAAGAGGCGGATATTGTTTTGTATTTAATCGATAGTACGCAGGGTTTTACAGAAGAAGATCTCCGCTTCATAGCTGAACAGAAAACCGGGCAAAAACTTTTACTTTTGTGGACAAAAACGGATATTGCCCCGCCGCAGACAGAGGTAGAGTTTGCGGCTGATAAAACGTTAAAAGTCAGCGCAAAAACAGGCGAGGGCCTTGCACTATTGTATGAGACGATTGCCTCTGTAATAGGGCAGGCGTCTGAACACCTTATGAGCGAAACTTCTGTTTCACTGGGTACAGAACGTCAGAAAAATCTTACAGGTACAGCCCTCTCCGCTTTGGAAGAAGTGCTTGCCGCGGAAGAACGCGAAGAACCTTTAGATGTAATTGCGCCATTACTGCGCGAAGCGGTAAACGCGCTTGGGGAAATCACAGGAGAGGTATCCACTGCCGACATACTGGAAGAAATGTTCAGCAGTTTCTGCGTTGGCAAGTAGGTTTTAATAGCAGGCTTAAGTTGAACAATCGCCCGCAGGAATGATACAATATTCCGGTAGGAGGCTTTATGGAAAAGAAAAGATCGGCTTTATTGCCTGTTTTAATAATAGTAATAGTTCTGTTTCTTGTATTGCTTGGCGCAGTTATCTGGGCAGCCGCAAGAAAACCTTTAATAATAAAACAATTAATAGAAACCAATGTAAGTACCGTAGTTAAAGAAATATTGCCTGCTTCTGAATATGTTTGTCTTGTTTACAATTATCAGTCTATTACACATAGATCTTATAATCCGGGAAACTGGCTTAATGCCCGTTATTTGCTTGTTGTTCTTGACGGAACAATTAAACTTGGATTTAACTGTACCGAAATTCGAATCGAAGAAAGCGGGAAAAACCTTATTCTTTTTATGCCGCCTGTAAAAATTCTGGCTCATGAACAATACCCCGAAAGAGCCAGATCCTTTGAGCTTGCCGGAGGAGGTATTCTTCCCCGTGCGGTAAGGCCGCAGGAGATACTGGATCTGTTGGGCGATTCAAAAATTGAACAGGAAGTATTAGTAGAAGAAAACGAAGAACTTTTGCACCAAGCCCGTGAAGCCGCAGAAGCGCTTTTTAAACCCTTGCTGGAATTAAATCCGTCTATAAGGGGACAATATTCTATAGAATTTCGATGGTAAGATGGACTACGATTGTATTGTAATAGGCGGCGGACATGCGGGAATTGAAGCGTCCCTTGCGGTCAGCCGTCTTGGTTTTTCAACTCTTTTAATAACTCAAAACCCCGATTGTATAGGCGCTCTTTCCTGTAACCCTGCGGTAGGAGGTCTTTCCAAAGGCAATATCGTACGAGAAGTGGACGCCCTAGGCGGCGAAATGGCAAAACTTATTGATGCGACAATGATCCAGTACAGGATACTTAACCGCTCCCGGGGACCTGCCGTACAAGCGCCAAGAGCGCAGGCGGATAAACGTGCGTATCAGGCGGCGGCAAGGGCTGTGCTTGAAAAGCAAAATAACCTTGTTATCTTTATGGATACGGTAATAGACCTGATTATCGAAGGAGAGGGTTCAACCCAAAAGGCCGCAGGAGTGATTACAGCGCGTGGACATCGTATTTCCTCGCGCACTGTGATACTTGCCGCCGGAACTTTCATGGAAGGCAAAATCTTTATCGGTGAGTACGATGCTCCGCAGGGGCGGCTTGGAGAAGGGGCGGCATTGGGTTTGGGCTTTTCTTTGCGCCGACTTGGTTTTCCCATTGGGCGGTTAAAAACCGGCACTCCTGCGCGGATAGCAGGCGATACTGTCGATTTTTCTGTAATGGAAAAACAAGACGGAGAACAGATGTTTTCCTTCTCGTTTTGTTCCGGTGTAGCTGACCCCTTTCTAAACAGGCCGTCATTACCTTGCTGGATTACATACACCAATAACACTACCCACGAAGTTATACGATCTAATGTCAGCAGGTCTCCGATGTACAGCGGGAAAATAACCGGAACGGGAGCACGTTATTGCCCCTCTATCGAGGACAAGGTAGTGCGTTTCCCCCAGCGCGAAAGGCATCATATCTTTATCGAGCCAGAAGGGGTCTACACAAATGAGATGTACATAAACGGCGCGTCCACCTCTTTACCCGAAGATGTTCAACGCGATTTTATCCACACCATTAGCGGCCTTGAAAAAGCGCACATTGTCCGCCCCGGTTATGCGGTAGAATATGACTATATCGATCCACTTGATCTGTACCCCTCGCTTGAGTCAAAGAGGCTTTCTGGCTTTTATTCGGCAGGGCAGACAAATGGAAGTTCCGGCTACGAAGAAGCCGCAGCACAGGGGCTTTTGGCAGGTTTAAATGCGGCGCTGAAAATGCTGGAGCGTCCCCCGCTGATTCTCGGACGCGCACAGGCGTACATCGGTGTATTGATTGACGACCTTACCACTTTGGGGACGAAAGAACCTTACCGCATGTTTACAAGCCGCGCTGAACACCGCCTGATGCTGCGCCACGACACCGCCGATACAAGGCTTACCCCAAAAGGCCGCGAAACAGGGCTTGTTGACGACAGCCGCTGGGAAAGCTTTCTTGAAAAGACAAAAAAACTGGAAGAGATTCAGGAACTGCTTGCTAAAAGTAAACCTGCGGCCGGCGGCACGGCAGATACACAGTTGTCTGCGTATGCGCCTGAACTTGTAGAGAGAGTTTTACTGGACATTAAGTATGCGGGCTACATAGAAAAAGAAAAACGTTTTGCTGCAAAAGCCGCAAAAATGGACGCTATCAAATTAGATCCAAACATGGATTATGCCGCGATTAGCGGACTTTCTATCGAAGCAAGAGAAAAACTTTTATCCGTAAAACCGCTTAACATAGGGCAGGCGGCGCGAATCCCCGGCGTTCGCCAGGGAGATATCGCACTGTTAATGATCTTGTCGGGAAAGAGGTAAAGATTTTTATTTTTTTATTATCTTTTCTACCCTTTCGATCAATTCGCTTTTCCTTACCGGTTTGTGAATGTAATCAACCGCTCCCATTTCCTGCGCACGGGCAATATCCTGCGGATCGTCCGAAGATGTAAAAAACGCTATCGGGACATGATGTAAATCGCCTATGGCTTTTATACGCTGATAAGTATCCCAGCCGTCCAATTCCGGCATTATTAAGTCCAGTAAAATTAAATTTGGAATAAGACCTCGGTAAAAGAGAATAATGGCTTCTTCTCCGGATTTTACCGTAATAACTTCATATTTGCTGTCCAGCATTGCTTTGGTTGATGTAAGATGTGTTTGATCGTCGTCCACTACAAGGATCTTTTTAATTTCATTACCGGTATCTACTTTAAATTTTTCTGTTGCCTTTTTCAGCTCGGAAAAGTTCCGGTCGTTTTCATTGCTCATTTCATCAACGTGTTTTACGGCAATTTGTATTTCCCCCATTGCGCCGCTTATTATTTTGTTCATACCTCCGACAACCTGATTGCTGATATCAATAAATTCATGCGTCTTTTTGATTAATTGATCGCCTGAATTATGCATTTCTTGCGAACCATTTATTACCGATATGGTTATGTCTTTAAGGCGGCCTATGGATTCCAGTATTTGTCTTCCGCCAATTTCCTGTTCTTCCATGGCGGCGCGGATATTCGATTCATGTTCCGAAACTGTTTTTACGCCTGTGTCTATGGCTTCAAAACGGGAAAGAACTTCGTTAGAAGACCTTGTAATGCTGTCTATAGACCCTTTTATTTTTTTAAGCATAGATGCTGTGGTCTTTGACTGTTTTCCCGAGGATTCCGCCAATTTGCGGATTTCATCGGCTACTACTGCAAAGCCTTTTCCCGCTTCTCCCGCATGAGCCGCCTCGATAGCTGCGTTCATGGACAAGAGATTTGTCTGGCTTGCGATATTGTTCATTACAGAGTTTATTTCTAAAAGACCTTCTGAATCCCTTGCAATTTCCACTATTTCCTGCGCGACTTTCTGCAGGCCGGTTTTCCCGTTTTCTGAGGCATCGGCAAGGTTAACTACATTTTTGCTGTTGTCTACCAGTGTTTTTGTAACAGACTGAATGTTAGCTGTCATTTCCTCTATGGCAGAAGATGATGTATTTATGCTTTCAGACTGTTCTTCTACCAGTTTGTTTAAGTTGTCAATGCTGGTACTGATAGTTTCTACTGCATTATTCGCTTCTACCGCTTCGGTTTCCAGCCTGGATTCCAGCCCTTTCATGGTTTGAAAATCTACGGAAATCGTTTCTACCGCTCTGGAAGTTCTTTCCATATTGCTGGTAAGCTCAAAACTGGTATTTGTAAGCGCATTTACCATGCGTTTTATTGTTGCTATAAGGGTTTTAATTTTTTCAATTGTAATGTTAATGTTTCCTGCCAGATGACCGATTTCGTCTTTGGATTCAACAGGAATAACATGAGTCAGGTCGCCGTCACCAATGCTATTAAGCTTTAGATCTATTCTGTATATGGGCGAGGAAAGTTTTCTTCCAATAATTATAGAAATGCCAGTTCCTATAACAAAACATATTACTCCGATTAGGATTATTATCATGACAGTGTCAATGATATCTTTTTGAAAATCACTTCTTTCAATTGCAACAAAGAGTTTCCAGCCGTTGTGTCCGGGTATTTCCATATAAGCGCAGCTTCTTGTTTCTCCCTTATATGTATATGTGTCAATGCCCGCTTCCATGCTGATAGCCCGGCTTAACATATCAGCCAGAGATTCCATAGAAGGATTGTTAGATGCTTCAGTAATAGGGTTGAACATATCGTTTACCAGCGTTTGATCCGGATGAGCTATAATAACACCTTCTCTGTTTACCATAAAAGCATAACCGCTTTGCCTTGACGGTTTAATTATACTTACCATTTCATCTAATGTTGTATATGCATCTCTTCTGGCAATAAGTACGCCAATAACAGGCGCGTTTGGCGTATTATCCCTGAAGATCGGTACAGACAGCATCAGCGCCGGAGTATTGGTAAGGCGGTTTATCAGTACATCAGACACCATTGGTTTTCCAGAAAGAGCGGATATAACATAATCCCGGTCTCCCATGTTGCCAACGCTGCCGGTTAGTACATTTACGCTATAGGTTGTGCCGTCAGGGTATACCAAAGCAAGGTCTGCAACGCCTAAACGATCTACTTCGGGCAGCAGGCTTTCTCTGACAGCGCCCTCCCAGTCCATAGTTCGGGTTACGGAGCGGTTGGCAACTTCCCAAAGCCGGTCCAGATGATTATTAAGCTTTGTGCTTATATGTTCAGCATTATTGTTTGCTTCTGCGACAAGTTCGTTATAAGCTGACTCCTCCATTTTATCTGCTACAATAATTTCCACGGCAATAGTTATACTTGCAGATGCTAACAATACAACAGTCCCTAAAAGTAAAGGGAGTTTTACGCTTAATTTCATTTGGTGTCTCCTACATTATTATGTTATTTTTTTATTATTTTTTCAACTCTTTCCAGAAGTTCACTTTTCCTGGTTGGTTTATGGAAATATTCAACCGCTCCAATTTCTTGTGCGCGGGTCATGTCATTTGGATCATCAGAAGATGTAAAAAATGCAATTGGAACATGATGTAAATTACTTATATCTTTTATTCTTTTATAAGTATCCCAGCCGTCTATATCGGGCATTATTAAATCCAGTAAAATTAATGACGGAACAAGACCTCGGTAAAAGAGAATCATGGCTTCCTCTCCGGATTTTACCGTAATAACATCATATTCTTTATCCAGCATGGCTTTTGTTGTTGTAAGGTGGACATCGTCATCATCAACCACAAGAATTGTTTTTCTTTCTTTGCCGGTATCCACTTTAAATTTCTCTGTTTCCTGTTTTAACTCCGTAAAGTTACGATTATTTTCACTGCTCATTTCATCAACATGTTTTACCGCTGCTTGTATTTCGCTCATTGCTCCGCTGATTATTTTATTCATGCCTTCCACAACCTGATTGCTGATGCCCATAAACTCATGAGTTTTCTTGATTAACTCTTCGCCCGACCCATGCATGGATTCCGAGCCTTTTTTTACCGATACGGTTATATCTTTTAAACGGCCTATGGATTCCAGTATTTGTTTTCCGCCGATTTCCTGTTCTTCCATGGCGGCACGGATATTGGTTTCATGCTGAGATACGGTTTTTACTCCCGTATCAATGGCATCAAAGCGGGAAAGAACTTCGTTAGACGATCTTGTAATACTGTCGATCGACCCTTTAATTTTTTTAAGCATAGAGGCTGTGGTCTTTGACTGACTCCCCGATGATTCCGCGAGTTTGCGGATTTCGTCCGCTACTACGGCAAACCCTTTTCCCGCTTCGCCGGCATGAGCCGCTTCTATGGCTGCGTTCATAGACAAGAGATTTGTCTGGCTTGCGATATTGTTCATTACGGAGTTAATTTCCAAAAGACCTTCCGAATCCTTGGCAATTTCCAGTATTTCCTGCGCCACTTTTTGAAGCCCTGTTTTTCCGTGTTCGGAGGCATCTGCGAGATTGTTGACATTTTTGCTGTTTTCCACCAATGTTCTTGTAACCGATTGAATGTTAGCTGTCATTTCCTCTATGGCGGAAGACGAAGTATTTACGCTTTCCGCTTGTTCTTCCACCAGTTTGTTCAGGTTTTCTATGCTAGAACCTATTGTTTCTATTGCTTTATTTGCTTCGACAGCTTCCGATTCCAGTTTGGATTCCAACCCTTTTAAACCTTGGAAGTCCACGGAAATTGATTCTACCGCTTTGGAAGTTTTTGCCATGTTGCCGGAAAGTTCAAAACTTGTATTTGTAAGAGCGTTTACCTTGTATTTTATTGCGCTCACAAGAGTTCTGATTTTTTCTATGGTTTGGTTAAAGTAATGGGCAAGATCTCCTGTCTCGTCTTTTGCCTTTGTAATAATGGCATGGGTAAGGTCTCCTTCGCCTTCGGAAATATCTTTAAGGTTTTCGGTTATCATAACAACAGGTTTGGTTACCAAACTGATTGTAAAAAATACTATCAGCGCCGTTATAATTATAGAACCGATTGCAATAAAAATGGCAAATCTTGCCAATGCGAAAATTTCCGCAAAAATATACGATTCCGGCGAAACCATCATTATAGACCAAAAAACATCCGAGTTACCAATGCGGACAGGAATTAAAAGTACCTGTACATTTGAATTAAGCAATGGAGAATATGTCCTGCGCAGAAATTCCGTTCCTGTTTTTACGGCTTGGTCCGCTTCTTCTATATATTCTCCGAATATTGTTTCGACATCGATCAAATAACTGCCTATTCTTTGCGGAGCTATATGACCCATTATAAATCCGTTTCCGGCAAAAACCGTTAATGCGGCAACTTCTTCGTAAGTGTTTACTATTTCCAATACTTTTGGCTGGATAGCCGCTATATCAAGCAGCATTCCAATACCGCCGACAGGCTCATTGGTGCGGGAATCTATAATTGGGACAAACAGTCTAACTACAAAAGTTTCTCTTCCGTCTTGCGTCCTTGGAATTGGGTGTACGATACGGTCCCTTCTTGCGTTTGGACCGTTAATATGGTCTGTGAATGCCGCGATATCGGCATTACCTCTAAGTGTTATACTGCCCGATTCACGCGTAAAGGTTGAAGCATACTGCCCCGTAGGCGTAGAGCCAGGGCGGTTTATATAGGCGGCATCCATACCGTCTATGGCATCTGGTTTCCATGTTGTATAAAGTAAAAATAAATTTTCATCGGAATTCACCGTGCTAAGCAGTAATTCATCAAAACGGTCGCGCCTTTGTGCCGCCGGTATATTTTGATAATCTCCCATTACTATCGCAAGCGTGCGTAATGTTTGAAGGTAATTGTCAGTATAATGCTGCCAGTATTCGGCTTGTTGGTTTGCCAAATTTTTCATGCTTCGTATGCTTATGTTCATGCTTATACTTGAACCCCGGTTTAATAACAATATATCTATTCCGGTAAGAACAAGCGCCATTAAGATAATAATAATAATACTTAGCTTAAACTTAATTTTCATTTAATAACCTCTATTCTTTCGTATGATTTCAGCGCAATAGTTTTTTAATAGATTAATTTTATGACGTTTTTTGGATTTTTGCAATGTTTTTGGGGTTTTTGTTTGTTTTAAAGTTTCTTATGTAACAAAAAAAGGAGGCAGAACTGCCCCCTTTTTTGTATTAAATTCGATTATTTAGAGGAAAAATTTGTTGATATATCCAAATACAAAGAGGATTATGACCAAAATTGGAAGCCCCCATGTTAGATAAAGACGCATTTTTTTGGGGAAAGATATACCGTTACCGGTGTCAGCTTCCTTGATAAAGTTGTCCCAGCCCCAGCCCTTTTTGGATACACAGAAGAGAAGGTAGGTAAGAGCGCCAAGCGGCAGGAGGTTTTCGGAGAGAATGAAATCTTCCAAATCAAGGACTATTGTACCTTCGCCCATTGGTGCAAATCCCGAAAGCAGATTGAAGCCCAAAGCGCAGGGAAGCGATAAGACGATAATCGCACCAAAGTTGATTAAACAAGCTTTTCTTCTGCTGCAGCCTGTACTGTCCATTGCAAAAGCGACGATATTTTCAAAAACCGCTACAACTGTGGACATGGCGGCAAAAGACATAAACAGGAAGAACAGTGTTCCCCAGAACCTGCCAAGAGCCATTGCGTTAAATACATTGGGCAAGGTGGCAAAAATTAATCCGGGGCCCGCACCGGGTTCTATACCAAAGGCAAAACAGGCTGGAAAAATCACAAGACCTGCCAATATGGCTACAGAAGTATCAATAACTGTTACTGTTACACCTTCGCCGAAAAGTTTTCTTTCACGACCAAGATAGCTTCCAAAGATTGCCATACTTCCTACACCCAAACTCAAGGTGAAGAAAGCCTGTCCCATAGCTGCAAAAGCTACTGTAAAAATTCCATGTTCCCTGATCGCGTTAAGATTCGGCTTTAGATAGAATGCCAACCCTGCGCCTGCGCCGGGAAGGGTCATCGCGCGGATTGCAAGGATAACTAAAATGCCAATTAATAATGTCATCATTATCTTGGTGATTTTTTCAACGCTTTTTACAAGACCGCCAGCGCAGATTCCAAAGCCAAGAGCGCAGACCAAAACCATCCAGCCAATCATGCTCAAGGGGTCTGAAACAAAGCCTCCGAAAGCATTGCCTACCCCTTCTGGATTTAAGCCTACAAAGTCGCCCTTTACAGTTTTAAAGACGTATGCAAGCATCCAGCCCGAAACTGTTGTATAGAACATCATTAAAAGATAATTCCCCGCCATTGCCGCCCAGGAAAACAAGTGCCATTTCTGACCTGGTTTTTGCAGCACGTGGAACGACCTTGCGGCGCTCTTTCCGCTGCCGCGGCCTACGGAGAATTCCATTGTCATTACCGGTATCCCCAATATTACAAGGAAGATAAGGTATATAATGACAAACAAAGCGCCTCCATACCTTCCGGTAATGAAGGGAAAGCGCCACACATTGCCCAAGCCGATTGCACAACCGGCGCTAAGCAGAAGGAATCCCATTCGGGACGATAGTTTTTCTCTTTCCATTAGGTAAAAATGACATCTTTTATGGCTAATGTCAAGTAAAAATTTATGGCTTATTTTTTTTTATGATTCTAGGTAAACTATTAAAATGATTCAATTGGCTGCCTTTTTGGGCAACCCCGGACGGGAATATGCCCGCAACAGGCACAATGCAGGGCGAATGGTTGCCGAAGCTCTGTCCCTCTCCCGGTCTCTTTCCTGGCAAAAAAAGTTCAAGGGGTGGTATGTTTTTAATGAGAATATCCACTTTATTATGCCCGAAACCTATATGAACCTCTCCGGCGAGTCTGTCCATGCAGCTGCCTCGTTTTTTAAAATCGATATCGAAAAAATAATAGTAGTCCACGATGAACTGGAACTCCCGCTTGGAACTATCTCTTTAAAGTTTTCCGGCGGTCTTGGGGGGCACAACGGCCTGCGTTCAATGAAAAAATGCTTTGATAGCGCAGATTTCTGGCGGCTGCGAATCGGTATTGGCCGCCCGGACTCGCGGCTACCTGGCGAGGGAGGGCACGAGGGGAGCGGGGAAGGAGTAACCGACTGGGTACTTTCCAACTTTACCGCCGCCGAAACCGAAGTGCTTACCCCTGCGCTTAATGCCGCGGCGGATCTTTTAACGCAAACTTTTACCTGCGAGCCGGATACCTTGCTGCCTTTGTGGGCAAAAAAGAAAATCCCCGCCCCGGAAGCAGAGGAGAACCCATGACAGTAAGCGAAGCTTTCAAATCATTATACGAAACTGTTGTGAGGCTGCGCAGCCCGGACGGCTGTCAATGGGACAGGGAACAAACCCCTTCCAGTCTGCGCGGCGCGTTGATCGAGGAAACCTTTGAATGTCTTGAAGCTATCGATGAAAACGATTCATCTCACGTTGAAGAAGAACTGGGAGATCTGTTTTTGATTACAACCATGCTTGGTTATATGCACGAACAGGAAGGAAAGTTTACAGTTGCCGGAATGTTGGAAAAAGCAAACGAAAAATACATTCGCCGCCACCCCCATGTTTTTGGCAATACGGACGTTAAAAATGTAGACGAGATACTTGGCAACTGGGATAAAATAAAAACAGAACAGGAAGGAAGAAAGCCAAAGGATTCCATACTTGATGATATTGGCTCAGGGTTTCCCCCTGTGGAACGCGCGTACAAGCTGCAGAAAAAAGCGGCAAAAGTTGGTTTTGACTGGCCGGATACCCAGGGAGTAATCGAAAAAATTAAAGAAGAACTTGATGAAGTGCAGGCGGCTGCCGGCAAACAAGCGGTTGTTGAACTCGAAGAAGAACTTGGGGACCTGCTTTTTTCCGTTATCAATCTTTGCAGATTTTTAAAAGTTGAACCTTCTGCGGCTTTACGCCGTACTAACAGCAAGTTTGTTGAGCGTTTTAAATATGTAGAAAAGAAAATGAAAGAGACAGGTCAGGAAATGAAAAAAGAAAATCTTGACATCATGGAAAAATATTGGAATATGGCAAAGGAGTAATTATGGCAGTAAAACCCAGCGTTACCAAACGGTTTGGTATTCTTACGGCAGGCGGCGATTGTCCGGGGCTGAACGCCGCTATCAGGGGTGTGTGCCGGGCGGCGCATGACGGTTACGGCATGGAAATTGTCGGTATAGCAAATGGTTTTAGCGGACTCATTAACGATGACACAAAAATATTAAAGCCGGAAAATTTTTCCGGTATTTTAACAAGAGGCGGAACTATTCTGGGATCGAGCAGGGAAAAACCGTTCAAGGCATTGGATAAAAACGAAGACGTAATCGATAAGGTTTCTGCGATTAAGGAAACATATTCCAAACTGGAACTTGACTGCCTGGTCTTGCTTGGGGGAAACGGTACAAACACAACGGGTTACAAACTTTCCCGCGAAGGGCTTAATGTCATAGGGCTTCCCAAAACAATAGATAACGATATTTTTGGCACAGACAGAACCTTCGGCTTTGATTCAGCATTGGATATCGGAACGGAAGCGATCGACAGGCTTCATTCTACGGCAGAAAGCCACAACCGGATCATTGTAATTGAACTTATGGGGCATAAGGCAGGCTGGCTTGCCCTGTATGCAGGTGTTGCCGGGGGCGGCGATGTCATTCTGATACCGGAAATTCCCTACGACATTAGCAAAATTGCCCGCCACCTTGAAAAACGAATTAAATGGGGTAAATTATTTTCTATTGTTGTTGTCGCGGAGGGAGCTTTGTCCGTGAAAGAATCGGAAATGGATAAAAAAGAACTTAAAAAATACCGGCTGGAAAACGGCCCTTCTGTCGCCTACCGTGTCGCCCGCGAAATTGGGGAAAAAACCGGAATGGAAACCCGCGCCACTGTTTTGGGGTATGTCCAGCGCGGCGGAATCCCAAGTGCATCGGATCGCGTTCTTGCCACCAGTTTGGGCGTTGCCGCTGCCGAACTTCTTGCAAAGGGAAAATACGGTAGAATGGTTACCATTACAGGAGATAACATTTGCTCTGTAGATTTAAGTGTTCCGGAAGGCAAGGTAAAAAAAGTCCCAACGGATCACTACATGATAGATACTGCCAGAGCTGTAGGCACTTGTGTAGGCAATTGACGATTATTTCAGACCTTCTTTTAATTGAAAGGACGGGCAGTTTGCGCCTGTTGCGCGGAATACCGATGCAGAAGGTAGATGATTTCTGCATTTAAACGAAAAAATCTCGCATGACCGCGGAAATATGGGGTCCCATGTAACTTTGAAATGAGTGCATTTCAGGCAATTAGGCGGTCTGGAAGGTATTTGTATATCTTTAAAAGCGGTATCACTCATTGTTTTTAAAAATTTTAATATCTTCTTTTTGATCTGTCAATGTGTGTTAAAAAACCGGACAAAAATTCCGATAATGAAGCGGAGGATTATCCATTTTGCAGTTTATTGACAACTTTAAATCAAGATTTGCTACAGATATGTATTTTAAATTCCGCACTTTCGCAGTTTCTTTGGCTGTTTTTTTGGGAATTTGCAGTATGTTTTTGGTTTTTTCTCTTTTTTCCGCCCTGTTGGGAGTCGGTTTTTTCCCAGGCGGGCTGGGGCTCTTTTTTGTCCGCTCCTTTGGGATTCTTTCGTTTTTATTGCCTGTACATTTAGCTTATGCGGCATTTATTTTAGCCGACCCCCGCTGGCGGCCAGACAGGATTTTTATCTTAAGCGCCTGTATTTTCCCTTTTTTAACCCTTGTTGTGGGATTCTCTTTTGTCCGCGATTTTGAATACCGTTCCTCTCAATTTGCTTTGCTGGCTTTTACCGGAAAAACAGGTTTTAACCTTCTTGTTATTTCCGTTACTGTAGTGCAGGTTCTAATTATTCAGGTTTTACGGAATATACTTTTCTTAAAACAAAGCCCGTATACAATAAGGCGCAACAGAAGAATACAACTATTACCTTCGCCTGATACTGTAATTTTAAAAGAGACATCAAAAGAACAGGAAGTTTTTACCGATTTAGACAAACATAAGTTTGTTGAAATAAATAACAATAAATTATCAGGTTTAAAAGATTTAAATATCTTAAACAATATTATTTTTCCTGAACAATCGCTTGAACCGGAAATGCTAGATGAAGTTAACAATGATGAAATTGACAATGATCAAGTTGATAATGAAGAATTCGACAACGATCAAGTAACCGCAGCAGGCAGTTTAGACTGTGTGATCGAAGAAGCAGAAACCGCTGCGGCAGCTCATGCAGAGCAAGTCCGCAAAAAAAATGTAAAACCTAACTATAAAAAATACAGAATTCCCGTTGATATTCTTAATGAATACCCGGACGGCGAATACTGGGTAATCGATCAGGCTACGCGCGATGCGGCTGTAGCGTTAAAAGAAACTTTAAAAGAATTTAAAATTCAGGCGGAAGTTACCGGAATCAGAAAAGGGCCTGTTATTACAATGTTCGAAATTCTGCCCGCTCCCGGTGTCAAACTTTCCCGGATAGTAGGTTTGCAGGATAACATTGCCCTGCGCCTTGCCGCATCTTCTGTGCGAATTGTCGCTCCCATTCCTGGAAAACACGCCGTAGGCATAGAAGTACCAAACGCGAAACGCAACATAGTTTCTTTTAGAGAAATTATAGAAGGACAGCTCCAGAATAAAGAAAAACGGCCGGAGATTCCCGTTGTTATGGGGAAAGATATCACAGGAGAAGCGCAGACTGTAGACCTTGTTCAAATGCCCCATTTATTGATCGCAGGCGCGACAGGGTCGGGAAAATCGGTCTGTGTAAATTCGATAATACTTTCTATACTTTACCAGCTTCACCCGATAGATTGCAGGCTAATGCTTATCGATCCAAAAATCGTAGAGTTAAAACTATACAATGATATTCCCCATTTATTGACGCCTGTTATCACCGAACCTAAAAAAGCGTTTCAAGCGCTTCAATATTGCATTTACGAAATGGAACGCCGTTATGCCTGCCTTGATTCAATGGGAGTACGCGACATTCGCAGTTACAACAGGCGGATAAAAGAAAAAAACATCGCCGCAGAACACATGCCCTACATTGTTGTAATAATCGATGAGTTTGCAGACCTTATGACAACCACAGGAAAGGAACTTGAGTCCACTGTCGCAAGGCTTGCCGCGATGAGCCGCGCCGTAGGGATTCACCTTGTGCTTGCAACCCAGCGCCCTTCGATTGACGTTATTACCGGTTTAATCAAGGCAAACATTCCAAGCCGTATTGCATTCATGGTTGCAAGCAAAACAGACAGCCGGATAATTATAGACATGGTCGGCGCGGAAAAACTTTTAGGCAGAGGCGATATGCTCTATGCCGGTGTAGTTGACCCCTTTCCAATCAGAATGCAGGGCGCGTTTATCTCCGAAGAAGAGGTCGAAGCGGTAGTTGAGCATGTAAAAACACTTGGCAAACCCGATTACATTGACGATGAAATATTCTTTGAGGACGAAGACGAAGATTCCGGCATGTCGCTTTTTTCCAGCGGCGATGATCCCCTTTACGAAAAAGCGCTGGAAATCGTTACACAACAGGGCAAAGCAAGCGCAAGTTACATCCAGCGCCGCCTGAAAATCGGCTTTAACCGCGCAGCAAGACTGATAGACGAAATGGAAAGTAACGGCGTAGTCGGCCCGGCGCAGGGAAGCAAACCACGCGAACTGTTAAGAGGGTTTTGATACCGCCCTTGTCCTTATCTCCGTTTTATCCTACCATAAGGCATGGATTCTAAAGTAAAACAATCGATAGAAATGTTAATAAACAACATCAGGCGGTTAATCTCCGTTGATGAAAAAAAGCTGGAGTACATTATCGCTGCGCAGATAGCGGGCGGTCATGTAATCCTTGCGGACTCCCACGGGGTAGGAAAAACCTCTCTTGCGCGGGCGCTGGCGCAGTCTATCCGCTGGCAGCCGGCGGACGGCGGCGCTCTAATGGAAGGGTTCAGCCGTATTCAGTGTACGGTAGACCTGCTCCCCCAGGATATTCTGGGGTATAACCGCTTTCTTGGTCATTCCGCAGAGGTTTTTTTTAACAAGGGGCCTATTTTCGCTCATTTTGTGTTATGCGACGAGATCAACCTGCTTACGCCGAAAACTCAAGGGAGTTTCTTTCAGGTAATGGAAGAACAAAGCGTTACAATCGAGGGAAAGCACTACCGCTTAAACGACCCCTTTTTTATAATTGCAACAATGAACCTGAGAGGAGTTCATCTTTTTCCGCTCCCTGTGCCGCAGCTTGACCGCTTTATGATACGTCTTTCACTTGGTTATCCGACAGAAGAAAACGAAATAGAAATTGTAAACCGGCACGGAAAGATTGACGCATGGGATAGTTTCCAAAGCGTTATAGACAGCGGCGATTTAATACGCTGGAAAAAAATGGTAGACGAAGTTCAAATGCACCCGGACGTAACTTCCTATCTTGTAAATTGTGTCAGGCAGACAAGAGTACACCCAGACATTGAAACCCCAGCAAGCCCGCGTGCGGGTGTGCGTATCTCGCGTCTTGCCAGATCTCTTGCCTTGTGCCGGGGTATGGACTTTGTACCTGTCGATTTTATTAAAGAAATATTTATTCATGCAATGGCTCATCGTATAATTACCCGTGATCCTTCTATACCGCCGGAAGCGCCGCTGCAGAATATTTTGGATACAGTACCTGTTGAACCAAAATGATAAAAAAGCGGTTTCAGTTTATACTTACTCCTGCAGGGTGCGCGTTTCTTGTAATCTCCGGTGTTATTTTGGTTCGTTCCCTTCTTGCGCGTAACTTTTTTGAAATACTTTTGTCTTCTGCGGCGCTTTTTTTGCTGCTTGCTTTTGGTTTTATTGGTATATGGAAATCTAAAAAGTTAAAATCTTTAGAGCCCGGCTGGAAACAGCCCTTCCCGATGACCGCTAACGCCGGCGAAGAAATATTTGTTTCCGGCCTTGATGTGCCTGTCCCGATGTTTTTCCGTCTGCACTTTATTGTGCGCGGCAGGTTTTTCCCCGCTGGGGCCGGAAAAAAAGGCTGCCCCGTGTTTGCAGAAACTTCTGTTTCAAGGGGGGAGAAATCCGCCTTGCTTCCGCTGGATTTTCCAATGTCAGGGAAATTTACAGGAAAAGGCTTTTGCCGCTTTAAAGATATTTTTGGTTTTTTTTCTTTTCCTTGTGGAATTATCTTGCAAAGGACGATAAATGTCAGAAGTTTACCCTGTTTTGGGAAAGATCACCTTGTAAAAGCACAGTCCGGCGCGGAGGACAGACGCAATAAATTTTCCGCCGATGAAGAGCGTTATTACATGAGGGAGTACACTCCGGGCGACCGTTTTCGTGATATTAACTGGAAAAGTTCAGAAAAAATTGACACACTAATTACCCGCATATCACCTGACAATCAGGAGAAAGTAAGCAGGATAGAAGTATGTTTTCGTAATTATATTTCACCTAACAAAGCGGGTGGCAATACAGACAAACCTTCGCTTGAGGCGCTTTGGCTGCTTGACCGGGCAAAGGCGCGGCTGTCTCATTTTCTGCGGAATCTAATGGAACAGCAGTCTTCTTTTGTATTTACCGTTCATGCAGGCGGGGACAGCTGGGAAATCGACGATCAGGAAAGTCTTGATAAATTTTTGGACGAACTTGCGGGTTTGTCTTTCTCCTCGCCTAAAAACGAAACATTTTCTGCTGCAGCCAATGTAAATGCAGGAGAGTTGTATGTTTTTTCTACGGCATGCGATTTAGCGTTGCCCGGTTTCCTATTAACATGCCACCCGCGCCCTGTCTGTCTTTTTCTTTCTCAGCCCGATAATAAACAATCAGAACAAACTGAAATGCTCTATAAAAGAAATTTTTTAATAAAGGGCTGTATCCCTTACCCGCGCTGGCTTGTTAAAAGTAAAATAAAGCAGCTTGGCGTTAATGCCGGCAAAATACAGAACAATTACGCAGGGACAAAGTTATGAAAAAACAATCGATATTTTTATTTTCTATCAGATTATTTTTTTATTTCAGCGTGATTATGCTCATACCCGCTCACCCGGGCATAACGGTCTCCTTTGACCGTATCGGTATATTGCAGTGGTTTGTAATTATCCCCATTCAGGCGCTTATTGCTTTTTTACCGGAAGGTAAACCGTTTGTTAGTAATTTTAAGTTTAATCTGCGAAGCAGATACCTTATTGCTTTTTTGTCTTTGTTTTTGTTTTCGATATGGGCGGGTGGTTTTAGCCCAAGCGCGCTGACGCCGTTTTTTGCGGGCATTATAAGTTTTACTCTTACTTATTTGTTATTCCATTATCCAAAGTGGGCTAAACTTGCCGTATTAGAACCTTTTTTTCTTGCATGGGTTTGTCTGCGTCTTCTTGCTCTGTCCCGTTCGGGAGAAGAAATCGCAGGGCAGGGTCTTGGGCTTACCCAGTTTGTTCTTGTCTGGACAGTGCTGGTTTTTTTATTCCACTGCGCTGTCGTGTACTTTTGCCTTTACCCAAAAAGTTTTGCAAAAATGATCGGGGAGGGGACGGCTTTGCTGTTCTCTGCCGCAGTTGTAATGGTTTTTGTGTTTATCTTTCTGACTCCGGATTTTATCAACAATACAATTATAGAAAATTTGCTTTCTGAACGTATGCCGGAATTGATCAGGGAAGAATCGGATCGGGGTATTCCAAGAGAAGGAGACGGCAGAAGGGAAGGACGCAGAACGCTTCCACGAAGCGAAGACGGCAGGCAGCCGGGTTTACGCGGTATTTCCGAGTACAACTGGCAGAACATGGCAGGCAGAGGCAGGGGCAGAAACGGAAGCGCGGATAACCGTCAATACATGGTAAAAATTGTCGCATCCCCAATAGAACCTGTATACATGGGAGATTCATTTCGCGGCCACCTTGACCCGGAAGAAGGTTTTTTAGAAAGTACCGAAGAACCATTAAACAGAATTGTCCACCAAAGGTTTTTTGTTACATGGTTTAACTCTGAGCCTGAGTTTGACATTGGCAGAAGACGGCGCGAAGTTTTTTCGCTTTCGACACTTCCGCAAAAGTATCTTCCCTGGCGGCCTGTTTCGATAGATCCTACAATACTGAATGAAGACGCAGGGCCCCTGCGCTACATTCATCAGGTTGTTTCCAATATACATCAGGGCGATCCTATTGCGCTTGTTAATGTTCCGTCGCGTTCTTTTAATAATTTGGAAAGATCTTCGCTTGCTTCTTATCTTTTGCTTCCGTTATACGAAAACGACATGGAAGTATTCCGCACCTGGCTTAACGAAGCTATGGAAACATGGAGCAAAGATCGTGAAACCCTTATAAGAAACGACCGCTATTTATGGAGCATTTATGCCGCCAGATCGCAAGACCCTGACAGCGCAGAATACTTATTTCTTAATGAAATGCCGTTCTCTGCAGAAAAGTTATTGCCTGATGTAAATCTGTCTCCTGTTAATGAACAGTTGGAAACAATCCTTGCAATACTGACAGGTTTTTCGCGGTATCAGTACAATTTAACTTATGATGACAGCTATTCAATTGCCAATTTAAAAGATTTCCTACTATTATCAGAAGAGGGGGACTGCGTAGAATTTTCAAATACCCTTGCTCTCCTTGGGCGGCTTGCGGGAATCCCGTCGCGGGTAGTTACGGGTTATCTTGCGGCAGAAGGCTTGCAGACAGATGCTCATCTTCGCGGACTTGCCGCCCTGCGTCAAAGTATCCCTTTGCTGCAGGAATTCCCTTTTGACAATCTTTACATGGTAACAAATCTTCACAGCCATTCATGGACGCAGTTTTACATTCCCGATTACGGCTGGCTGGATTTTGAGGCAACATCTTTTGCTTTGCCGCCTGTGGGTATGGGCGATTTTAACACATGGGATGTAATAATCCCGATTATTGATGAAGACAGGGTTTTCTCTGCTATACGAAAATTCCCCTGGCGGGCAGTTCTAAGGGCGGCGGGGGCTTTGGCGGTTTTTGCTCTTGCCTTTGCGTACGTTCTCCGTTACGGACGGGAAGCGGTTTTACTCTATGGCACAAGACGCGGCGGCAGGGAAGGAGCGCGATCGCTTTATCTGCTGCTTCTTGCACGTCTTGCGGCGGACGGTAAGCCCATTAAACCCGCATCAAAGACGGCTTTAGAATATTCTGAATTATTCCCCGGCGTAGAAAACCCGCATCTGCCGGCTTTTGCAATGATATACTCAGAACTTCGCTGGCGTGAATATCCATTTAATATGATAGACAGCGCTAAAAGGCATGAACGTTTTGAATCGCTTGTAGAGGAATATCACAATATTTTAAAAACCACCCGCCGCAAAGGAATCTGGTACTGGCTGATACGCATAATCAGTTTAAGAGGTTTGGCTTATTTATGAGTTATAACAAAAAATATTTTTTTATTATCTTTTTTATTTTTCTTCTTTGCGGTTGTTTGCGGAATACGGACTGGGTGCAATTCAGGGGGGACGGCGGCAGGGGGGTCAGCTCCTCGCGGATTAAGCCGCCGCTTGGGCTGCGCTGGAAAATCAAACTTCAGGATAGTGATGAAAAAATCAGGTCGCTTAATCCGCCCGTTGTAATTGGGGATACAATTTATTTTGGTTCGGACGACGGCAATTTTTACGCGCTTGATGTTGACAGCGGATATATGCGCTGGGTTTTCAAAAGCGGGGCGGAAATAAACTCCATTCCATACGCGGACAGGGATAATGTCTATTTTGGAAGTAAGGACGGGAAACTCTATGCATTGTCGCGAGATACCGGACAAGAGCAATGGAACTTTCCTACGAGGAGTCAGATCAATTCGCAGGTTCAAAGGTATAAGGATCATATTATTTTTGTTGGAGATGCAGATGCGATTTATTATCTTTCGCCTGACGGCAAGGAACAATTTCGCATTAACAACCCCGGCTGGTATAACTTTACTTTTTTAATGTATGACGATGTTATGTACATGGCTACAGGCCCCAGAGTTGAGCAGGTTGGCCCTTATGATATCAACAGAAGGGAATTTTTGTGGTTTTTGCCTTACCATGACATCAATGCTACATGGTATTCATTTTGTGCGATCCGGGGGGATCTTTTGTACCTTGGGACGGCGGATATTTATTATGGGACATCACTTGGTTATTATGCGATTAACCGTCATACCGGCCAAATTGTTTGGGAACAGCAGTATGAAGGAAAATTTGATAAATGGCGTAATTATGACGCATGGTCAAGTTTTGAATCGGAATATTATTATTTTCTTAGAAATGTCGATTTATTAGACTTTATGGCGCCCACAGTTTGGAGAGATTTAGTCATTTTTACAGGCGGGGATACTGCTGCACGCGCTTTTGATGCGGCAACAGGGAAACTCCGCTGGGAAAGGATATTTGACACCCCTGTTGCTTCAGCGCCTACAATTGCATCGGGTAGAGTTTACTTTGGCATTATGGGAGACAATGATACTCCGCCCCGGCTTATCTGCCTTTCCGCACGGGACGGCCGTCTGCTGTGGCAAATGGAAACCGACGGTTCTATTCTATCTGCTCCGGTTATTGCAGGAAAAAGGATCATTTTTGGCACTGATGAAAGCGTTTTTTATGTCTTAGAACAGGTATTTTAGATTATATTTATGTAACTTTTCTTGACGTGTGGATATTTAGGTTATATCATTGATTATGAGGCGTATGTCTCATAGAAATATTTACAAGGAGTTTCCTATGAAGAAATTAGCTTTTGTTTTAGTTCTATTTGTCGTCTTTATGGGGGGGGGGGTTAAGTCTATTTGCTCAAGATAGATACACCGTACCTCTGAACACATTACCGGCGACAAGAAATGCAACAGCTTTTACAAAAGCGTGGGATGATTTTCTCATTATTTTCCCTGCATTTCCGGCAAACATCAATTGGTCAAATTTTAACAGAGTAACTATCAGAGCCAGATATTTTAACTCAGCCGGCGACGAAATCAGGCATCAAGATTCAAAGGTACAGGTAGTTTTGATTTATGATCCAAATGCCGACATCAGAGGCCCGGCAAACGGACCCGGCCCAAACACACCTCTTAAAGCACAGAATTTAGGCGGTGGTTCAGGCTCTGTCCACAGAGATGGCGGAGCAGCTGTAAGGCTAGAAAGAGCGCCAGGAGCGATATTATTCCAGAATAATACTACAGACGTTGCGTTTGTCGAGGTTGACGAAATTACCTTTTTCAAAAGGTAGCGGTAAGTTTACCTAAAAAAGCCCGGCGCAACGGCCGGGCTTTTTTTTTGGAATTAATAAAAACGTGCTATGTCCTTGGAGCAGATATTTTAATTTTTATATCATGTAACTTTTGTTGACGTATGAAGTACGAATATTTAAGTTGCATTGTATATACTATGAGGCGTATGCCTCATAAGAATAATTTGAAGGAGTTTCTTATGAAGAAATTTGCTTTTGTTTTTGTGCTTTTCATTATCGTAATGGGAGGTATGGAAGTATTTGCTCAGGACAGGTATACAGTAGATCTTAATACATTACCGGCAAAAAGAAATGCAACAGCTTTTACAAGAGCATGGGATTATTTTGTCATTAATTTCCCCGCATTTCCGGCAAATATTAACTGGTCAAATTTTAACAGGGTAATTGTCAGAGCCAGATATTTTAACGCAGACGGCAGCGAAATCAGGCAGCAAGATTCAAAGGTACAGGTAACTTTGGTTTATGATCCAAACGGCGACCTCTTTGGCCCGGAAAACGGACCTGGCCCAAACACACCTCTTAAAGCACAGAATTTAGGCGGCTCCGGTTCTGTCCACAGAGATAATGGAGCAGCTGTAAGGCTCAATGCAGCGCCCGGAGCGATAGTATTCCAGAATAATACTCCAGACGTTGCGTTTGTTGAGGTTGATGAAATAACCTTCTTCAGAAGATAGCGGTAAGTTTACCTAAAAAAAAGCCCGACCACATGCGGTCGGGCTTTTTAGGCTTAGCAATCCTGATTGATTAGTGTTGCCGACTTTTAGGGGAAAACCCTTTCGGCAGAATGGCCTGTTGACAAGTAATGACAGATAGCATAAAAATATAAGGACATTAATCATTCGGAGGGTAACTTGCTGTTGGTACTTGAAGGCTATTTTGAAAAAGGGCGGTTTATCACCGAAACCCCTTACATTCCCGAAGGTAAAAAAACCATTGTAACGGTTTTAGATGAAACTGTGAACAGTTACAAGGAACAGGAAGCGTATCAAAAGTTGTGGGACGAAATAATAGATGAAATAGAAACTTCCAATGAGGTATTGGAAGGAGAACCGGAACAACTACACTTTAGAACCCCAAAAGAAACAGAATCTCTATGACAACCTATGCACTTGATACGAATATAGTTTCCTATTTTCTCAAGGGCAACCCAACGGTTGTTGCAAGAATGCGAATTGAAAATAGCAAGGGAAATAAATTTGTCATACCGCCTATCGTTTATTTTGAAATTCAAAACTGGCTCTTAAAAAACAATTCAGAAAGCAAAATGACTGTTTTTAAAAAAATGTATTCCGTTGGAGGCATTGGAGTTATAGATAAAACTGTCTTGGATATAGCGTCAACTGTAAAACTAAAAATGCAACAGCAAGGTAAAATCATAAGTGATGATGATTTGTTTATTGCTGCCTATTGCATAAGACATAATTTGCCGCTTGTTACTAATAATATGAAACATTTTACAAATATAGAAAACATGGAAATTCTAAATTGGGTAGAATAAATGCTGTTTCCACACAAAAAAAGCCCGACCACAGCGGTCGGGCTTTTTACTTCACAAAAGAGCTGTGCTCTTTTTAGGGTTTACTTGTAAAGTGAAGACCTTTCGTTGATTACTTCCTGTCCGCCTGAGGAAAGCCAGTCTCTTATACCTTCGTCCCAAATCCGGTCAAAGTCTGCTGGTCTTGCTCTGATTGCCTGGGCAAGAAGAGCGTCTGCCTTATCCTGCAGGGTTTGGGCATATTGGTTAACAGTTGTAGTAGCCTGATATACCGCTGCGGCACGAGCTCCGCGTGTGGAAATCATGTAAGCATTTACAATTACTTCCGGGGGAGTATCGCCGTAGCTGAGGGCAAGAACTCTGGCGTTGAGTTCCGGGCTTCCCATTTCAATACCGTTCATCGGCATTGTGTAGTCAATATTTTGTGCAGAGTTCTGGAACCAGGGGTCGCCGGCAGGGCGGCCAATAATATTGGGTACGCCGCCAGTCATTTGATGATTAACGCCTTCCTGACCAATCTGGAGGTATTGATAATTTTCCGGTTTTGCAAGCCAGTTAAGATAACGAAGCGCCGCAATATGATTTTTGGAGAAAGAAGGAATAAAGATCTGCAGGCCGACTTTGTCCATCATGTCTTTGTTATCAACGACATCGATAGCAACAAATTCCGCGCCGGGTACATTCTGGGCAAGTTCTTCGTTAATTTTATAGTCCTGCCTGTAGGGAAGATCCCAGTTCTGGCAGAAAGCGCCGACAACGCCGCTCTTGATCTGGTTGTAAAAATCATCGGCAGTAGTCATAAGCGGGAAGTCCTGATAAATAAGACGTTCATTGTACCAGCGGTTCATCAGTTGTACGCCTTCTTTGTATCCGGGCATCATAACATTACGTTCATGTATGGTGTAAATCCAGCGATCTCTGTCGCTCATGTTTGGATCAATGTGGTGATGAATAAGGTTTGCAAGACCCCAGCGGGCGTCATTGTTCTGCCCAAAAGGTACAATCCTGTTTCTGCCTACATTACCGGGATCATTGTCGCGGAATGCAATCAGGGCATTTTCCAATTCTTGAATATTCCTTGGCAGAGGAATCCCAAGCCTGTCCAGCCAGTCTTTGTGGATAAAAACATTCCGCTGGGCCAGCGCTACACTGTAGCTGGGAATTGAGTAAATGCT
>Ga0099364_10003302_pt1 | contig 25033 bp, 32 predicted proteins | sample TergutTh196P3_FD_73070 | JGI IMG/M metagenome (GOLD analysis project Ga0099364, IMG submission 73070) | Microcerotermes parvus P3 segment gut microbial communities from Pointe-Noire, Republic of the Congo - Th196 P3 | ecosystem: Host-associated > Arthropoda: Insects > Digestive system > Gut ...
CGAGTTCGGCGGCGGCAACGGCGCATCCCCGATCATTGTGGGTATGCAGGCTAAGGATGACGCTATCCCTGCGAGCCAGACGGGTGTGCATCCATTCGATCTGGTCGGCGTATACGTTGGGCGTCGCAACTTCCACCGTGGCGGGAAGATTGATGATGATTTTGTTATCCGGCGTCGCGTCCCAGACTGCGGCGGCGGCATCGCAGATTTCCAGCGCAAAGGGAAGCTCGGTCGCGGTGAATGTCTCCGGGCTGTATTCCAGAGTGATTTTTGTTTCCGGCATGGCGGCGGTCAATTCCTTGATTTGACGGATGGCGGCGACGGTCATGTCTACCAGTTCGCGGCTTTCCATGCCGAACACGATGTCGCGGAAAGTCTTGGATGTCGCAGTATAAACATGCACGATGGCTGATTTAGCCCCTTGTAACGCCTCGAAAGTGCGCTCGATAAGAGGGAGGCGCGCCTGGGTCAATACCGCGATGGTCGTATCGTCCGGGATATGCCCGCCTTCAATCAAGGCGCGGGTAAAGTCGAAATCGGTCTTGGAAGCGGATGGGAATGCAACCTCGATCTCCTTGATGCCGATAGCGCACAACATCCTGAACATCCGCATTTTTTTCTCGATGCTCATCGGCTCGAATAGCGCCTGATTGCCGTCGCGCAGATCGGTGCTCATCCAGATGGGCGATTTTTCGAGACGCGCTTCCGGCCAGCGGCGATTGGCAAGCGACACCGGGGGGAAAGAGCGGTATTTTTGAGCAGGCGATAACATGGGATGATCCTTCTTGGTAAATCATAACTATGGCAATTCCTGTATTTTCCCCTCTCCCGCAAGCGGTAGAGGAGGGTGGTTGTTCCCTCTCCCATTCATGGGAGAGGGTGGCGTGTAGCGCCGGGAGAGGGTGTCTTGCAGACGGCAATTGTGCGGACGGCAACTGTGAAAGTCCCGGACTCTCGGCGAGGCAATTGTTTACAGGAATGGTTATATGGTACGGGAAAGGGCGGAAAATTTGCTTGCGTTCTTGCGGATAAATCGGCATTTTTTTGATAAAAATTTCTTGTTTTGGTATTTTTTGGAATAAAATTGCCGGATTGACATGGAATGAGAAATGCAATGCTTGATCGTTATGATCGTAATATTCTGGAAATTCTGCAAGCCGATGGACGAATCAGCAATCAGGATTTGGCCTGCAAGGTCGGACTTTCCCCGTCGCCTTGCCTGCGGCGGGTGCGCGCGCTGGAGGAGGGCGGAGTCATCAAGGGTTATCGCGCCTGTCTGGACGCGCAAAAACTGGGATTGAGCCTGATGGCGCTGATCCATATTTCCATGGACGCTCATACGCCAGAACGCTTTGACAATTTCGAGCGGGAGATTGCAGCCATTCCTGAGATTGTCGAATGCCTGTTGATTACCGGCAAGGAAGCCGATTATCAGTTGAAGGCGATAATTTCCGACATGGACGCCTACCGCGCCCTGTTGCTGGATCGCATTACCCGCATTCCCGGCGTGAATGGAGTTCTTAGCAGCTTTGTGCTCCGCCAGTATGACAAACCTTCGTTGCCGCTATGAGTACCCGTCTGATTTTTGGCTTTCACGCCATTACTGCCAAACTGCGCCATGACCCGGAAGCCGTGCGGGAGATTTTGCTGGATTCCCGCCGCCATGAGAAAAACGATAAAAGGGTGCAGGATTTGCTGCGTCATGCGCGGGCGGGGGAGATTCGCGTCAACCTTCTGGAGGGGCAGCGTCTGGACGCGATGTTGCCCAGGGCGCGGCATCAGGGCGTGATTGCCCGCCTTGAGGGCGGACGGCGGGCGTTTCATCTGGATGATGTGCTGGATACTCTGGAAGAGCCGCCTTTTTTGCTTGTGCTGGATGGTGTCACCGACCCGCGTAATCTTGGCGCTTGTTTGCGGGTGGCGGATGGGGCGGGCGTTCATGCGGTAATCGCGCCCAAAGACCGCGCTGCCGGACTGACCGAAGCCGCGCTGAAGGCGGCCAGCGGCGCGGCGGAGAGCGTGCCTTACGTTACCGTGACCAATCTGGCGCGGACGCTGCGCGAATTGAAGGAGCGGGATATTCATGTTCTGGGCGCGACGGATGACGCGCCGACCAGCCTTTACGAGGCGTCCTGGCCTGCCGCGACTGCCTGGGTACTAGGCGCGGAAGGCGAGGGTCTGCGCCGCCTGACGAAAGAGCATTGCGACGCCTTGATTCATATCCCCATGCGCGGCATGGTGGAAAGCCTCAATGTCTCCGTCGCGGCAGGCGTTTGTCTGTTCGAGGCAATGCGGAGGAGGGCGCATGTATGAGACCCATGAGCAATGAAACAAATGGCTCGGTTGTGCACAAGCGGATCATCGCGGATGCCAAGGCGCAGGCGGGCAAGACGCGCGCGCAAATTGATGTGACCGGTTGTTTCATTGCCGGCACGCTGGTGCATACCAGGGAAGGTCTGGTGCCCATCGAGCAGATCAAGGTCGGGGATTGGGTGTTATCGAAGCCCGAAAGCGGGGAGTGAGAACAGACTTATAAGCGGGTGACCAAGGCTTTCCGATATGAGGACCGGGAGGTTTGGCGGTTAGAAATTTGCTCGGCGAAGGAACGCGCGGCAGCGCGGGCTGAGAAGCGAATGATGTAGATGAGCGACTATTCCTGTCTGATCGGCACTCCGAATCACCCGATCTGGGTCAATGACAGGAAGGGTTGGCGCGATCTGATGGATCGTGGCGTTATTCCAGCGAGTTACTTCCCGGACTGGATAAAGGAGAAGGTCTGGGCGAGTCTGAAAGATTGGGTTGAATCCAAAGTCTGGACAAATTTTCAGCATCTGGAATCTGGTGATGAAATTGAATTCGCCAACGGTGAATTAGCTGTTGTTACAGGCAAAAATGCGCTGCACCGAACCTATGAAGAAGGTATCGCTAGTTACAGTTGGTGTTGGGATGAGCCGAGCAAAACAATCGATTTGAGGAATGGTCAGTCTGGTGAGTTTGATCAGGGCACGACTCCACCGATTTCAAAGGATTGTTGGGGAGAGAGCGAGGATCATCCTGATCTCTTCCGTACCACCGTGTACAACCTTGAAATCGAGGACTGTCACAGCTATTACGTGGGTACGCGCGGCATCTGGGTGCATGAATGGCAGACCGTAGTTGGGGAGCAATGCCGGGGTGAGCTTGCGAACTTCAATGCAGTGGAGTAGGATATACGTATGAGATAGAGGCGCATGGAGAGCATTTTTCATGATTAAAAGGAAAATTGTTTTTTGCCGCCTGATTTACACCTTTATGAAAGGCATCATCATGAAACGTCTTTTTGCGATACTTGCCATGCTCTTGTTGTCAGGAGCCATGCCGTTTGCAGCCCACGCGCAGGAACCGGATTACAAAAACTTGTCCCTGCCTGAATTGACGCGGATGGCGATGGCTGGGGATGCGGTAGCCCAGTTTTTTCTTGGGGTCAGATATGAGAGTGGACAAAGCGTACTGCGGGATTATCGGCAGGCGGTCAACTGGTTCCAGAAGGCGGCGGAGCAGGGATATGCGCCTGCCCAGCACGATCTAGGGGTCATGTATGAGGATGGACGAGGCGTGCCGCAGGATTATCGGCAGGCGGTGAATTGGTATCAAAAGGCGGCGGAGCAGGGATTATCGGAAGCCCAGTTCAATCTGGGGTTAATGTATGCCAATGGACGGGGTGTACCGCAGGATTATCGACAGGCGGTGAATTGGTATCAAAAAGCGGCGGAGCAGGGATATGCACTTGCCCAGTTCAATCTGGGGGCCATGCATTACTATGGACAAGGCGTGCCGCAGGACATCGTGCTTGCCTATGCGTTTGCCAACCTTGCGGCGGCGGATGGAAACAAGACCGCATTGGAAAATCAAGACATTTTTGCCAAAGAGATGACGCACGCGCAAATCGAGGAAGGGCAAGCTATCGCAAGCAAATGGCGGGTCGGTCAGCCCTTGCCGACTACCAGCAAAACAGGCCGCGCCCAGTAGGTCGCAGCCCAAAAAGCTCAAATTTTGCAAACGCCTCCCCTCTCCCATTTATGGGAGAGGGTGGTCGTAGGCCGGGAGAGGGTAGCGTTCAGGTTGTAATTACGCTTCCTGAATCTTCAACTCCCTTACCCTCTCCCCATGCCCCTCTCCCATAAATGGGAGAGGGGAGGCGGGTATTTTGCCTCTCCCGCTCGCTTTTATGCCACAAGCGGGGGAGGGGAGCAAAGCGCGCGCTCCGAACGTCTCGTTATTTGCGGAAATGACTGTAGTAGCAACCGGGCAAGCCGCTGCCCGGATGAATCAGGGTATAATTCCATTTTGAATCCGTCTATTTCTTGCAGGTTTGTCACTTTGAAGCTCTCACGTTTTTTCCTGTTGGTTGTTATCGTCATGCTGTTGCCGGTCGCCGCGGCGGCGTGGTTTTATCTGGAATGGATGGAGCGCCCCCTGCCGGTGGCGTCATCATTGGAGTTTCAGGTTTCCCCCGGAATGGGCGTGCGTAAAGTCGCGCAATTGCTGACAAACTCCGGAGTGCCTGTGTCCGAAGATATGCTGACGCTGGCGGCGCGTGTGGAAGAAGTTTTATCCGGCAGAAAAACAGATATTCATGTCGGATATTATACCCTGACGGAAGGCATGACGCCGCGCCAGTTGCTGCGGATGATGGCGGAAGGCAAGGTAGCGCATGTCGAAGTCAGGCTGATCGAAGGCCGGACATTCCGGGACTGGCGACGGGTAATCGCCGCCCATGACGGACTGGAACATCTGGCGACCTCCCTTTCCGACGCGGAATTGATGAAGAAAATAGGAATGCCGGGGCAAGCGCCGGAAGGCATGTTTTTTCCCGATACCTACCGAGTGAGCAAATACTCAAGCGACATTGCGCTCCTGGCTTACGCGGCGCGGGAAATGCGCGCCCATCTGGAAAGGGAATGGAATGCCAGAGCGGAAAACCTGCCCTATAACTCGCCCTATGAGGCGCTTATCATGGCGTCTATCGTGGAAAAAGAAACTGGCATGGAAAAAGACAGGGTAATGGTGGCGGGGGTGTTCGTCAATCGTCTGCGAATAGGAATGCGTCTGGATGCCGACCCTACCGTGATTTACGGCCTTGGCGAATCCTACGACGGCAAGATATACAGATCCGATTTACGCGCAGATACCCCATACAATACATATACGCGAAAAGGCTTGCCGCCGACGCCGATTGCCATGCCTTCTCTCGCTTCAATCAGAGCGGCGCTGAATCCTGCCGCGACCAACGCCTTCTATTTTGTGGCGAAGGGCGACGGCAGCAGCCATTTTTCCGCTACCCTGGCCGAACATAATCAGGCGGTGCAGTATTACCTGAGGAGCAAAGGGAAATGATGGCGCGAATTGACAGGGCGCGGAGGCTTGCAGGCGGCAATGGTTTCTCCCCTCTCCCGCTTGCGGGAGAGGGGGCGGGGGAGAGGGTAGGGGTTGATGATTCAGGAAGCATAAGTATCAACCTGAACCATCGCGCTCTTCCGACGCTACGCGCCGCCCTCTCCAACTCCGGCGTAGCCACAAGCGGAAGAGGGGAGAAGTATGACGATAATCACTTTCGGAGAATGACTTGAACACAGGCAAACTGCTGACTCTGGAAGGCATTGACGGCGCGGGCAAGTCCAGCCATGTCGCGTGGATTGCCGATTTTCTCCGCGCGCGTGGAAAAGTCGTGCTTTCAACCCGCGAACCGGGCGGGACAATGCTGGGCGAACGATTGCGCGAACATCTGCTTTCAGAGGCCATGCATCCTGAAACGGAGGCGTTGTTGATGTTCGCGGCAAGAAAAGAGCATATCGCCCAGGTCATTCTGCCCGCGCTGCAACGCGGCGAATGGGTGATTTGCGATCGTTTTACCGACGCAAGCCACGCCTATCAGGGAGGCGGCAAAAGACTGGATCGTCGCCGTCTGGTCGAGCTTGAGCGATGGGTGCATGGCAAAGACAGCAGCCAGCCTTGTGAACCTGATCTGACCCTGTTGTTTGACGTGCCTTGCGAAGTGGCGCGGGAGCGGATTGCGCTGGCCGGACGCCATCTTGACCGTTTCGAGCAGGAGGATGCCCAATTTCATGACCGGGTGCGTCATGCCTATCTGGAACGGGCGCGAAAATTCCCGAATCGTTTTCGCATACTGGACGGACAAAAAAACCTTGAGGATATACGAGAGGAAATTTCCGCCTGGCTTCTGGAGAAAGGCGCATGAAAATCGCCGAACTCCATGCGGAAGTCTGGCAGAGATTGCAGGATTGGAGAGACCGCCTGCCGCACGCGCTCCTGATTTCGGGTGTAAAGGGATTGGGCAAGCTCGATCTGGCGCTGGATTTTGCCGCCTGCCTGCTCTGCGAAGGCGCTTCTTCCGACGGGACAGCCTGCGGCGTTTGTTCGGCCTGTCAATGGCTGACAAAAGGCAATCATCCTGATTTTCGTCTCCTGCAACCGGAAGCGTTACAGCGGGAAGAAGAAGGGGACGACAAGGAAGAAAAGAGTCGGAGCCGTAAGGATAGCGGCGAAGAAAAGAGCAATCGCAAGGGGCAGGAAGTCGGCGTGGATGATGTGCGCTCGCTGGATGCTTTCCTCTCGGTAGGGACGCATCGCCAGAAAATGCGGGTGATTGTCATCCATCCTGCCGAGGCCATGAACCGTAATGCCGCAAACGCGATATTAAAGGCGTTGGAAGAGCCGCCGCCCGATACGCTTTTTATGCTTGTCGCAAACGAGCCGATGCGGCTTTTGCCGACGTTACGCAGCCGCTGCCAGCAGCTTGCCGTGCCTGTGCCTGATGTCGCGCTTTCCGAGAAATTTCTTCGTGAGGAGCGCCTTGCCGAAGCTGTCACCTGGCTTTCGCTTGCGGGCGGCGCGCCCATGTCGGCGCTTAGTCTGCAAAAAAACGCCGCCGCCTGGCGGGATGTTTTTCTTGGTTTTTTGCAACAAGGCGAGCGTCTGGAGGTTATCGCCGCCGCCGCCGGTCTGGAGAAGGAATTAAAGGCGGTCAAAGGGGAAAACCCGCTGCCGGAGCTTGTGGAGTGGGCACAAAAGTGGATTATTGACTTAAATCTTGCCGCAAAACGCTTGCCAATTCGCTTTTATCTCGCGCAACGCGCTAAAATTACTCGTCTTTCGGAAAACAGCCGCCCCACGGCGTTGCTTTCCTTTTACCGTTATTTGCTGCAATTACGGCGGGAAAGCGCGCATCCCCTGAATTTGCGCCTGTTTCTCGAACAGTTTTTTTTCCGTTATCGCAGGCTTTTCGTGGAGTGAGGACTCATCATGGGTATGAAAGCAGGCGGACGCCCCGGCGTCCTTTCCCTCAACATCAACTCTAAATCCGCCCTGTATGCCGCTTTTATGCCCATGCTTCGCAATGGCGGAATTTTTATCCCTACTACCCGAACCTATGCGTTGGGCGAAGAGGTGTTCATCCTGCTTTCCCTGATGGATGATCCGACGAAAATACCCATCGTGGGCAAGGTCGTCTGGGTCAGTCCGGCGAACGCGCAGAACAACCGTCCGCAGGGCATTGGCGTTCATTTCAACTCCGACGAGAATGCCATCGCAGCCAAACACAAGATAGAAACCATGCTCGCGGGCGTGCTGAATTCCTCCCGTCCTACCCATACGCTCTGAGTTGTTCAGCGGCTTTGCGGCATGTCTTCTCCTTTCCTCATTGATACACACTGTCATCTTGATTTTCCGGAACTGGCGGGGCGACTGCCGCAAATCATGGACGCCATGCGGCAAAATGACGTTGCGGGCGCGATTTCTGTCGGCGTGAATCCAAAAACGCTGGAAGGAATGCTAAAACAGATCGAAGCGTATCCTGCGATTTTTGCCAGCATTGGCCTGCACCCGGATTATGAGGAGGCGGACGAGCCGGATGAGAACGCCATACTGGCTCTATCCGATCACCCAAAAATTATCGCTATCGGCGAGACCGGGCTGGATTATTACTGGCACAAGGACAAGCCGGAATGGCAACGACAACGCTTTCGCGCGCATATCCGCGCCGCGCTCAGGGCGAAAAAACCCTTGCTGATCCACAACCGCGAAGCGGCGGCGGATGTGCTTGCCATCCTGCGGGAAGAGGGCGCAGAGGCGGCGGGCGGCATCTTTCATTGCTTCTCCGAGGACATGGATGTCGCGGAAGAAGCATTGTCGTTGGGGTTTTACATTTCCTTTTCGGGAATTGTGACCTTCAAGAACGCGAAAACCCTGCATAAAGTCGCCGCGAAAGTGCCGATTGATCGCATTCTGGTCGAGACCGACGCGCCTTTTCTCGCGCCGCATCCATATCGCGGACAAACCAACCAACCGGCCTATGTCCGTCATGTGGCTGAAGCATTGGCCGCGCTTCGCAGCACATCTCTTTCCGCTATCATGGAAGCTACCAGCGAAAATTTTTTCCGCCTTTTTCCTCAAACCAGAGCCGCTTTTGTCTGATTTTGCCTGATGGATTTTGCCTTATGAAACTGCCTGGAGTTTTATCCGCTATCTTTTCTGCCGTAGTGTTTGCGGTCAGCCTTGTTTCCGCGCCCTTGACCCATGCGTCTTCTTATGATGATATGCTAAAATCGGTCAAGCTGGGCGATATTGCCACCGTAAGGAATTTGCTGGGGCGGGGGATGGATGTCAACACCAGCGATAGGGAAGGCAATACGCTCCTGATGCTGGCGGCGCGCGAAAATCGGACTGAACTGGCGCGTCTCTTCATCAGGGAGCGCGCCAAACTTAATGCTCGTAACATGCACGGCGATTCCGCGCTCAAGATAGCGGCTTACAATGGTTCTCTGGATATTGTGCGCGAACTTGTGCAGGCGGGCGCAGAGATTGATACGGAAGGCTGGACGCCGCTCATTTACGCCGCTTTCAACGGACATGACGATATTGTCGAATTTTTGCTGCAACAAGGAGCGGGGATTGACGCCAGGAGCGAGAGCGGCATGACCGCCCTGATGGCCGCGGCCAGAGGCGGGTTTTTGCCGATAGTTGATCGCCTGCTTGCCGCCGGAGCGTCGGTCAATCTGCATGACGCAAACGGTGAAAGCGCATTGGATTGGGCGAACAAGACGAAAAACACCAACATCGCGGCGCGTCTGGAAGCGGCAGGCGGACAACCGGGCAAGAAGCCCAGAAGACGCCGCTAGTACTCCGGCTTTTTGAAAGCATTCTCACGACATTGCCGGAAGCTGCAATATAGTGTTTTCCGCAAATAACGAGACTATCAGAGGGGGCGCTTTGCCTCCCTCTCTCGCAAATAACTTGACCGTCGCTTTATTAACGGAAATCACTATACTTTTTACGGGCAAGATATCAATTCGCCGGTTTGTTTGTGACGACATGGTATTCTCAACTCTTTATTCCACAAGAATATCTCCGGCACATATGGGCAAGACACCATTTCTCCGCTTTGTTTATAAAGGCAGGACATACCCAATTCTTTATTCCATAAGAATATATGTTCTTCATCCTTTGGCGGTCTTTCATACCTGTCCTTGTACGCCTTGTCGCGCAGGAATTTTTCAAGGCGTCGGCATGAGGGTGTTGTCGCGTCTCTTTTTTTGCGTTCCCACGCCTCTGTTTCGCGCTCGCATTGGCGTTGCAAAACGTCTATTTCACCGGCAAGCGCGGCTGTTGGAATCGCAACAATCAAGAAAACCAGAGAGGAGAGGATGGCGCATAGACCATGCGCCTTGATAGCGGTGAGCATTTCAGAAACTCCTTGGATTGCTAGGTCAAAATGACGCAAAGGTTCATTTACGGACAAGGCACTGTCCAGCGGGTTTGTTTGTCAATGCAGTACCCGCCGCCGCCGCCGCCAGGATACCTATCATCTACGTAGATCACATCTTCTTTACCCCTGTCCTCTTTTGGCGGTCGCTCACCCCTATCCTTGTACGCCTTGTCGCGCAGGAGCTTGTCTAGTTGCGCACATGAGATCGTCGAGCCTCTTTTGTTGCGTTCAAACGCCTCCGTTTCGCGCTCGCATTGGCGTTGCAAAACGTCTATTTCAGCGGCAAGCGCGGCTGTTGGAATCGCAACAATCGTAAGGATCAGAGAGACGAGGATGGCGCTCCGATGCGTATGAGTAGCGGCGAGCATTGCAGAGACTCCTTATGAGGGTTGCTTTAGAGCAGTCAAAATAGCGGTCAAGGTCTCTGTTACCTCGTGAAAGTATTCTTTGTTTACGTAAACGGTGCGATGAGTGCCGAAGTCAACCACCTTGGTTACTGGGTTACCATTGATGATGACCTTGCGCCCATCTTTTCCTGTCAGTGTGAAGTATGCCATGATGTTGCCTCTCAAGATGAAATGTCGAAAATTGTGAACACGGTATGAAACTCCCATGAGGAGAACTGACCGTGTAGTCAAAAGTACATATGTTGGTTTATTATGTCAAGGATTATCTGATCAATCCTCGTCATCCTCGCACATGCGCGTTTTGGGTATTGAATCCTCCTGCGATGAAACTGGCCTTGCCATCTACGACACGGAGCGGGGCTTGCTGGCGCACGCGCTCTATTCACAGATTGCGCTTCATGCCGAATATGGCGGCGTTGTGCCGGAACTGGCTTCGCGCGATCACATCCGCCGCACTGTTCCTCTCTTGCGAAAAGTCCTTGCGGAAAGCGGCACAAGCCTTGCCGAAACAGACGCTATCGCCTATACCCAGGGGCCTGGGCTGGCGGGCGCGCTTTTGGTAGGCGCGGCCTTTGCATCGGGTCTTGCGGTCGCGCTTGATAAACCCATATTGCCGATACACCATCTGGAAGGGCATCTGTTATCCCCGCTTTTATCGCCCGATCCGCCGGATTTTCCTTTCGTCGCGCTTCTGGTTTCCGGCGGGCATACGCAGCTGATGCTGGTTGAGGCGGCAGGGCGTTATGAACTATTGGGCGAGACTCTGGACGACGCGGCAGGCGAGGCTTTCGACAAAACCGCCAAACTCATGGGTCTGGATTATCCCGGCGGAGCGGCCTTATCCATCCTGGCGGAAACGGGTCGTTCGGGACGTTACCGACTGCCGCGCCCCATGCTTAATTCCGGCGATTTGAATTTCAGCTTCGCCGGTTTGAAAACAGCGGCCTTGACCATAATCCGCAATGAAAAAAACAACCCCAGGGAAACTTTGGCGCAATTTCATGCCGATCTGGCCTTGGCTTTTCAGGATGCTGTCGTGGAAGTCCTGACCATGAAATCTGTTGAGGCCTTGCGTCGTACCGGGGTATTGCGCCTTGTCGTGGCGGGCGGCGTCGGAGCGAACCGTGCGTTACGCCGGTCATTGGACATGGCGGCGGCAGAAGACAAGGCGCGTGTCTATTATCCTGAGTTTCAATTCTGCACCGACAACGGCGCAATGATTGCTTTTGCGGGCGCGATGCGCCTGACGCATGGTACGACTCCACAACATCCCGGCTCGTTTTCTGTCCGTCCGCGCTGGCCGCTGGCAGAGGAAGAGGGCGCAGACACAAGCGCAACGTGAAGTATTTCTGCCGCAAACCTCAAGATAAAATTTGACATAATATAAATTATACGAAGTTGAGAAGGTTCTTTAGTTTTTACAGAAAACTTACAGGTCGGCGCAAAGGGTGGCTGCGTAACGATACGTGTGCGACCGATGCTGCCGCGTTGCAGCAGTCCAGCGCGTTGATCGCCAGTCACTATATAGTCAGCCTCACCAGTATCTACGCGCCCATTGCACAGATTCAGCCAAGCGGTCAAATCCGCCTCGTTAACGTTTGCGTTTGCCACCTTTGCGGCGCGTTCAAAGATAAAAGTACGCGCCACATCTTCAGCGAGGCGCGACATACTACTTGGTCGGGTTGATGTCCACAATGCTGTATGTAATCGAATAATTATAAAAATCAATCAGATATAGTTGATACTTAAAGTATTACTTTAATTTATAGTATGTGAAAATCGTTCAAGCGAATCACTATAATCTTGGCTCATTTCTGGCTCTTTCTGGAAGATTTGCTGATTCTTCCGTTAAGATACCGGCTTTTTCCTTGCGGGTATTCCTTTGACGCTCTCTCCTACAAGTTCTCATCCCCCTGCTCCTTCCGGCGGTCTTAGCGCTGCGGAGCGGCGGATTGGCCTTGGTCTGGCTCTGATTTTCGGCTTAAGGATGCTGGGACTTTTTCTGATTCTGCCGGTGTTCGCCATCTACGCCCACGGGATTCCAGGAGGGAACGACAAAACTCTGGTCGGCTTGGCATTGGGCGCTTACGGGGGAACGCAAGCCTGTCTGCAAATCCTCTGGGGCGCGGCCTCTGACCGCTGGGGCAGAAAACCCGTCATCGTCGCCGGGCTGATATTGTTTGCCTTGGGCGGAATAATCGCCGCGCTGGCAACCCATATTAACTGGATAATCATAGGACGCGCCGTGCAAGGCGCAGGCGCGATTTCCGCCGCCATCACCGCTCTGGCAGCCGACCTGATTCGGGAGGAACACCGCACCAAGGTCATGGCAATGATCGGTTCTTCCATCGGCCTGGTGTTCGCCTTCTCAATGGCAATAGCGTCTCCCCTATATCACTGGATCGGCATGGCGGGGATTTTCTGGCTGACCAGTCTTCTTGCGTTGGCTGCCATTCTGTTTTTGCTGCTTCGTATCCCTACCCCAGCGCCGATTCCGGTATCACCTTCCACCGCGACGCCCGATGTTTCCATTCCGAGCGACCCTCGCCTCATGCTTCTTAATTTTGGGGTTTTTGTCCTGCATGCCACGCAAATGGCGCTTTGGGTGTTGATACCGCACGCCTTGACGGATATGGCCGGACTGCCGGTCGAGCGGCATTGGCTGATTTACCTGCCTGCCGTTCTGATTGCGATAATTGTCATGATTCCCGCCGTAATATCCGCTGAAAAGCGAGGCTTGATGAAGCCGGTTTTTCTGGGAGCCATCAGTCTCTTGTTGTTTGTTCTGGCGGGGCTTTACATGGCGGGTACAGGTTTTTGGCAGCTTCTGTTCTGGCTTTCCGTATTTTTTGTGGCTTTCAATATTCTGGAGGCAATCCAGCCGTCGCTGATTTCCCGCATTGCTCCGCCCCATGCCAAAGGCAAGGCGTTTGGAGTCTATAACACTCTCCAGGCTCTCGGATTGTTCGTGGGCGGCGCGTTGGGGGGAGTTCTCGCCCAGTATTTCGGCGCAGGCGCGGTTTTTCTATTCTGCGGCTTGCTGGTCATCCTATGGCTTGCGCTTACTTTCAATTTTCATGCCCCTGTCGGTAAAAAGGGGTAGAACCGACTTCATGCCCTCTACATGACGAAATCGTCGGAACCGCCCTCTTCCACTTGAGACATCCGGTCGCGTGGACATAGTGCAACCAAACTTGCGGCGTAGGGATTGACTCGCGCAGCGTAGGGGTTAAAAATTTTTAACCCCTACAGCGGCAAAGCTGGGGTTAGACACCTTTTGACTCGCGGCAAAGCCAAAGGTGGTTCCCGCTGGCTTGGATGTAGGGGCGGATGATTGCATCTGGGGTTAGCCCCCTTTATCACCCCCCAGCCTGGCCGCATCGGTCATCCTCCTTGCAAGATTCACCATTGTCCGCCACAGACCGCAATATATCAAGCCCTGCCGACTGTCGCTTCAACAGAGATGAGACAAACGGCGCGCACGCCCCCAGAAGCGCGGCCAATGACAAAGCGATTATGTCTTTCGCAGGGAAGAAAATCAGCATAATCATTATCACCGCTATCGGCTTGCCCATTACCGCGCTGCATAAAGCTGTCGTCACAATGGCGACGGCAAAGGCGCTGTTTACGCCGGTAAGGGCGGCAAGGCCATAGCCAAAACAGACGCCTGAAAAAACAACCGGAAGTATATGTCCGCCGCGCCAACCCGTATGCATGCACACATTTATCATCAACAGCTTGAAAAAGCCCAGCGCGAAGAGAAAGACCGGAGTCATGCTCTTCCAGCTTGCCATGATGTCGCCCATTTGCGATTCGCCGGAAAACATTAAAAGAGGGATAAACATGCCGCATAATCCGAGCAGCAAGCCGCCCAACAGGGAAGATATTACCGGATAGCGTTGCAACGGGTTTGCAGCAAATCGGACGAGCCGGTCAAGAAGATGGTAGAGGCAACCTGCGGCGGCGGCAAACAGCGCCAGGGGAAGAAACCATATTATCTCGTGGCGGCTGATTATTGCCTGGTCGAATCTTTCGACGGACAACCCGCCGCCAAAGGCGGATGTGAGGGAGATTAAAACGCCAAGGCCGCTTAACATCGCGCAAAAATAAACGATAACCTTGATTCTATTCGGAAAGGAGATGTTCTCGCCCTCCCCTTCGATTTGCGCCATAAAACCGAACAGAGGAGCGGTAAACAAAATGCTCAACGAGGCGGATACTCCTGTTTCAGCCAGTTCTTTCATTTCCTTTAATACATATTTGAAGCGGTCTCCCATCCATGTGCACAATGCCGCGATTATCCCGGCAAGTCCTGCTTCCGGGCCTACGCTGCCGCCAAATACGAGAGGCAGAAAGGCTGCTGCAAGCAGTACGCAGATATTGCGTGAATCGTAGCGGCGTGTCTCTTTGACGGTCGCCATTACGTCCTGAAGCTCCTCCGGGTAATTGCCGAATTTCCTTCGCCACAGGCCGATTATGACGCCGCCCGCCGCGCAGACCACTATGGGATAAGCGTCAAACCCCATGCGGGCGGGAAAGATTTCCCACAATAGAACTATCCCCGCTTCCACCGCTTTCAAAAAAAGCCAGATGATCCCTCCGGTAACAGCTCCGAGGATAAGGGCTATGAGCATAAATGTCATATGGAATTTTACGGTTTTTGTCACCGGACTTGTCATCTCGTGAAACCTCCGTCAGTAATCAGTCAGAATTATGATACATTTTCTTCCGGTATCGGACGAAATTCGTTGTCTTTACAGGTTGGCTACGGCTCAAAAAGGCGGGATAATCAGGCCGATTCATCAAAACTTTACTTTTCAGGAGAAATTTTATGGGTTCAGTCAACAAGGTCATCATCGTCGGCAATCTGGGCGCTGATCCGGAAACTCGCTACACCGCCTCCGGCGATGCAATATGCAACATCCGGGTGGCAACCTCGGAATCCTGGAAGGACAAGAATACTGGCGAAAAGCAGGAGCGGACGGAATGGCATCGCATCGTGTTCTATCGCAAACTTGCCGAAATTGCCGGGCAATACCTGAAAAAAGGCTCGCAAGTCTATGTCGAGGGAAAACTCAAAACCCGTAAATGGCAGGACAAGGACGGGCAGGATCGCTATTCTACGGACATTGAAGCTACGGAAATGACCATGTTGGGCAAGCGGGAAGGATCGGGCTTTGACGGCGGCGGCGGTCAATCCGCTCGTTCCCCCTCCTCCCCTGCTCCCGAAGGCGGCGGCGGCAAACCGGCCTTTTCCGATTTCGGCGACGATGATATTCCCTTCTGAAACGGAGGAACGCCATGTGTACGACTTGCGGTTGCGGCGAGGGTTCTGCCCGTATTGAGGGCGAGCCTGTCGCCGATCACGAACACGACCATGCCGATGAGCCTCATGGACATTGGCATGAAGACGGAACCTGGCATGTCCACGAACACGGCGGACATGCCGCGCACAGCCATGAGCCGGAAACCCGCAAGGTCGCAATCGAAACTGACGTTCTTGCTAAAAATAACGCTCTGGCCGCGAAAAACCGGCAGCGTTTTCTAAATGCGGCCACCCTTGCGCTCAACCTCGTTTCCAGTCCCGGCTCCGGCAAGACCACCCTTCTCGTCCGCACCCTTCAATCTTTGCGGAACAGGATTCCGCTTGCAGTTATCGAAGGGGATCAGGAGACGAGTTTCGATGTTGAGCGTATTCGGGCAACCGGCATTCCCGCCTTGCAAATCAACACCGGCAAGGGTTGTCATCTGGATGCGCGGATGGTGGGACACGCGCTTGAACGGCTGTCGTTTTTCCCTGCCGCCGGCGCGTTGTTTATCGAAAATGTCGGCAACCTTGTTTGCCCTGCCGCGTTTGATTTGGGCGAGGCCGCCAAGGTCGTCATTCTCTCCGTCACCGAGGGCGCGGACAAACCGCTCAAATATCCCGACATGTTTCATGCCGCCCGGCTGATGCTGATCAACAAGGTTGACCTTCTGCCGCACGTATCGTTCGATATTGAGCAGGCGATGGAATTTGCTCACCGCATCAATCCCTGCCTGCAATGTATTTCCGTTTCCTCGACGACCGGCCAGGGATTTGACATCTGGCTTGCCTGGATGCTCGACCGTCTGGACGAAATCAAGGCAGCCCGCGCCCGCGAACTGGAAGCAATGCTCGAACAACTGAAGAAGTGTTAAGCGGACGGTCTTCAACCGCCGCTTGCCTTGGATGTCAGGATATACACCGCTATGGATCAGTTTGCTGAATTCGCCTGTGAGCAGAAGCTCGTTACGATTTACCGCGACGACATTGACCCAAATTCCATTCAGGGCTTTGTGCTTGGCTACTCCAATGACTTGGTTCTTATCCAGGATGCCTCTGACTTCCAACTTGACGGTCTAATGGTTCTCCGCACAGCCGACATTACTGATATTCGCTGCAACACTACGGACGAGTTTTATAAGCAATTGTTGATTGATGAACAGTTATTTCAGAAAGTGTCTTTTGGCTCATCCTTTGATCGCCAGTACCGATTGATGATTCTTGAAGACGAGAGCGCAGAACCACAGCAATTCCTCATCGGAACGGTTGAAAAAATCACCACGCAAAGTGTCTGGCTGTTGTATTTCTCAAGTGTCGGCATATGGGATCATAAACCCACCAGATTATTGTTCAGAGACATTACCAAATGTGAGGTTGCCACAAATTATCTTAATGTCTATGAACGCCACTTTGACCGCCATATGTCCCAACCACTCGGCCAACACGGAGACTGCCTGTCATGAGGTGGTGGAGAGGACGTTAAAAATCGTGAGCAACAGCATTCAATAGCATCAAGCAGGGCTTGCAAGGGCGATTTCCCACGCCAAGGGCGGGGCGCGCGTGTATCAGCATATCTCGGCACAAAAAACGGCTGGCGTAACAATACGTGTGCGACCGATGCTGCCGCATTGCAGCAGTCCGGCGCGGTAATCGCCGGTCACGAGATAGTCAGCCTTACTGGTCAGCGCCATTGCCAGCAAAAACGCATCGTCCGGATCATTGGTTTTTATGCCATCAGGCAGAGGCGGCAAAGCATCCAATATGATTGATCGCCGCATATTATTAACCATCGCGCCGACACGGTGTGGCTGGAGAACAGCCTTGAACTTCGCGTACCGGCTTGCACGGCGCAATTCGTCAATTTGAGCGAGCGAAGTAACCAAATCAAAACGGTTCTTCTGCCATGCGCGATAAATGCTGTCCGATAAGCCATGCGGCGAAATCAGGGCGCTTAGCAGTACATTGGTGTCCAGAACGACGCGCATCAGTTTTTACGCGCCCATTGCACAGCTTCAGCCACAATGGCGGTCAAATCAGCCTCGCTCACATTTACGTTTGCCGCCTTTGCTTGCTCAACAGCGCGTTCAAAGATAAAGGTTCGTACCGCTTCTTCGATGAAACGCGACAAGCTGCCCTTGCGACTCTTGCCTTGTGATGCAAGGAACATGCGAACGGACTGATCCGTATCCGGCGACACAGCAATACTCCAGCGCACAGTATTCATGATGCTCTCCAAACAGCGTATACACACATATGTGTTTATACGCCTAATGCGCTATCTTTGCAATCATTTGGACGGCCTTTGGCCTAATGTTAAAGCCCATGCCGCTTTCAGTCTCTTGCGCTTTGTCCTGTTAGTAACGAGCTATTCGGTAAGCGTTGCGCGTTCGATTGGGCTTGTGCTAAATTTGCGCTTAAGCGGACGGTCTTTGGTCGCTGCTTGGACGTTAGACATCTTAGCGCACTCCCTCAATCGCCTTTGAAATAAGGTTAATTCATGAAGAAAATCATTGTGTTTCTATTCGTCATTGGCGGCGCTTGGTTTCTTTTCCAGCAGACGGAAAAGCAACGACAGTCCTCGCTAAATCCTGAAGTCATTTCCAGCCCCGTATATGTCGAAACCCGTATAACTCAGGACATCCAAGGAAGAAGCATTGAGATGGCTTTTTTTGGCAAGGCTGTCGATGAAAGGGATTGCATGCAACGCTCAAAGAATATGCTGGAGAATCTTCAAAAGTCAGACTCCGCAGGAAGATGGGTTTTGAAGTCATCGGAATGCAAATCGGAGTTGTCCCCCAGATATGCCAAATTGTTTGACAATGAACCGACTTTTGTAACCTACATCAGCATAGCCAGAGGCAACAGGTATGAGCGCGAAGGACGTTTGATCTTCTGGGGCGTCAGCGTAGAGGAGAGCGACATGATTTGCGACTTGGCTCCCAAGCTGCGAAGCGATTTTCAAGGCGTTATGACATGTATACGAGCTATTCGGTAGGCTTTGCGCGTTCGGGGAGTATGTTCAAATTTGGGCTTGTGCTAAATTTATGCTTAAGCGGACGGTTTTTGGTCGCGGCTTGGACGTTAGAGCGGTTTCGATTTAGGCGTACACACTTTTCCTCCAAGGGTAAAGCAATCATGGCGCGTTCAGACCTCTCCCCCGACCCCTCTCCCACTCACGGCGTAGCCAAAGGTCGGGAGAGGGGTCGTAACAATGTACTCATTTGAACCAAAATCGTTCTAGCATCCTTATGAACCACGCGATCGTAATCATTTTGAGCATTGTCGCTCTTGAGATGTTATTTCAATTGACCTTCACCCGGTTCTATTTTCAGGTCGGCATCCCTATTTTCCGGCGCACAATAAAATGCCATTTCGGCGGCAAGCCTATTCCAAGCCCTGATGAAATCGAGTGGTTCATGCCGGAATCAAGGCATCAACAGCTTTGTTTCAGGTCATTGGATTCCTCCAACATAGGATTCCGTGAACGATTTTTTGATTTGAAGGCGCTCTTTTTTCATTACACTCCTGTCATGCATGGATTACTGTCGTTTGATCTGCGTCGCGGGGTCATTTCCGTCACCGGCTATGTCAATTGGTCCACAGTGGCGTTAATTTTCGTCTTCTTTTTCCTGGTAAAAGACAAAGACGTGATACTGCTGTTCGCAGTTGGTTCTGCGGCAATACTTGGTATCATCTATGGCATTCAAGCCAAGCGTTTTTCCAATGTTGCCGAAGTCGCTGCTGATCTTGTATCCTCAAAATCGTAAGAGCTTGACGACCAGCGGACAGTCCAATGTATCCAATCAAAACCACTCTATGATGATCCACTCTACGGCTATCAGGGCTTTGTTCCCATCTCCTGCGCCTGATCGCTCGTCATTCCCGTCTTCGCGGGAATGACGTTTGTGTTATAATCCGCGTGAAAGAGTGACTGCATCTAGTCGCGTTATTTACAGAAAGTTCTATAAATGCCTGCCTGTCGCGTTCTGATTTCCGGTCTTGTGCAGGGCGTTGGGTTTCGGCCTTTTGTCTGGCATCTGGCAAATGAATTGCAGCTTTGCGGCTGGGTCAGAAATGTCGCGGGCGGCGTGGAAATTCATCTGGAAGGAGACAGTCTGGATGAATTTCTTGTTCGTTTGCCTGAATTCGCCCCCCGTCTTGCCCGAATTGACCGGATTACCCGCCGCCCTGCCCCTCCGCTTGGCGTAAAGAATTTTTCCATCCTTGCCACCGAACAACCCACGGGAGAAGCCGCCGCCACGATTGGGCCTGACCTTGGCATTTGTCCCGATTGCCTTCTTGAGCTGTTCGATCCTGTAAGCACACGTTATCGTTATCCGCTTATCGCCTGCACTCGCTGCGGCCCGCGCTACAGCGTTACTCTACATCTTCCGTACTGCCGGGAGGCGACCAGTCTTCTGCCCTACCCGCTTTGTCCAGCGTGCGCCGCCGAATACGGCGACCCTGCCAACCGGCGTTTTCATGCCGAAGCGACGGCCTGTCCGCGTTGCGGCCCTGAGCATTTTCTGCTGGATGCCAAGGGTAATCCGCTGGATGAAGACCCGGCAGGCGGCGCATGGGCGCGTATAAAGGCTGGACAAATCGTCGCCGTCAAGGGTTTGGGCGGCTTTCATCTGGTTTGCGACGCAAAAAATCAGGATGCTGTCGCTATCCTGCGCTTGAGAAAATCGCGCGACGCAAAGCCTTTTGCGCTTATGGCGACCAACCGTAAAAGTCTCGCGCAATGGGTTGAATTGGATGAACCCGCCGCCGACCTTCTGGAATCGGAAACCCGCCCCATCCTGCTTTTGCCGCGCAAACTGCCCTGCTCGCCCGACGGTATTGCGCCGGACTTGGCAAGGCTTGGCGTGATGCTCCCCGCTACGCCGATGCAGTGGCTGCTTTTTCATGAAGCCGCCGGAAAACCCGAAGGCATGGAATGGATAGAGGAAGCGCAATCGGCGTTGCTCGTCATGACCAGCGCCAATGCAGGCGGCGAACCCATTGTGTATCACGACGAAGCGGCGTTATCAAAACTATCCGGCATTGCCGATGCCTTTTGGCTGCATCGGCGCGAAATTGTCACACCTCTGGATGACAGTCTTCTGCTTCCTGCCGCGACATCCCCGATTTTTATCCGCCGCGCCCGTGGTTACGCGCCCAAAGCTATTTTTTTGCGGGATGAAGCGCCTGATGCGCTTGCCCTGGGCGCGTACCTCAAAAACACTTTTTGCGTAACACGCGGGAATGAGGCGTTTTTATCGCAGCATATCGGCACGCTTGACAATGCCGCCGCTATCCATTTTCTCGAGCAGACGCTGAACCACCTTTGCCGGATATTTGCCATTCAACCCGCCGTCGTCGCGCACGATCTCCATCCTGATTTTCCCTCGACCCGGCTGGCGCTTGAAATTGCCGAACGGCTTGCCATACCCGCCTTTCCCGTTGCCCACCATCATGCCCACATCGCCGCTGTCTGCGCCGAACATCGAATCTCGCCTGCAAGTCCGGTGTTGGGTCTGGCGCTGGATGGTTTCGGACTGGGGACGGACGGAACGCTCTGGGGCGGCGAACTCTTGCGGGTGGAAGGCGCATCTTTCCGTCGTCTGGGTCATCTTTCGCCTTTGCCGCTGCCTGGTGGCGAGGCGGCTATGCGCGAACCCTGGCGGATGGCGATCGCCCTGCTCCACAAAATTGGTGATGCCGAACGCATTGAAGTCTGGCTAAAACGTCGCTTCCCGGAACGAAATGCCGCGCCGATAATTACCATGCTGGACAGGGGAATCAATGTCCCGCAGACTACCAGTCTGGGGCGTCTCTTTGATGCCGCCGCCGCGCTGTCTGGCATAGCGGACATTAACCGTTTTGAAGCCGAAGCCGCAATGCGGCTGGAAAGCCTTGCGCTATCCGTGCCTGATTTTCGGATGAACGAGCCGCCGGAATCCATCTTTTCCGTGGAAGGCAATACGCTTGACCTCTCCCCTCTTCTTCTCTCTCTCGTTGAAGAAAACGATGTAGCGCGGGGGGCGGCGCGTTTTCATCATGGGATTGCCTTTGCCATTGCCGAGTGGACAAGAGCATATGCCGAAGCGGAAAAAATCCGTGAGATTGTCTTGTCCGGCGGTTGTATACAGAATGCCATTCTTCTTCGCCGGTTGAGCGCATACCTTGAACAAGCCGGTTTGACGCCGCTCACGCCGCAAGCCGTCCCCCCCGGCGACGGCGGTCTGGCGTTGGGACAGGCATGGATAGCGCGTGAATTGGTCAAAAATGCCTGATATAGTAATTACCCTTTTGTCTGCGCCGCTAGAGCGGTTTTGGCTCAAATGAGTACATTTTACGCACCATCTCCCGGCCTTCGGCTACCCTCTCCCACAAATGAGAGAGGAAAACACTCCCCTCTCCCGCTTGCGGGAGAGGGGTAGGGGGAGAGGGCTACCGCGCCGGATTTCCGCTTTGAGAATAAAGTGTACTCGCTTAAATCGAAAACGCTCTAGTAACTTCGCAGTCAAACCCCCTTTTGATAGATGGCTCCCGCCTTGGCGGTCGGGGGGTTGTAGAGAAATGAAACTGAAAGAAATTTATGTGCCTTGCCATTCCTGCCCGCGTCATTGAACTCCTGCCCAACGAACAAGCCTTGGTCGAACTGTCGGGGGTGCAAAAACAAATCTCCCTTGCCTTGGTGGACGACATATCTGTTGGCGATTATGTCATCGTGCATGTGGGCTATGCCTTGAATCGCCTTGATCCTGAAGAAGCAGCCAAAACCCTGGCTCTGTTCGGGAATATACCGGAAATGACGAGCCTGTAAAGCAAAAACCTCCTGCAAATAATTATAAAAATCAATTAGTTATAATATAAACTTAAAGTATTTTATGAATATTCAGACAGGCGGCAATCCCGCCTGTTTTACTTGTAAGCAAAAGACCCAAAATACCTCATGTAGGCATTTGCAGACATAAAATACTTGCATTTTTGCAAGCATTCGCTAAAATTGAGACATGAACTCGAAGCATCGCAAAACTCTTGCGGGAATTTTCGCCGTCCCGACCAAAGGCACGCTGGAGTGGGCGCGGATTGAAGCGTTGCTGGTAGCGATTGGCTGCGAAGTTCAGGAAGGGAAAGGGTCGGCAGTCACGTTTAGAAAAGACGGACTTTCCCTTTTTGTTCACCGCCCGCACCCCGGCAAGGAATCCTTGCACTATCGTGTGGAACGGGCGAGAGATTTTCTTGAACAGTTGAATTTAATGCAGGAGCTTGACACATGAGCATCATGACATATAAAGGATATGCCACAGCGGTTGAGTATGATGCACGCGACAATGTTCTTGTCGGAAGGCTCATGGGCATTCGGGACATTGTTGCGTTTCACGGCGAGACTGTCGCTGAATTTGAAAAAATGTTCCATGAATCCGTGGACGGTTATATTGAATCGTGCACACGCTTTGGCAAAGACCCGGAAAAACCGGCCAGCGGACGACTGATGCTGCGTGTTTCTCCTGCCGTGCATTGCGCGGCGTTGGCGGCTTCCCGCGCGTCCGGCGAAAGCCTGAACCAGTGGGCGGCAAAAGCGATTGCCTCTGCGGCTGGCCTCGCTGCCGCTTAGAGCTTGGGACTGCTACCACCATAGAAAAATTCCAGCTACCATTCGTACCCTTCAAGCGAGAGGTTCGAAGCAATAACGCATCAATTTTGCAGAGATAATATATATAAAAATCAATTAGATATAGCATGAACTTAAAGTACCACTTCAAATTTTACCGCCCTGATTTTGGGGCATTTTTGATCGCCTGCTCATGATTCGGCGGGCAAAAATCCCATTCTCACCAGTACCTGCCGGATGCCTTCGAGCGCGGCTAACGCTCCCATCGGTACGCCGATATGACCGGCAGGAACGTCCGGATCGCGCAGATTGATACGGATTATCGGAAAGCCGCTGTATTCGCTCATCATGCGAACCGTGGCGACGGATTTGCCTGCGCCCAGCTCGATCACTACGGGGTTTGCAGCCGCCCTCCTCCAGGCCGCAAAACGCGCTTCCTGCTGGCCGGAACGCCATTCCAGCCAATTCCAGTCCCCGAACATCAGGATATTGGGACGCGCAAGTCCGCCGCACTCAAGGCAACGCGGCATGGGCGACACAAGTCGGCAGACGCTTTTGTCTACGACCGGCTCGAATCCATCCGCAGGCCAGATGCGATCCGAACAGGGAGTAAAGCATTGCAAATAATGAATCGAGCCGTGCACTTCGTAGATTGCGTCGTCAGCAAAGCCCGCTTTCTGGAAATGCCCATCCACATTGCTGGTAAATACGAAAGCGCCATCCGGCAAACGCGCCGCAATCTCCTTCAAGATTGTAAATCCATTATGCGGGGTTACGTCCCGATAGTTTTTCAGACGATGACCGTAAAATCCCCAGGCAAGGGCGGGGTCGTTCACAAACGCCCGTGGATTGGCGATTTCCTCGAAGCGCAGACCTGCTTGCCGCAAGGGCGGATAAGCCCGCCATAGCCCTTCCGGCCCGCGAAAGTCAGCCAAGCCGGAATCCACGCCCATGCCAGCTCCTGCGGCTATCAATATGCCGGAAGATTGCGCGATTAGCTCGGCGGAAAGGTCAAGAATGTCGGGAGTCATGGGTGAGCCGCTCGCGCAGCGTAGCTTTCTGCGTAGACAGGCCACGCGAATCCGGCAGGATGAATTCTGATAGACGATTCCTGGTTTCAGCCAGCGGCACGTTCAACATGTCCGGATTCCTGTTGGAAGTATCTATCTTGATTTTATGTTGTAAGGCGCTGCTTGTCCAGACGCTGCTTTACGGCGTGAAATTTCACACGTGGAATTTCAGTCTACAAGGAAAATTAGAACAGTTTTGGCGCAGGTGTGTATGCTTTTCCTCTTGGCGTAAAAGCAAATCACAGCGCGATTAGCGCCCGCTCCCGGCCTTTGGCCACCCTCTCCCGCGCCTAATTATACGTCATTCCCGCATGCCTGTCCCCGCGAAGGCGGGAATCCAGCAAAGCCTTTCCGTTCCTCTGGCGTTTCCATAGTGTCCATATGGGAATACCGCTCCTGTCTTGTTCTGGAAACCTGTTGTTGCCGCCACACCGTACTGGATTCCCGCCTTCGCGGGAATGACGGTTGGGCAAGCGGGAGAGAGGACAAATGCCCGCCTCTCCCATTTATGTCTATGCTGCAAAAGGGAGATAGGAGAAACTGTGCGGGCGACCGAGGACGGTCGCCCCTACGCCGATCCCTCTCCCAGCCTACAACCACCCTCTCCCACTCGCGGCGTAGCCACAAGCGGGAGAGGGAAAACCTGCTATCAGAACTCGTACTTCACTCTGACGCTTCCGCCCCAGCCTTGCATCTTGCCGACGTAGCCTTGCAAGCCCACGTTGACGGAGAGGGGATGATTCGAGGTGGGTTTGACTATCAAGCCGCCCTCAAAGACTCCGGTTCCGCCCTTCATGTCCGGTCTGTCAATCTTGTAGCCGTTCGTGCTGGCCTTGGACTTGCCGTCAAACTCGTACTCATAGGCCAGACCGGCATAGGGCGAGA
>Ga0099364_10003303_pt1 | contig 25028 bp, 24 predicted proteins | sample TergutTh196P3_FD_73070 | JGI IMG/M metagenome (GOLD analysis project Ga0099364, IMG submission 73070) | Microcerotermes parvus P3 segment gut microbial communities from Pointe-Noire, Republic of the Congo - Th196 P3 | ecosystem: Host-associated > Arthropoda: Insects > Digestive system > Gut ...
AACGCAATCGCTCATATCGGTAGTAAAACTGGAGAATGCCTCTTTTACTGTTCCTTTACACATAAAACAACTCATTTTTTCTTCCTTTGTTTAAAATCTTCTGTCCATTCAATGGAATTAGGAAAATATGCGGTGATTAACCACAATTCCGTCCCATTTGAACCACAAACCACATGCAAGGAACGCCTTGCAGTAGTAAGTCCCAGAACCAAGCAACTGGGAAAAGGATAATCAGATGGGTATTGTTCAATTATTTCGCCATTTGTCAATGCGCTTACAACATCATCTATGCTTATTCCCCTCTGGAAGAGCCGTTCAAGTATATGGCGTGTCCAACGCAAGGACTTTTCTTTACAAAGCTGTGCAATATCCTCAATTGTCATATATTAAATATACCATGAAACAAACAAAAAGACAAGGAGTAAAAACCAATGAAAAACGAAAATAACAACCGCCGGGCAATCGATAAAATCAAATTCTCCATAGGCGCAAAGCTCATAACAATTATCACAATCATTGTGCTGCTTTCCTTGGGGTCAATAACCGTGTTGGTGTCTTGGCTGGTTAGGGAAGATTTGAAAATATCAGCAGAGGAGAATAACTTTGAGGCAAATAGGCGTAGCGCTTTTGAAGCGGAAGATGTTCTTGTGAATATGCGGGCAAATACAAGAGGACTGTTGCAGACAATACACCTTGTTGACAGGGAAAGAGCGGCAGTAACGGAAGCGGCAAATTACTTTTTTGAACAGAACCCGCTGGCGGCGGCAGTTGTTTACCTGCATAATGGTACGGAGAATATTTTAATAAACAGAAACTTTTTTAATAGCCGCAATATTAATTCCGCTTTGGCAAATTCCTATTTTAATGAAAACAGTGTTACCCTAAGACAAGCGGCAACCGGGGAAACTTTAGCATTTAACGCAAGCCCGCATTTTTCCAGCCCGCTTATAGCCCTGTTTTTTTCATGGCGTAATACAGGAGCGGGGGTAATATTTTCTACTGAAAAAATAAACGATAACTTTGGTTTTGGAATAAATCGTTCTTATTTAATTAACTCAAACGGCGATATTCTGGCGCACCCTAATTCTGTGCTTCTTGCGGAAGGAAAAAACGTATCCCAGAATAATTTTGTCCGCTTGTTACGTGATGTCCCCGACCGCAGCCGTCAGATGATCACAAAAGAAGACGGGCTTATATTTTACTCGGCATTTACAAAACTAAACATAGGCGGCTGCGCTGTAATAACAAGCATTGAATACGATAAAGTTTTTGAAGGCATTGCCGCCACTACAAGGCGCAATATATACCTGACCGCCGGGGTTCTTTTTATCTCGATAATGTTTATCTGGTTTTTTTCTAAAACCATTTCCATTCCGCTTAAAGCATTGGCAGTTGCGGCACGCAGCATTGAAGGCGGCGAGTTCGAGCAGGAAGTAATGGTCAAAGGCCGCGATGAAATCGGCGTATTGGGGCTTAGCTTTGGCAGGATGAGTTCCGCCCTGCATATATTTGGCAGGTTTACAAACCGCGAGTTAGCTGTCAAGGCAATGCGAGGAGAGATTAAACCCGGCGGACTTCCCAAGCACGCAACAATTTTCTTTTCTGATATTCGCGGCTTTACGGAAAAATCGGAAAACTTTACCAAAGTGTTTGGCGATGATGCGTCAGACCGTATCGTCTTTTGGCTGAACAACTATCTTAGCCGTATGGTAGAGTGCGTAGAAAAAACCGGCGGCGTTGTGGATAAGTTTATCGGAGACGCGGTAATGGCGCATTGGGGGACTGCTTATACTACAGGCAGCCCGGAAGAAGACGCTTTTAATTGTGTCAAAGCAGCGCTTATGATGCGCTCTGCAGTGATTACCATAAACAATGAGCGACAAGATCCAAACGATCCCGGAACTCCTGTTATTCAAATTGGCTGCGGCATAAATACAGGAATTGTTACTGCAGGACAAATCGGTTCTGATTTACGCATGGAGTACACTGTAATTGGTGATCCTGTAAATCTTGCTTCCCGTGTAGAATCTTTGAACAAACCTCTTGGTACAGATATTCTTATTGCAGAAGATACATGGAACCTGGTTAACAAATATTTTATTACCCAGGAAATGCCGTCTGTAACAGTAAAGGGAAAAGCAGAGCCGGTTCGTATTTTTGCCGTGGTTAATTTTAACGAGGCTAAAGAAGGCCCCCGCACCCTTGCAGAAGTACGCAGCCTAATGGGTATAGAAGCGCCTGATATTTCCAAAGTTGATTTAGATGCTAGCGAAAAAAAATATAATATCAAAGGCAGCAGAAAAACAAGCCAAAAAACAAATGAAGCAAAAAATACTGCAGCACAAGGTTTTTATAAAAGAGCAATGAAGATACGAGGTTTACAAGAATAACTATGAATAGCAAACAAAACCGATTAAAAGATATTTTTGTGGTTCTCCTTTGTCTTTCCGGTGCGGTAATCAGCTTTAACATGTTCAGGTTGGATCTTTTTCAGACAATTAACTCACGGAATCTGGAACCGGTTGGAACGGTGACAGCCAGAAACAACAATGTTCAAAGACGGCTTGGCGAGCGGGTACTCTGGGGACGGCTGTCTAAAGATTCGCCTGTGTATATAGGCGACCTTATCCGCGTTGCGGAAAATTCCGGCGTAAGCCTTGACATTGCAGATAACAACATCGATCTGAGTGAAAACACACTAATACGCGTACTCCTTTCACCGGACGGCGAAATCATGATTGATCTTAATATGGGAAGCGTAAGCGTAGATTCTGCTTCTGGCGGCAAGGGTATAATGATAAACATGATGGGCAGCCGTGTAACAGCATTACCCGGAACAACACTTGGCGCAGTTGTAGAAGACAATGTCACAGTAATACAGATAAACGAAGAAAGCGCGGTAACACTTTTTCTTGCAGAACCGGAGTTGGAGCCGGAACCAGAGGTAGTCGCTATTGCTCCGCCGCCGCCATCACCGCCGCCACGACCCGCGCCACAGCCGCGACCAACTCCCTCACCACCGCGACCTGCGCCACAGCCAGCCGCAACTCCTCAGCAAGCGCCGACACCTGCGCCGCAGACTCAGCCCGCACCACAGCCGGATACAACTCCTCATCCAACGGCGCAACCCACACCGCAACCTGCGCCGCAAGTAGCACCGCAACCTGCGCCTGCTATGTTATCTGAACCTGCAAGGGAAAGCCGGCGGCCTGCTGATGGACAGCGGATTGAGCCGGATAGCCTAAGGGCTAATCAAAGAATTGATTTTAACTGGTCTCCTGTTTCCGGCGCTAATGCTTATGAGTTTACTCTTTCCCGTCAAAATATCAGTGGTCAACGGCAAGTTATTCGTACAGAAATGCTGGAAAGAACAAATTGGACATTGACTGATCTTAGCGTGCTGGAACATGGTACATTTATTTGGCAGGTAGAAGCGTTAAACAGAAACCGTGACGGTACAATTGAACGGAGAGGAGCAGTATCTGAAAATTCATTTGAGGTGAATATTCCTGTTCCAAAAATCCCGGAAACTATAAATATAGAGATATTATATGATTAAAAATATTTACCTGCGGATTTTTCCGCTTATCTTTTTTTTATGTTTTACTCATGTGTTACCTGGACAAAGCAGGGGGTCTGTACAGCGCTTTTCTTGGGAAGAAAGTGAACTTGTTCTGCGTTATGAAGTTGTAATAGAGCAAGAAGAAAACGGAAGATACCAAAGCCTACTGCGGGAATTTACAAACTCAGCTTCCTTGGAACTTTCTCTTTCACCGGGAAATTACCGTATGCGGGTAATTTTGCATGATATAAGAGACATGCCTGTTGGTGAAACCGATTGGAGAACTTTTCAAGTACTTGCCCCGGCACCTGAGCCGACACCTGAGCCGTTCGCTCTAATCGAAGAACCTGAAGAACCTGTAATTGATCCGGTTATACAAATTGATGAGCCGGAAATTATTACTCAAACAGAAGAACCGGAACAGGAAACTCAACCTGAGGAAATAGAACGGATTAAAAAAGATCTGCCGTTTAAAATGTATGCAAGCGCTGCATGGATGCCGTTCATTCCGGTTTATGAAGGAGAAGGTGATATTTTTGATAACAAATCATCTTTTGCAGGTGCAGCAGTTCGTTTTGGCATGGTTTTTGATAAAGAATTCATGAACCTTAATCCGGGTTTGGATTTAGCGGTTTCATGGTACTCTGCCGGCGGAGATCAAACAATAACCGCAACCTTGAATTTTTTAGCGCAAAAACGCCTTAATAATATTGTTGCAGTTAATTTCCGTTTTGGAGCCGGTTATACGGTTTTACCAAACAGAGAAACACAAGCTTCGACTGAGCAGCTCATTCAAACAAACCTTGGTGTTTCTTTCCTGTGGTTGGCATTTGATCCTTTTTTCATTGAAGCAGGCTTTGACTATACTCATTATTTTACCAATTATGTTTCCGGCTGTTTGCGTCCATGGATTGGGTTTGGTATAAAGTTTTAATTAATTATGGTTATGCAGCAAACAATGTCCACAACTTCCCCGACACCGTAAATTGATTTTCCTTTGTACAGATAATTGCAACACCTTCTTCTTTTGCCGCTTCTAACATATCGTCAGGGAGAGGGCGAGAGTTGCAAATTATAATAACGGAAATATTTGCAAGAGAGGCTACCGCTACGGTGTTTTTGTGCGCTTGAATTGTAATAAGAGCTCCGCCTTCTTTGGCATGGGCAATTACATCAGAGAGCAAATCAGAAGTGTAAGCGCAGGAGACATCGACATCATCTTCATATTGGCAGACATCCGCATTTAAGGCGGCGGCTATTTCACTTATTTTCATGCCGCCCCCTAGTTCTCTTCCTTAGAAGAATTCACAAATACAACAGAGCGCACCAGTGTCCCCTTACCCACAACGGACTCAATCGTGAATTCGTCAGAGACCCGTTTTGTGTTGGCAAGGCCCATGCCCGCACCAAAACCGAGTGAGCGGACATATTCGTTTGCGGTGGAATAACCTTCTTTAAGAGCCTGGCTTACATCTTCAATGCCGGGCCCCGTGTCCTCCGCTGTAATTACAACTTTGTCAGGTAAAATGGAATACCGTATGACCCCGCCGTCAGAGTGGACAACTTGATTTATCTCCAGTTCGTAAGAAGCAATGGCAATTCGCCTAATCAATTTTGGATCAAAATTACGCTGCTTAAGCGCTTTTTTAATTTCTGTAGATGCCCTGCCGGCTGCTTCCATGTCGTAGTGGGCGGTGGTAAATTCCATCTCCAAATATTTTGACGCAACTTCCGGGTTTGAAGTTTTTTGCAGTTTTTCTAGCCGTAAAACCTCACGGTTCATTTCTATGAGCAGGGTACGGATAACATCGCTTGAAGTTAATATCCCAACTAAATCGTTATCTTTATTAAGGACGGGAAACCTTCCGTATCGATATTTATTAAGATATGAAATTGCAAAAGACAGGGGCATATCATCCTGCAAATGGATAACATTCTTGGTCATCCGCTCCTCTGCAGTAGCATCGATATAGCCTTTTTCCAGAGCATTTATAATGTCCTCTGTGGAGACCAAACCAACCAATTTATCGTTCTCAACAATGGGAACACCGGCTACCTTGTTTTCCCGCAGAATCGCCTGGATATGGCGTAGTGTCTGTTTTTTGTTGCCAACAAGAACAGCGTTTGTCATTACATCTTTTACTTTTAGCTGATGGATTAGCTCCAAAACAACCGTAGGCGAGTCCACAGTACTTATGGGGATACCTTCCATTTTTTCCGCTTCATTCATATTCTTCTATAATACTATTGAAATGCAACAATTACAATGCTAAACTAAGGCATGGGATTAATATGTGTATTTGTTAACCAGAAGGGCGGGGTGGGCAAAACCACTTCTACCATCAATATTGGGGCATTCATGGCAGAAGCCGGGAAATCCGTGCTTTTGATTGACTTTGACCCTCAAGGAAACCTCTCCAGCGGCGTAGGCGCAAAGCCTGCCAAGCCCGGAATTTATGAACTGCTTGCCGGCAGCACTACAGCGGAAAAGGCAATCAGAAAGTCCGAGGTAAAAAATCTGGATGTAATCCCTGCCGACCATGAACTGTCCGGAGCCGCTGTCGAATTAATTGAAGAAAAAGAACGTAATTTCTTTTTGAAAAAGGCTTTGTCTCCAATTAAAAACAAATATGATTTTATATTGATCGATTGTCCTCCCAGCCTTGGGCAGCTTACTATGAATGGCCTTGCGGCGGCGGACATTATGCTAATTCCCATGCAGTGCGAATTCTTTGCGCTGGAAGGACTCAAGCAGCTTTTACATACAACTAAACTTGTACAAAAAGAGTTAAACCCCTCGCTTAGAATAGGAGGGATATTCTTTACAATGTATGACCCTAGGACAAAACTTGCAAATGATGTAATAAAAGATGTAAGCGCAACTTACAAAGACAGGGTACTTAACACGATAATTCCCCGTAATGTCCGTCTTTCAGAAGCGCCTTCCTGCGAAATGCCAATTTCACTTTATGATCCGCAGTGTCCGGGTGCAAGGGCGTATCAGGCGCTTGCCAGGGAAATAATCCGCAGGGAAAAGGGGGCATCTCATGGCGCGTAGAATAGGTCTTGGCCGCGGGTTAAGCGCGCTTCTGGACAACAACGATGATGATGACGGCGGACTTCTTTCTACGCCTGAGCAAATTTTTAAGCAATCTCTTGATGAAACCAATGTAGAAAAAAAACTAAAAACAGGCGAACTAACAAACAAGGCTCATGATGTAGTACAGATGCCTATTCATAAACTTGTCCCCAATCCGGGACAGCCTCGTAAAAAATTTGATGAGACTGAATTAAATGAGCTTGCAGCCTCTATTAAAACCTATGGCATAATCCAGCCAATCATAGCGGCAAATGCCGGAGACGGCACTTACATAATAATAGCGGGTGAACGCAGAACACGCGCCACAAGACTGGCAGGGCTGGACACAGTCCCCGTAATTGTGCGCGACTACACAGACCAAAAACGGCTGGAAGTTTCCTTAATAGAAAACATACAACGCACAGACTTAAACCCCATTGAAGAAGCGGCAGCTTACAAAAACCTGATGGACTTTTCCGGTCTTTCACAAGACGAACTTGCCGCAAGGGTTGGCAAAAACCGTTCTACAGTGGCTAACGCCTTGCGCTTGTTAAAACTTTCTGTGGAAGTACAAAGAAGCATAGAAGACGGCAGTGTCAGCTCAGGACACGCAAGAGCTCTTCTTTCTGTAGCTGATGTTAAAGCAAGGGAAAAACTCTACAGAGAAATCCTTAACGGCGGACTTTCTGTAAGGGAAGCGGAAAAGAGCGCGGCTATTTTAAACGCAGGGAATGACGGCAAAGCTGCAACTAAAAGCAAGAGCAACACAAAAGGACGACCGCCCGAACTTGAAGCAATGGTAGAAAAGTTTATTGGAAGATTAGGAACAAAAGTTACAATAGACGGAGATCTAAAAAAAGGCCGCATCCAGATCGACTATTATTCAATGGAAGACCTGGAACGGCTTTACGAAATTCTTGGTGGTTAGGTTTTTATAACCAGAGACGAATACCTACATTAAAGCCCCAGCCTCCATCAGGAAAGTGGAAATCATCGCCGGCATCACCTGATACTCGTAAACCAAGTCCTATTGAGGGAACAAAGGCAACAAAAATATCCAGAATTTCAATTGGTTTTATAGTAAGACCAATGGGAAGTCTCAAGCCTAAATTAACCCTTGACCAGTCATTTGCAGAATTACCGGAGGTACTTGAAGCCCAGAAACCTACATAGCCGCCAAGGTCTATATACCAGCCCAATATGGATGCAAGATCCCCGCCTACCATATTCCAGTCAAAGGTAGCTCCAACGGAAAACCAACTGTAGTTATTACCGCCGCCAAGCCTCAAACTTACACCTAAGTATGGATCTAAAGATGGTAACTTAAGAGCCAAATTCGCCCCATTATTGCCGCCACCGCCGCTCCAGCCGCCATCATAGCCCCATGAGGCACCAATTCCCAAACCCTTCGGACGAGGATCTGCCGCAAATGCAGTTCCTGTTACAATAATTGCAACAAGAACAAACACCAATAAAATCTTTTTCATACAATTCTCCTTAAAAAGTTTATATTTAAAAGTATATAATTAATTATCATAAATGTCTATACCCTCTTTCTTCTTTTGGAATTGCGTTAACCAATAAGTGCCCGGAGTTGCCAGTATTTCTATACCGCATTTCAATATGTAATTTGTAATGACAAGACTCCAAAAAATCTCCCAAGGGAAAACTCCCGCAATGGTCGCTATCAATACAAATATAAGGGTGTCCAACGCTTCCCCTACAAGAGTGGAGCTGATTGTGCGCACCCACAGCATTTTGCCTTTCATCTTTACTTTGATTTTTGACAATAGCAGGGCGTTGGAAAGCTCCCCTACAAGATACGCCGCAAGACTTGCAAGTACGATGCCGCCATAGCTCATTCCGCCAAGTATTGCGTTGAATGCATCATTGCCGCCTGTTTCCGCCGTCCAAAACTCTTCCGGCGGCAGCGCTCCCAGCACAAAGAAGACCAAAGCGGCAAGTGCCATCACGGCAAAGCCTGTCCAAATAACGCGCTTGGCTGTCCTAAAGCCGTACACCTCTGTTATGACATCCCCCAGTATGTACACAAAGGGAAACAGCAGAGTGCCGCCGTCAAACACAAGCGGTATGGCAAACAGCGAGATACCCAGATCTACGATTTTTGCCGATGAAGCAATATTGGAAATAACCAATATTGATACGAAGAATGCCGAAAGTACATGAAGGTACTTAAACGGCTGAGAAGTTTGTTTTGATAAAAACATTGTAAACTCCTTGTTTTGTTAAGGCAGGTGTTCTAGGATACTGCCTGTTTTAGTGGGTAGTGATTAGTGGATAGTGAGCAGAATTGTTGCTCGAAATCTAACCACTAACCACTAACCACTAACCACTAACCACTAACCACTAACCACTACTCACTAACTAAGCCCATTTTATGAAGCCGGCTCTGTAGGGGTGTACTAATGCTTCATGTTTTGGCAAGATTCGTACGGTGTGTCCCTGCATACCGGTATCATTGCACTCAACGGATATTTGATACAGATTCAGATTGCCCTCGCTCTTTAGCCATTTCATTTCTGTCTTGGCGGCATCCGTTATTTCATGTAAAGAGCTTGTAACATTCCCGTAATACAATTCAACCTGCACTTCTTCAGGTTTTACTGTTCCAAGATCAACATAAGCTGTAACGGTAAGAGTATCTCCGCGCTGCATGACGGGTTTTGCGCTGGATTCAATCTTTGCAATTTTTAAGCTGCCCCATGATTGCTGTAATTTTGCAAAATATGCGGCAAGCGATTTGGATTCTTTATAATCGCTTTTTGCAATTCTTTGGTAGTTTTCCAGTGCAGGGAAATAAAACATATTGGAATAATCCATAAGCGTACGGTGAAACGACATTGACTGACCAATCTGCTTCATGTTTTCTTTCATGTGTTTGATCCATTCACGGGGTAGACCGTCACGGCCTCTCTGATAAAACATGGGGACAATTTCCCTTTCCAGTAAATCATAGAGCGCCTTGCTTTCTACATCGTCTTGCAGTTTTTCATCTTGGTATTCTTCACCGTGTCCTATTGCCCAACCAACTTCCGGGTTGTAGGCTTCATCCCACCAGCCGTCTAAAATTGAACAGTTAAGCACGCCGTTCATTGCGGCTTTCATGCCGGAGGTTCCTGACGCTTCCATTGGACGACGCGGAGTGTTAAGCCACACATCGCCGCCGCTGGTTAAATATTTGGCTACATTAATATCGTAGTTTTCTACAAAAACAATGCGGCTGGAAACATCGTACTTATCAGCAAAGTGTACAATTTCACGGATTAACTCTTTGCCGGGAATATCGTGCGGATGCGCCTTTCCTGCAAAGATTAACTGAACAGGACGGTCTTTGTCTCTTACAAGACGGAGCAAGCGTTCAGGATCGCGTAAGAGCAAATTGCCTCTTTTATAAGTTGCAAACCTGCGCGCAAAACAAAGGGTAAGCGCGTACGGAGACAGAGCATCTTCCGCCTGCCGCATACGGTTTCCTGCAACGCCTGTGCGCTTGTACTGTTCGCGGATTCTTTCGCGGACAAAGGCAACTAACCTTTCACGGCGGCGTTCATGAGTACGCCATAATTCTTCATCAGAGATTCTGTCCATGCGTTCCCAAACTGCTAAATCAGTGGGCTTGTCTTCAAAGTGCGGGCCAAAGTATCGATCCAATAAATCCAGCATACCGGAAGAAATCCATGTTCGCGGATGAACACCGTTTGTAACATGACCAATTGGAACTTCGGCAAGAGGCAACCCCGGCCAAAGATCTTTCCACATATCGCGGGAAACAACGCCATGAAGTTTTGCAACGCCATTTGCATAGGCTGCCATTTTAAGGGCAAGCACTGTCATACAGAATGTTTCGCGTTCGTCATTGGCGTGAACCCTGCCAAGAGCAAGGAAGTCCTTCAATGAAATGCCAAGAACTTGAGGCCATGTGCGGAAATATTTTTCCATCATGGGAATATCGAATCTTTCATTTCCTGCAGGAACGGGTGTGTGTGTTGTAAAAATATTTGTAGGCCAAACAACTTCCAAAGCTTCCTCAAATGTAAACCCTTTTTCTTCCATAATTTCACGAGCGCGCTCAAGGCCAAGGAATGCGGCGTGCCCCTCATTCATGTGGGTTGCGGCAGGATTGATGCCTAACGCGCGCAAAGCACGAATACCGCCAATGCCAAGCAGGATTTCCTGCTGCATACGGGTTTCCTTGTCGCCGCCGTAAAGAGCGGCTGTTACATTACGAATGTCCTGTGTATTTTCTTCTATATTAGTATCAAGCAAGTACAACGATGAACGGCCAACTTTTACTTCCCAAATTTGGGCAACAGCCTGTCTGCCTGCCAAGTCAACCGCAATTTTAAGCGGCTGACCGTCTTTGCCGTTTTTCAGTTCTACCGGCATATTGTACCAGTCATTTTCAGGATAGCCTTCCTGCTGAAAACCATCGGCATTCAACATCTGTTGAAAGTAACCCTGCCTATACAACAGCCCAATACCAACAAGGGGCAGCCCCAAGTCTGAAGAAGTTTTCATGTGGTCGCCTGAAAGAATGCCCAAACCGCCGGAATAGATAGGCAGGGAAGCATCCATGCCGTATTCCATAGAGAAATAAGCAACTACTTCTTTATGTTCACCTTTGTACCAAGTTTCGCCTTTTTTATAGCGTTGGAAACGGTCATTAACTTCTTTAAGGGCAGCAAGGTAGGAGTCATCTGCGGCGGCCTGTGTAAGCCTTTCCTGACTTACCATGCCAAGAATCCTTACGGGGCTTTGATGGGAAAGAAGCCACGAATCATAGTCCAGTCTTATAAAAAGCTGAACCGCGTCATAATTCCACGATAACCAAAGATTATTGGCAATCTCTTCCAACGGCTTAAGCACCTCCGGAAGCATGGGTTTAACTGTATAGGTTGATATATTCATTTTTCTAGTTTATGGAGAAAATTGCGTTGTGTCAATGTGTCCTAAGGTTGATAATAAAGAAAAGATATATTACTATACTTTTTATGGAAAACAATAAACTTGCAAAACCTATTGGGTTTCTGCTCTTTGTATTGGCAGCATTGATAATAATGCTGGTTATGCCTTTTTCCCCGGGGCTTGATGTCAGGGGACACTTAATGCTGGGAGCTGTACTCATCTCTATCGGTATTTGGGTGCTAAAACCTCTTAACCTTCCTTATTCAATTGGTGCTTTGTTTCTTGCCTGTTTTGCGTTAATTATGGGGCTTAGGCCGGCTGTGGTGTTTTCCGGCTTTGCAGAGTCTGCCGTCTGGACATTGGTTCCCGCGCTTTTCTTTGGCACGGTCTTGCGTAAAACCGGGCTAGGCAAAAATATCGCTTTTGCAATAATTAGGCTTTTCCGTCCATCATACCCTTCTTTGATAATTGCGTGGGTTGTCATTGGCGTTGTGCTGAGTATTTTTACACCTTCAATGACAGTCCGTGTTGCAATAATGATTCCCATTGCGGTACAGTGCTGCGAATTGTGCGGGCTAAAGAAAAATTCTAAAGGCCAATCTTTGATCATGCTGACAGCATTTTCCATGGCGCTTCTGCCCGGCAGCGGCTGGCTTACAGGCGTACTTTGGGGCCCGATTGTGCAGGGTCTTTACAATGGCGTACCTGAAATGACGGGTTTGATAAATTTTGACAGTTGGCTGTCTGTTATGCTGCTACCCATGATTATAGTATCGATATTGCTGGTTGTTATTAGCTATTTTGTGCTGCGCCCGGAAGATAAACTTTCTAAAGAAGTTTTTGCTTCTTTGCAAACTGGTGAAAAAACAAAACTTACAAAAGATGAAAAAAGCGCGGGCATCATTTTGTTAATTGTCTTTGCCCTATTTATTACAAGCGGATTACACGGTCTTCCCGTTGCTGCCATTTGTTTGGCTGCTGTGATAGCGTTCTTTGTTTTAAAAATACTAACCCCGGAAGATATTGGAACAGGTATCAGTTGGGACTTGGTAATTTTTGTTGCAATGGCGCTGAGCATAAACGGTATTTTCAAAGAGACAGGAATTTCAACATGGCTAAGCAATATCATTGTACCTGCGGTAGGGCCTTTTGCCGGCAACCCCTGGACATTTGCTGTTATCATGCTTGTCATATTGTTTGCATGGCGCTTCTTTGACATAGCCCTATTCATTCCCACTATGGCGATACTAATTCCCGTCCTGCCCGCCATTGAAGAAGCTTACGGTATAAACCCGCTATTGTGGCTGCCGTTATTCATAATGTCAGCTAATGTCTTCTTCATGAATTATCAAAACATGTGGGCAATGATGGGGTCAAACATTGCAGGCGACCGCAGTTGGACACCCAAGCATTTAGCCATATACAGTGTAATTTATTTTCTTCTTTGTTTGATCGTAATAGCTGTAATAGTACCGATATGGCTTAGGATGGGCGTGGTATAAGCTGGCTTACGCTAAACTTTATCAACAACTCCTGTGTGGAGTGTGAATACTTTATCCAAACAATCCCTTCAATCTGCGGCAAGCTTCTTCAACATCAGAGCGGTGACCGAAAGCGGAAAAACGGATATAACCCTGTCCTGCGGGACCAAAGCCTGCGCCAGGAGTGGTAACAACTTGGCACTTTTCCAGTATTTCTGAGAATACTTCCCAACTGTCTCTGCCGGGGAAATGCGCCCAGATGTACGGAGAGTTATCCCCGCCTATGCAGTTTATTCCCAGCTCTTGCAATGTACTGCGGATTAATTTTGCATTGCCAAGATAAAAGTCCGTGAGTGTACGGATTTCCGCAAGACCCTTTTCATCTAACGCGGCTAATCCTCCCGCCTGAGCAATGTTTGACGCTCCATTAAAAACCGTAGTACAAATACGATTCCAGTCCGTGTTAACACTTTCACCGCCTGCGTACTTCAACGCTTTTGGAACAATAGACCAGCCTAAGCGGACTCCGGTAAAACCGGCGGGCTTGGAGAATGAGTTTACTTCTATAGCGCAGGTCTTTGCCTTTTCAATTTGGTAAATTGATTTGGGCAATGATGGATCACGGATAAATTCACTGTATGCCGCATCAAAAATGATAATACACTTCTTGCTGATTGCCGCTTCTACCAATGCCGTAAGCTGCGCACGATCTGCAACCGCGCCCGTGGGATTGTTAGGTGAACAAAAATATATAAGGCTATTCTGCGGTATTAAATCTAAATTTGGAAAAAACTTATTTTCCGCTGTACATGGAAGATAAACAATACCTGCGTACCCTTCTTTTTCCCAACCCCCTGCGGCTCCTGCTAATACAGAGCCGTCAACATAAACAGGATAAGAAGGATCCTGTACTGCAACCTTTACTCCTGAACCAAAAAGAAGCTGCAAGCGGCCAATATCGCATTTTGCTCCGTCAGAAATAAAAACTTCATCCGGTTCTACAATACCATTATACAAAGCCAAAGCAATTTTTTCACGCAATGCGGTTAATCCCTGTTCATCGCCATAACCTGAATATGTTTTAACATCCGCCAGAGCAGACGCGCCATCTACAAGCCCCGCGTTGATATGGGGTAAGATTGGTTCTGTGGTATTGCCAATTCCTAAGCTGATAATTTTTGCGTCAGGATGAGCTGCGGCAAATTCTCTGCGTCTCTTGGCAATTTCCGGAAACAAGTAGCCCGCTTTTATATTTGCAATATACGGATTTCTATTTATCATAATGTCCTTCCTTGTACACTTTATTTATGCCTTATTTTTTAAGAATCGTCAAGCTATGGGAAATTATTTAACTCTAAACCCCAGAAACATTCAGCGTAGCAAAATAATCATTAACGGTTTCTGCGCGGCGGATTTGTATGACCTCGCCATTTTGACGCAGGAGCAGTTCCCCGCAACGGAGTTTGGCGTTGTAGTTGAAGCCCATTGCCCTGCCGTGAGCGCCGGCATCGTGGATAACAACAAAGTCGCCCTTTATACCATTTCCAGAAACAATACCTTCTGCGGCAACATCGATCTTTGGAAGCTGCCTTTGAACTGCAAACTTGTCATTGTTTTCACAAAGACTACCGACCACATCATAAGTTTCTGTAAGCGGCGTACTCTCTTTGCCGGGAATTGTTATGTGATGATACGCGCCGTAAAGGGCAGGGCGCATTAAATCCGCCATGCAGGCATCAAGCGCAATATATTTACGGTATATTTCTTTTTTGTGAATTGCTCTTGTAACAAGCCAGCCATATGGACCAGTTACTGTACGACCCCATTCGGTGTGTATTGCCAATCCGTCAAGTCCTGCGGGAACAATTATTTTATCATATTCCTTCTTTATGCCGTCAGCTAGTACATCGTAATCAACCGCTTCCTGATCCGGACGGTAGGGAATGCCCACGCCGCCGCCAAGATTTACAAATTCAAAACTAATCCCTGTCTTTTCCTTTATCTCCACAACAAGTTCAAATAGCATACGCGCGGTTTCTATATGATACGGAATAGAAAGCTCATTGGAAGCAACCATTGTGTGCAGGGCAAATCTTTTTACACCCTTTTCCTTAAGAAGTTCATAACCCTTAAAAAGCTGTTCACGGGTAAAACCGTACTTTGCCTCTTCCGGCTTGCCAATGATAGCATTTCCTTCTTTGAGAGGACCAGGATTGTATCTAAGTGAAATTAATTCCGGGAAGCTGCTTCCGTTGGAAGCTACTGTTTTTTCCAGAAAATCGATATGAGAAAAATCGTCAAGATTGATAACCGCACCCATCTTCATAGCGGTTTCATACTCACTTGCCGGGGTTTCATTGGAGCTAAACATTATATCTTCATCGGCCATACCAGCCATTTCAGCTAACAGCAATTCAGGGTAACTGGAACAATCTGCACCAAAACCTTCGGCTTTTAAAATCTTAAGAATAAAAGGATTGGGCAAAGCCTTAACAGCAAAGTGATTCTTGTAACCGGGGAAAACACTAAAAGCCGCCTTAATTTTGCGGACATTTTCCAGTATTGCCTTTTCGTCATATAAGTAAAAAGGTGTTGGGTACTGTTGCGCCATCTTTTCTATCGCATCCTTGTCTAAAGGAAAATATTTGTTGTTCATACCTAATCCTAATTAATATATCCCTTGTGTTTTAACAATTCTGCATTGAGGATACCACCACCTGCAGCTCCCCGCACAGTGTTATGCGACAATGCAAAGAAACGAATATCAAACACATTACAGGGACGAAGCCGCCCAATAACCACTGCCATTGCCTTATCTATATCACGGTCTTTGCGCGGCTGCGGACGATTATTTTCCTCACGATAGATGATCGGCTGCTTTGGCGCAAAAGGAAGATCTGCTTTTTGCGGCAACCCCTTGTACGCTGCCCAAATCGCCTTGATTTCTTCCATAGAAGCGGGCTTTTTGGAGGCAAACTCAAGTGAAATACAAGCAGAATGTCCATCTGTTACCGGCACACGGTTACAGTGAGCGGAAATTCTGGGAAGCTCTACATTTTTGATACTTTCTCCTTCAATAGAACCAAAAATCTTTAAAGGTTCTTTCTCAGTCTTTTCTTCTTCTCCGCCAATGTAGGGAACAAGGTTATCGATCATGTCCAGAGAAGGAACGCCGGGATACCCCGCTCCTGAAACGGCCTGCATGGTGGTTACAATGATTCTCTGCGCCGGATAACCTGCCTGCGCAAGAGCATGAATTGGCGCCATGTAACTTTGTATTGAACAATTAGGCTTTACCGCTATAAAACCGCGATCCCAGCCGCGCGCCTTTTTTTGTATGGGAATTATATCCGTGTGTTCGGGGTTAATCTCCGCAATTAGCATTGGTACATCCGGCGTCCAGCGGTGAGCGGAATCATTTGACACTACCGGAATACCTGCCGCAGCATATGCTTCTTCAAGTGCCTTTGTTTCATCCTTACTGTTCATTTCCACTGCGGAAAACACAAAAGAACATTCGCCTTTTTTGAATGCGGCGGTTGCGCTGTTTATATCGCTTGCATCCTGTACCATTAATTCACCCACATGAGGAGCGTAAGTTTTTATAAGGTGCCATCTTCCCGCGACCGCATCAGAATATTTTTTACCCGCGCTCCGGGGAGAGGCCGCAACAAAGCGTACCTCGAACCAAGGGTGATCATTGAGAAGGGTAATATATTGCTGCCCTACCATGCCGGTTGCACCTAAAACGCCAACTGGAATTTTTGCCATAATATGCTCCTTATTAGAAGTAACGAGAACCTATCCAAATCCCCTAAAATTATTATAATTCTATGCTGAATATGTATCAAAAAGCTTAAATTGTCAATAGGCCATCCACACCTAAGTAACAATTCTATCGTGTAAACCTAACCGATAAAATATTCCCGCGCGGAAGTTTAACAAGTGCAGAGTTTTTTCCTGTTATTCTAACCTTTTCCCATCGGGCGTATTTGTCCTGGCTTGATCTCATGGCTGCCGCTTCCCGTATTTCAAAGTCTTCAGGCAGTTGGATTTTTATGGTTCCCATGTCCGCGCCGCCTCCGCCTGCAATTGTTGTTGGGTTAAAAAGTACAAGGCTGATTGTGTTTCCGTCTGGGGATACAAATGCCGTTGCTTTTGCCGCAGTGCTGTCAATATCAAAAGAAGCAGTGTTAATGATTCTCCTTTCCGCTGTGTGTTGTACATCAACGGCAACACGCCATGTTTCATTGGCAAACTTGGCATAGTGAGAAATTGCATAGCCGCGCGGCATAATTTCACCTGCGGCAGTTCTGTATTGACCATCGCCTATAAAACTGTAGAAGCGTTTACCCGCCCACCAAATAAAAGTACTCTCATCATTTAAACGGATACTTAGATCGATGTCATTTAAAAGTTTCCATACATAATTCCATGTTGAATCATTAACATAAAGATTTTCCCTTCCACTGTTAATATTATGTTCTGTCATCCATACTTCCTTTGGATCCGTTGGATGATCAAGGGCTCTGGCGTAGCGGACTTGTCTGCCTCCGTAAGTGTGCCGGCCAATAATGTCAATTACCGCTCTTGATTCAGGATCATCAAGCGCGGCATTGTTAATGTTTGGATGACTGTATGCTTCCCCATTCATTGTAAGAACAAACGGCATTTCTCTGCCTCCGCCAAAACCGGGAACACCATTTGTAAATCGTCCTACCTGCTTAAAAAAGTCCTTCATTTCTTCATCTGTCCATAAACAACCGTCATAGTCAACTTTATAATCCGGCTCATTTTGGATCGATACTGCGTAAATTGGAGCACCATTTTCATACATGTTTTGTGCAAACGCTCTTAAATAATTGGCATAATCCTGATAGAACTCCGGCAGCAACTTGCCGTCTCCTCTTGTATTCTTATTATTTTTCCATTCTGCGGGCGGACTCCACGGAGATGCTAAAACATAACCGCCATAACTATTTACAATTTTTACATTGTTATAATAATCAGGTCTTCCCCGGCTTACAAGCTGTTCCATTGTTAAATCAATATCTGTATTATGCGGCATTATCATTATGCGCAAGATATTCAAACCAAGCCCGGTGTCTGGATTAAACATCCGTTCAATATCTTCAGGCGTTGTCCGCGGAAAGTTCCCCCAGCCGACATCCATTGCCCCAAACCCCCGCACATATTGGTATTTTGTGCCGGTATCTATCGTTATGATAAGATCCGGATTCTTGTTTGTGCAGGCGGCTGCAAGGAAAATAATCGAAGTAGATACGATAAAAATAAATACTCTTTTAAACATTTGTTTTTTCTCCATTTTTTCTAGGATCTTACCCCTGTTGTAACAAAGCAATCTCGTTAGATATTGCTTTCTCAACAAAACTATTAAGCGAAACTCGTCTTTTTTTTGCAAGAATGGCTACTTGCCTGTGCAACTGAGGATTTAATCGTATATTAAATCTGCCAGAATAGGGTTTTTCTGGCTCAACACCTTCTTCCTTGCACCAATTAATATAATCATTTATTGATTCCCTAAAGGCTTTTTCTATTTCATTAACTGTTTTACCTTGAAAAGTAATGACATCTCTGGTATTTATTACATCTCCATGAAATATTTTTGCTTCCGAGTCATACTCCACAACACCTACATATCCTTTATATTCCATCATATTTTTACTCCTGCATTTTCTAAAAACCTTCTTACAGACACAACTGCTCCTTTGTCAGTTGTTTTCTGTGGATGAGGCCGATGAAAGACAGCCTTTTGATTATTTAATTTTACCCGCACCCTTGATCCTTCACCTTGCAAAATTTTACCCCCTAAAGCAATAAAAAGCCCTTCTATATCAGACCATAAAATACTGGCTTGTACAGGTTTTTTGAATATTTGTTCCAGGGTCTTTCTATGCTTTGAACTCATGTTTAATAGTACTATAAAATGATACTATTGTCAAGGGGGCTTTGTCTGTAATAGGTATTTTCTATAAAATCAATTTTAGCGCAGAGGGCGCAGAGTGAAGACGCAGAGACCGCAAAGAATTATTTAATACGCCGAATTCAGGTTTATGTTATTTTACACAAGTTCCGTTATAATTCAAATATTCTAAGTTGGAATTAAAAACACTATACGCCACAAATAGCGTATAGTGTAGAAATGTAATTATTTAGAATGCAAAACCCATACCAAAATATGGCACAAATCCAACACCTACGCCAAACTTTGTTTCATCAGACCCAAATAAAAATCCTGTCTTTTCTCCAAGGGTGATTGGCAATTTAATCCCTGGTTGTAAATAAAATCCCCCTTCTTTGCCAACATCAATTTTCCAGCCCAATTCAGGAGTAATTGCTACTCCATTTATTTGTATAGATTCTGTATATTCATATTCAACACCAAATACATCTGTATCTTTTCCGGTCGAAACACCTGTATGAGTATGAAAACCTAATCCAATGCCTGCAAAAAAGTTTTTCCCCCACGGATAAAAACGTACAGATGCATCTAATCCCAATTCATTATAAAGGAAGAAAAAAGAACTCCAATATACATTTGCCCCCACTGACAAATTTGAATTAAGCATTCGTTCATACCTAGCCCCAACACCGAGAAGGCTTAATTCGCCAGAAATCCAATTGTTTTTTATATTGGCCGCCCTGTCTTCTGCGAAAAGACCTCCAATACAAACAAGCACAAGAACAAAAAAAATAAATCCTATTTTTTTATTCATAAAAACTCCTTTGCGGTGTTAATGTCACCGCCGACAAATTTTAAAACTTCATACGAAGTTTCATTTATATTAATCAAGTTCGTTCCTCAACTTGAAAATATACGATTTAATTTCTTATTCCGTTTTTAATTCTGTATTTTCATTTTTGTCGGTTAATTTTAATTTCTCTTTTTTAATTATTTTCTGGGAACTTACCAGTCCTTCTGCCAGACGAATAATTATGTCCTTATCTCCGTCCGTCAAATCGAGATATATTTTACATAACCAGTCCAGTCCTTTGTCTTTTTCGTCCATTTTACACACCTTCTAAATATCTATAATAGATATAATATTATACATTACAGATATTGTAAATACTAAAATACAAAAAAATCATAAGAAAATAATTGTCTACTTTTTCATACACTTATTGTTATTTTAAAAATTTTATAATAAAAATAAGACCAAAATATTAATAAATCGAAAACAGATATTTAGGACTTGAAAAACAACGGATTTCAGATTAGAATATTGAATATATGAAAACGATTAATGAGAGAATTAAACAGGTTAGAACCGAGTTAAATATGACACAGGTTAATTTCTCAAAGATGATTTCCATTAGTCAAAGTTCACTCGGAGAAATTGAAACTGGAGTAAGAAAAGTAAATAACCGAATTATTCAACTAATCTGTTCTCAATTTAATGTAAGTATAGACTGGATTAAAACTGGAAACGGAGATATATATAATAAGGAAAAATCTGAAATTGGACTTGAACATTTAATTGAATTGTATAGACAGCTTGATATACCTTTACAAAAATATTTGATTGAACAGACCGAACTATTATTGAAATTGAACAAAGAAATTAAAGAATAATAAAGAAAGGTTTGCGCGTAGTTTACAAATTACGCGCAACTCTTAGCGTTCTTTGCATCTTTACTGGAAAATATGCTACAAGCAGCGAGAGGTTTCTTAACTTGTATTCCGAGCAGTTTACTTTGCCTAGTTTATCAAGTACAATTTAATTAAGGAGACTTAAATATGGTGCAAGTACGCAAGTTTGGCTTAATATGTATATTATTATTATTTATCTCATTTCCTCTGTTTGCGGTATCGTATTTAGAGTTAAATCTAAACCATACCATTAACACCAATCCTTTTGCTCGCAGAGGATCGGCTTTGGAAGTTTTTAGGGTAATTGAAAAAGCCAAAGTTGATGCCGGAGTCCAGGGAATAATTCTTAATATTGGAAACATCAACCACAACAGGGAATATATGTGGGAGCTTCGTAATTCTCTTGAACAGTTTAAAGAAAGCGGAAAAAGAATTGTTGCATACATAAATAATGCAGATATTGATGTTTATATGCTGGCATCCGTTGCTGATAAAATCGTAATGGATGAACTTGGAATCCTTACCATGCTTGGCTATTCCGCAGGCAGGGGCTATGTAAGCCAAACGTTGGAAAAATTTGGAATTGGCGTAATGGAGCTTCGCTACTTTGAATATAAGTCTGCCGCGGAAAGCTACACTCGTACTAATATGTCAGCCGCAGATCGCAGGCAGTACTCGGATTATCTTGATGATATTTTTAATCATACCCGCTCAACTTTGATGGAAGCCAGAGGCTGGACAACTCAGGAGTTTGATTTATTTATAAATCAATATTTTATGCATTCAACAACAAGTGCAGTTGTTCACAATCTTGTTGATTATGCCGGCGGTTTCTCTGTTGTTAAAGATGCAATTTTTGAAATAGAAAATTCTCATGAAACCAGTTTTTTCTTATATGGCGATACTAATTCCAGCCTGACAAAATCTATTTTTAACTATACTGCTCCAAATGCAGGAGGACTTTTCAAAAGACCTCCAATAATTGCCGTTGTCTATGCTGACGGACAGACGGATATGACAAGGGGAATGGAAATAGCTAAGTTAACCAAAATAATTTCAGACTTGACTAATAACGGAAGAGTAAAAGCAATAGTTGTAAGGATCAATTCACCGGGCGGGAGCGCGCAAGCCGCAGATGCTCTTGCAGAAGCAATACGTAACGCAAGATATAGAAAACCTGTTGTTGTAAGTATGGGACAGATGGCAGCTTCCGGCGGTTATTGGGCAAGTATGACAGCAAGCCATGTAATGGCAACTCCCTATACCATAACAGGTTCTATTGGCGTAATTGGCAGTTGGTTTTATGACAACGGTCTTTATAACAAGTTAGGTGTCAATATTGATGTTCTTAAAAGAGGAGACCATTCAGATTTAATGACAGGATTTTTAATTCCTTACCGTAGAATGACTGCGCTGGAAGAAGATCAATATAAAAAATATATTTTAGACCTTTACGGACTTTTTATAAATAAAGTTTCTGCCGGCAGAAATATGAAAATTCAAGAAGTAGAAAAAGTTGCGCAGGGCAGGATCTTTTCCGGCACTCGTGCTTTAGAAGAGGGTTTAATAGACAGCGTAGGCAGTCTTTCTGATGCTCTTGGCATAGCTCGTTCATTGGCAGGGATAACGGAAGATACCCCTGTCAATTACCGTGAATACCCTGAACCAAAATTGATGGACATTTTGTTTGGCAGATTCCCCACAATAGCAAAACTTTTTGGTAGCCGCGCCGCCCGCCCTGCCCCTGATTTTTTAGAAATGCTTTTACCTGATGCAGGTCTTAGCTACCGTCTGGAAAACAACGGCCAAATAATGCCCATACTGCCGCTGGAATTTTCTGTGTGGTAGTTTTTTTAATCACTATACCTCACTTACAAAAACTGTGCCAGTGTCTTTGCAAAGGTGCTGTACTGCGGCTCTTCCGCTCGCTAAAGCCGGGGGCAGTCCGCCGGGCGGCATCATGCGCTGTCCGGCAAAGTAAAGGCCGGAAAGCCCTTTAATAACCGGGGGATAATTTTTCATCTTCATGTTAGGTGTCATCTCTGTCATCCAAGAGCCTTTCCAATTGCCGCAGTAGCGTTCGTATGTGAGGGGTGTTGCAACATCGCAAACTTCGATCTTGTCTTTGATTTCCGGTATTTGTATAGTTAGAGCGGCAATTACGGCATCGGCTATTTTCTTTTTCTCATCTGTGTAACAGCCTTCTTCTTTGGCTTTTTTCCAGAAATCGTATGTGTCCCCGTTTAATTGAATCGTTATTGCGGTCTTGCCTTTTGGCGAGTAAACAGCGTCGCCTGCGTAATTATTAATAGGAAGATGTTCAAAAATTTTGTCTCCCAGTGCGATTGGTTGTTCGGGGTTAAACACATAATTTTTTGCATATTTGCTTAAGTCTGCGTTTATTCCAAGGCAGATAAAAGTAACCATAGTTGGTTCGCAAACTTTGCGCATTTCTTCAAGCCAAGGCGCTTTTGGCGGCTCGTCGAACAATTGGTCTATTGCCATTGTGTCCGCTGTAACAATAACGGCATCGGCATCCAGCCGCTTTCCGCCTGTCATAACGCCAATAGCTTTTCCATTTTCGATAATGATACGATCAGCCCGCGTATTGCAGAGCAGCTCACCGCCTAAACCTGTGAAGGTTTTGACTATTCGCTGCACAAATGGCAGTTAGCCTCCTTGTGGAAAACCGCCATCGCCGCGAGCTTGAAAACCCAATGTAAGAATAACAGGAACCACGCCGCTTTTTTCGCTTGTGTAAACCCGCAGCATACCACGAATGCCCTCATGTTGAAACCGATTAATATATTCGTTACGGGAAACTTTTGAAAAGTTGCTCATAACACGGACTGCCGACAGTGCCGAAAAAATCATTGAAACAGGCATACGAGTTTTTTTTGTTACCTTTACCCCGCTAATATCAGTAACAGGCATGGAAAGATTTTTTACCTTGCGGATATTGCTGCAAAATTTCTTGATTTCCTTTGCATCGATGGGAGAAAGTTCCAATAGATGTTTTTCTGTGACATCAACATTACGATAAAAGCGGACGGCAGTGCCAGAGTGGTCGTATTCTGCAAAAGGCTCATGGTTGTGGATTATCACACTGTCATCGAGTGCGCCTAATGTCCGCCAAAGCTTATTCAGCGGTTCGTTTTTTTTGGAACCGGAAAGCCAGTGCATCCCGCCTTCAAATAAGAATTCCTTTCTTTTCCAAGATGTGCAATTTCCGCCTGCAATATTGTGGCTTTCCAAAATGACAGCGTCAAACCCGCACCTTTGCGCAAATACGCCCGCGCTTAAACCTGCAATACCGCCGCCTATGATAATTACTTTTCTTTTCATTTTTTCCTCATTTTTCATTAATTTTCAAAAATGTAAGTTTATCCCAATATCCACGCTGAAATTTTATTTTGCCATCAATAACATTAAAAAAGCCACAACCGCGAAGTCCTTTTGGGTCTTTCCATTCTAATATTCCCCAATCACCGTCTTCAAAAATATTTTCTACAATACATACCATTTCCGCTTGAGAAAATTCATTGCAAAACATTTTATAAATGTTTTGTTTTCCTTCAACAGGTTCATTTGCAACTTGGTGATTAACTGCGTTTTCATGATATAATTCAGAAATTTTTTCAGAATTTCCTTGATTAAACAGTTCAACCCATTTTTCTATCAATTCTTTTGGTTTCATATTATAATCCAAAAATTGGGATATCCAATTGTTCTTCTGGAATATTTAATTTTCTGCCATATTCCAAAAAGTCTTTCCATGTGTTTTTATCTAAAAACTTAAATTTCATTATTTTATTTGCAAATACAGCAATTACATCTGCATCCGCCCTGTCACCGTCATATGTTCCATGCCAAAAATGGGCATACCAGCCCTCAATAATCTCTTTTGATACAGTTTCTATAAATTCTTCTTCAATTTCAACCTCAAATAAATGCCACCTGTCACTTTTTTGCTCTTGTGAAGTAATATGCATCTTTAAAATGATCATATTGTTTAAAATTCTATTATCATTAAGACTTTCCTCAATTATTATTCCTCTGTATTTCATTGGTTTCTCCTTATTTTTCTAATATAATGAATTAATTATTTTTTATAATAATAAAAATGATCGCAACAATCATGTCCTTGCATAAGTGTTTTTGTCATCTTTAATCCTATATTTGGATTAAATCCTTCCGTTATATATGGGTCATTTTTACAAAACATATAATATGCTTCTTCTGTTATTCCACAATATTTTGCTAAATCATAAAGTCCACAGCGGGTGCACTTCATTTGAATTCCCTTTTCTGTTTCTTTTATTTCATAATCCCACCCTTCTTCTTTCAATGGTTGCCATAAGCATTTGA
>Ga0099364_10003304_pt1 | contig 25026 bp, 17 predicted proteins | sample TergutTh196P3_FD_73070 | JGI IMG/M metagenome (GOLD analysis project Ga0099364, IMG submission 73070) | Microcerotermes parvus P3 segment gut microbial communities from Pointe-Noire, Republic of the Congo - Th196 P3 | ecosystem: Host-associated > Arthropoda: Insects > Digestive system > Gut ...
GTTATACCGCGGAGACAATATTTCCTATTCCTTGTACAGACGCAAAATTTTATGTCTCTGCTTTCAAAGAAAAACAGTACATTTGCAAAAAAATTCATGCTGTTTTGAAGTGATGCGCGGTTTGTATGCTATCCTGTTTTTCGTCCTGTGTGGAGTTGGTCTGTCTGCTCAGCAGATTGAAGACGATCCCCGCCGGCTCGACAGCCTGTTGAGCAGTCACAGAGGCATGCACTTCTATCAGTCTCCGACCCTTGGAAATGCCGACAGCGTCTGGCACAGGGCTGAACAGTTTTACCTCTATTTCGACACCGATTCCATCTGCCGGTTATTCATCCGGAAAGGAGGCTACAATGCCATTCCCGACGAGATGGATTACCTCTATTTTGCCGTATTCACCGAGATGTTACCCGAACAGCGCGCCATCGAAATCGCCAAAATGGAACAGGTGGCAGCCGCATACAACAGCGAAGCCTTGAGGCGCGAAGTGGAAGCGCAGCATGTGTTCGGGCTTCCCGACGATACGGACGAACAGTTTGAATACCGGATAAACAGTTTGCGCGAACTACTGCAAAAGGCTGATTCGCGCAGGGATACGCTGATGCAAATACGGATCAAGGAAGGTATCCATTCGGCGTTGCGTTATCGTTATCGTTTGCCCGAAGCCATGGAAGAGGCGGTGGATATCATTCCAATGCTCGACGAAATCACTGACGAACAGTTTGCGGGACGTCGTCAGTTGTATTATTTCATTGGTGAATTATTCTATCAGTACGGTTACAATGCGCAAGCCATACCGCTGATGGAGAAAGCGCTGAAAGATGCGGATTATTTTTTCGACCGGGCCAATCTGAGGGCGCGCAATACGCTGGGATTGTACTACCGGAACGAAGAGAACATGGAATTGTCGGACACTTATTTCCGTTCGATACTCGAAAGTCGCGATACGGTCAAGTATCGGGGCGAATATGATGCCATTGCCATCAGCAATCTTGGCAAAAACTGCCTGCACCGCAAAGACTTCAAAAAAGCGGAGATGCTGCTGCATAAAGCATTGCCGGTGATGCTTGATTTCGGGGACTTTGCTTTTTCGGCAGGTATTTATATGTCGTTAGGGGAGTGTTATCTTGCAGAGAATAAACTCCCGCAAACGAAAGCCATGATCGACTCCACCCGCAAGTATATCGAAATATCAAGTGCATACGACCTGAACAGCACATTTTACCCGTTACTGAGTAAATATTATACAACCATCGGCGATATGGAATCGAGCCTGGCATATATGGATTCTACTGTCCGGCAGAATCAGTTATACCATAAGCAGTATAACCCTTCGCACCTGCTTCAGGCGGAAAAGAAACTCTACGATACCGAAAAACAGTTACAGGAAAAACAAATAGAATCGGCAACACTCGAAAAGTTGATGTACCGCAACCTGCTCTTTGCCTTTCTTTTGATTGTTGCGATTGTTATCGGGTTTTACGTTGTGTATGTCAGGATGCGCACACGGAAGAACCGCGGGCTGTACCGTCAAATCAAGGAGCAGGACCGTATAGCCGAAGCGTTGGCAAAAGCAAAGACGGAGGTTCCACCACTGCCAAAAGACGAAAAAGAATCTGATAAACTGGATTTTATAATGCGATTGCAGGAACATGTGTTGAGCGACCGCTATTCGTCAAATCCCGAAGCCGACATTGAAAAATTAGTTGTGGCGCTCAACACCAACCGCACTTACCTCTACAAAACGGTGAAAAACATGACCGGACAAACCGTACAGGACTATGTCAATACCATCCGTCTTGATGAAGCAAGGCGACTGTTGGACTCAACCGGCGAACTGATAGAAACCGTTGCATGTATGAGCGGTTTCAACAGTATCAGGACTTTCTACCGCATCTTTCGCGACCGCTACAACATGACACCGAGTGACTACCGCAAGTCGAAGTTTTTTACAACCACTTCTTCTTCCTGAAAAACCAGACGCAAACCGCTGATAAAAATAACGAAACAATAATTACGATAAAAAAGTGAAAAGTCCATATTTCAGAAGTTCTTTCCAAGTTCATCCCAAAATAACTCGCGATAAGGGTGGGAAGCATAAGTACGATAGAAATCGAGGTGAGGCGTTTCATGACTACATTCAGATTGTTTGAAATCACCGAAGCAAAAGCATCCATCATTCCTGTAAGAATATCGCTATGGACATTGGCGGTAATTCGCGCCTGTTGCATTTCTATTTCCACATCCTCTAAGAGGTCTTCATCGAACGGTTTAGGCGACCTGGGAAGCATGCTTTTGAATTTTTTCAACATCAATTCGTTCCCTCTCAAGGAGGTAATAAAATAAACCAAGGTACGTTCGATTCTCATCATTTCGAGTAGTTCTTCATTGCGAATGGATTTTTGCAAATGGACTTCTGCTTCTTTAATCTCACCATTCAGGCGTTTCAAGTACTTCATAAACCATACGGACGAAGAAATCATCAAATGAAGAATCAAATCGTTGGCATTTTTATGCTGAAACGATTTGCGTCTCGAAAAATAAATGAAATCCTCTATCATTTCCACATTATGATGACAAATGGTGATAAATTTCTCCCCTGAAGTCAAAATGCCTAAAGGCATGGTTCCGAAAAAATCGCTTTCTTCTTCTAATTTAATTGGCACGCGAACGATAATCATTCGCCAACCGTCTTCGTACTCAATACGCGGACGTTCTTCAGGGTCTTCAATATCATTCAAAAACGATACCGGGACGCCAAATTCGTTTTCCAACTTTGCTAAATCCATACGAGTTGGAGTGATTACGTTTATCCATACATCATCGGAATATTCTTTTACTTCAATAAACCCGTTTTGGCACATTAAATACTTGATCATCTCATTTTATATAAAAATTAATTATTCTGAATATCAATCTCTTGAAATGCTTTTGCGAGGCTACAAAGATAGGGGTTATTTACGAAATGAAAAAATATTTTAACAAAAAACAGCAATTCAAGTGGCAGATAGGCTTTCATATCGAGGGTCGGAAGCGTTTCTTCACAACGTAAATAAGGCCGTTACATCTTCCGGATTTATTTCAAACTTTTTGGTAATTCGTTTTTTTTATCTACTTTTGTGCAATAATTTGTCGTGGATGATAGAAAAGAAAATAGTAGCAGGAGTAACGGTTTTGATGGTCATTATTTATACGGGCATCATTATCGGTTGGCATTTATATTCGACGCATGAGGCGTTGACAATTCAGACCCCCGGCGCCGATAATCGACCGGATGGAGCGACAAGGTCTATCGACGATGTGTTGATAGGCGAGTTTTTTATGAATCATAATGAGATTGATACGGAGCTTGACGGTAAATGGATTTGCTTCAGGGGAAAAGATTTTAACAATATCATTACTACCACGGAGGAAATCAAAATTTCCGATGAAGACTATCCTGTTTTATGGAGCGTTGAAACGGGCGAAGGATATGCCGGACCAGTCATTTATAATGGCCGTGTTTATTTTCTCGACTATGACGAGTCCCTGAGATCGGATGCGCTTCGCTGTTTCTCATTTGAAACAGGTAAGGAACTATGGCGCAGATGGTATCGTGTCGCCCTCAAACGAAACCACGGATTCTCGCGAACAGTCCCTTCTATCGGCGATGATTATATCATTACAATCGGTCCGAATGGGCATGTAATGTGTTGTGACCCGATAACAGGCGCGATGCGATGGTCGCTCGACATGCAAAAACAATATAATTCGGTCATTCCCGGCTGGTATGCCGGTCAATGTCCTTTTGTGGAAGATAATGTTCTTGTACTGGCTCCCGCCGGCAATGAAATATTGCTTACAGGTTTAGACTGCCTGACAGGCGAAGTGAAATGGACAACGCCGAATACGCTGGGTTATAAAATGTCACATTCTACCGTCATGCCCATGAAATTGAGTAATAAAAAAACGTATGTATATATTGGCATTGGAGGCGTTTGCGGCATTTCGGCAGAAGAGGATGACCTCGGAACGCTTCTTTGGGAAACCAACAAATGGCAACCGTCCACAGCGGCGCCCTCGCCATTGCAATTATCCGGTAATCATATTTTCTTATGTGCAGGTTACGGGACGGGAGGCGCCATGTTGAAGGTAGACAGGCAAGGCGAGAAGTGGACGGCTACCATTACCGACCAATATAAGCCTAGAGAAGGCTTATCAAGCGAACAACATACGCCAATATTTTATAACAATATGATTATCAGTATAAATCCAAAAGATGGAGGCTTCCAACAACGATTAGTTTGTTATTCACCTTCTAACATTCGGACTCCTATATGGACGTCTGCCTCCAACGAACGTTTCGGATTAGGTCCTTATCTGATTATCAACAACAATCTGTTTGTTTTTAAAGAAGATGGAGAGTTGTATGTCTATGAAATTCAGGAACGTAGTATGAAGCTGTTAAAGAAACAACGCATCATGGAGGGTAAAGACGCTTACAGACCAATGGCTTATGCTGACGGGATGTTATTATTAGGTGATGATAGTATGATTAAATGTCTTAAAATCAATTAATATGCACAAAAAATTACGTATTTTATTGAACCTGTCAGTTTTTGTTCTTATAATCGGATTCGTCTGGTATATGGTCGGTTCGCTTGGAAAAAATGAACCTATATTCGGAAGTATCCATTTAACCGGAGAGCCATCACCCTATAAAAAAATCAGTTCAATAAAGACAAAATCCGAAATTATCCGTTTTGATCTATCGGATGAGAATATTTTTATAGCTGAAAATCATACAGTTATGATTTACAACAAGACTGGCGCCCTATTGAAACGGTTGCTGGTTGAACAAGAAATACGCGACATCAAGGTAGAAGGCGACCGGATATACCTGCTTTATCCTACCGCCATAGAAGTGTATGCCGTTGAAGGTGAAAAGATAACCGGATGGAAAGCGAGTAGAGTAAATTCCGATTACTGCTCGATGGCGCTGTCGTCCGAATATATTTTTGTAACCGATGCCGGAAACAAAAACATCTGTAAATACACGAAAGAAGGGGATTATATTGCCGTTATCCTAAGTCCGGACGGATTTATCATTCCCAGTTATTCGTTTGATATTATCAACATCGGGGATACGATTTATTGTAGTAATTCGGGGCGACACAGGATTGAAAGTTATACGCTGGAAGGCGAATACATTACCTCGTTCGGGAAATCCGGAAGTGAAGCCGGCAGTTTTGCCGGATGCTGCAATCCCGCATACCTTGCTGTGACAACAAATGGAAACATCCTTACCTCCGAAAAAGGGGCTCCCCGTATTAGTTGTTTTAGCCGCGATGGTAAGTTTAACACCATTCTGCTGAGCGACAAAACGTTAGGCGGTGGTGTGAAAGCATACAGTGTAAAAGTGAAGGATGAGAGGATTTACGTTGCAGGCAAAAACACCTTGTCCGTATTTGTATACGACACCCAACTTGCCGTGCGGGCAACCTGCGCCGGTTGCCCGTTGGATTGCAAACCTCACCCATAGGGAGGGAGCTTATCGTTATTTCTACAAAAAATAAACAAATGGAAAAAATAAATAATAAACAAAGTCCTGAAGCACGTCGCAAGTTTTTACGTACATGCGGCGCTTTGATTGCAGGAGGCAGTATCTTAGCTGTTACCGGGAAATTAACCCAAAAAGCGTTTTCGCGTGAGACGAACTATTTCTGGCAGATTGACCCTGCGAAATGTACGTTCTGCGGGAGGTGTGAAACCGACTGCGTACTACCTGTTTCAGCCGTAAAATGCGTTCATGCCGTCAAGGTCTGCGGGTACTGCGACCTGTGTGGCGGCTATTACCGTGCGAATGTAAAAGAGTTGAATACGGCTGCCGAGAACTTGATGTGCCCGACAGGCGCTATCGACCGCAAGTTTGTCGAAGACCCTTATTTTGAATATGCAATAGACGAGGTTTTGTGTAACGGTTGCGGGAAGTGCGCCAAAGGATGCAATGCGTTCGGCAACGGCTCATTATACCTCCAAATCAAGCAGGAATTATGTACCAACTGTAACGAATGTGCTATTCGGAAAGTGTGTCCTGCCGACGCTATTCAACGTGTTCCCTTTTCCAAAGCGTATGATTTGAAAATTTCCTGACCACGATCAGGAAGATGCGGACGGGACGTCCGCATACCCAGTAACCCCCAAGCGTTTATGAAAAAACAATCTTTAAATTTTAAATCCCTCACACCCAAGCAATAATGAAAATTTACCCATTAATCATTAATCATTAATCATTTTTTTCCTATGAAACAAAGATTTACACTCATAATTACCGCTGTTCTTGCTATTATCTTTACGATGCAAGAGTTAAAGGCTATCGTGAACTCTGCTGATGAGCCTGATTTTCCGGGTCGGGAGAATCATTATGCGCAACGCCGGTTAGAAGCGGATTTAATAATAATTAATCAGGGCTCATTTATGCGTCCAACGGCGTTTGAGCCTTGGAGAAGCGTTTATTGGGTAAAGCCAGGCAATGGCGCTACAAGTATCACCGTAAATGTGAAAACAGCCAACGGGCTTAGTGTCGCTTTCAAACAGGATGGCGCCAATAAAACGGCAACTATGGACGATGGCACATTCAGCGCATCATTTGTACTGAATAATGGAAAACTCATGACTGAAATTGAGGTTATCATCACCGATGTCGCGAGCGAAAGAAGCTATTATTTAGATGTGTGCGATATCGACCCGCAACGCCACGATGTGGTCGTCAATTATTACGGCCTGCTCCCCTACCCCAAAACAACCAACACGACCCGGGCGCTTGTTGACCAGATCATGTATGACTACAATGTAACACCAAAACGCATCGATTTCGTTGCCAACTACCTCACAGGGTCTCAGAAGAACCAGCGGCTGCTTATCGACCCGGTAAAGAACATTAATCCCAACTGGCATTCTCTGCATTACCACTTGGCTATCTGGAACAGTGATGCTGCTATCCTTATCAACAATACATGGACTAAATCAGAATGGGAATATCTGACAAATACCCTGTATAATCAAGACCCGTATATTTTCATGTACGCGATAGATAAAAACACCAACAAGACAACCTGGCTTAAAGATGTTATATGGGGCGCTTACCTGATGAACATCAGTAACGAAAATTATTATCAATATCTTGTCGAAAACCTCACGTATCAATGTCAAAGCACCGGTTATGAATCGATTTTTTTCGATAGCTTCGCTTTAGGCATCGTTTACGCCTTTACCAATGCCAACTATATCAACTTTGGCGCAGGCGCTGATCCTCCTAAAGAATTCACTGAATATCAACACCCGCAACTTGGCGGACTGACATGGCTACAAGCGTTGGATGAATATATTTCCAGAATGAATAAAGACATGAACAGACGCGGTTTTTGGTTGTTGCCGAACCATGGAGAGATGAGAACTACATGGGATCCGTTGGATTATGCACTGACAAACGGGGGTATGCTGGAAGGAGTACCCAGACGACCGGACAATACCCTCGACACAAATCACCGGTTATACCTCGATGACTGGATTCTGTCTCTTTCCCGCACCATGTACCTGACGCAGAAAGACAGGATTATTATCCTCCAACCTAACGGAGGAAGCATTAACGACCTTAATTACAGGATGTTCTTGATTGGCGAATATTTGATGGTAAGGGGCGATTATACCTTCCTTAATATGAACATGAGCGGACTGGCGCAGGCTTCCTGGTATCCGGAATATGAGATTGATCTGGGAGCGCCCACTCAGACATATGTCATCCCCGATACGCTATTTACACCGAGAAAAGAAAGCATCGACAAAGCGCTACTTAATTATCAGGAAGGCGACCTGTTTATCAGGCGGTTTGAGAAAGGGATGGTCATTTTGAACCCCCACCGTACAGCGCGACAGTACACGATTCCTGCCGACAAAACATACAAGATGGCTGTCATCAGTGGCGGCGGAATAGTGCCGGAGTCGGGAATCGAAAACTTGGCATACAGTTTGAACTGGACAGACTTGCCAAACGGAAGCGTCAGGACTATACCGGCGGTAAGCGCATTGATTTTGCGTTATGATACGGATACAGGCTTGACCGAAACCTTCACCGAAAAAGTGAATGTATATGAGAAAAACGGCGCTATTCATATAACCTCCGGCTCGTCGAATCTGATTAAGGAAGTGGTAGTGTATAACCTGCAAGGTATGTTGATTTACAATGCAAAAGCTCTTGATGCAATTTCATATTCAATCAACCTGAACCAGCCAGCAGGTGCTTATTTCGTAAAAGTGATATCAGAAAAGAATAATGAAACAATAAAAATCATCAAAGAATGAGTATATTATCCGCAATTGCTTTTAGCCTCGCCTCGATAGTCTCCCTCTCCCAAAACCGCTTCCCGAAACCCGATTTTGAATCGGGCTACGAATATCCGGTTCATGTCTATGAATTACCGCACGAGCCGGTTTGGATTTGGATAGATATAGCGCTTCTTGTGCTGCTTATGGGTTTTGTGGCTTGGGCCGTTATTAAGCGAGGCGTACGTTGGCCGGTCATAGCGGTTTCGTTGTTTTCAGTAGCCTATTTCGGTTTTTTTCGCAAAGGATGTGTTTGCAGTATCGGGTCGGTGCAGAATGTAGCCTTAGCATTGGTCGACCCGACGTATTACATCTCTTTTACTGTACTGTTAATGTTCGTCCTGCCCCTCTTGTTTACCCTGTTTTTCGGAAGGGTGTTTTGTGCGGGGGTATGTCCGTTTGGGGCTTTGCAAGAATTAGTAAATGTCAAAAACTATAAGTTGTCGAAAGCCGTTACGACGTTGTTAGGATTGATTCCATGGATATATCTGACATTAGCTGTAATGTTTGCAGTGACTAACAGCACATTTATCATTTGCCGTTTCGACCCGTTTGTCGGAATTTTCAGATTAGGGGGCGACTTGGGGTTGATTCTGTTCGGCGCCTTGCTGCTCATAGCATCTATCTTTACCGGAAGACCTTTCTGCCGTTTTATATGTCCTTATGGCGCTTTGCTCAGCCTTTTCGCCCGCGTATCCATTTTCAAAGTGGAACTGACTAAAAAACAATGTATTAACTGCGAACTTTGCCACAATGCCTGTCCGGTTGACGCTATTAAACCGCCTTATGACAATAAGGTAAAAGAAAGCCGTTTACTGGGCGTTCGACGTATCCTGAATTATTTCGTAGTTTTGCCACTAATGGTGGTGGCAGGGGCATTATTGATGCGTTCGGTTAGCAGTGACCTGAGCCGTGTACATAAAGAAGTCAGGTTGTATGATATGGTCATGCAACAGGAAACCGACCCGCAAGACGTCCTTTCGCTCGAATTGGAAGCGTTCTATGGAAAAGAAGATACAGTCGAAAGCCTTACAGAAAGGTATAAAGCGATACAGGATGAATTCAAATTTTATTCTACCCTGGCAGGCGCTTTTATCGGACTTGTCATCGGAATCACTTTGATAAATTTATCAGTAAAACGTACCCGCAAACAATATGAGATTGAAAATAAGGACTGTGTCGCCTGCGGCCGATGCTTCAGCTACTGTCCGCAGAATATGCAAAAACATTCTCCCTCTTCACCCGATAAAAGCTGAAAAGGGAGAAAAAATCACACAATGAAATGATTTGCACCTGGATTGCTTCGCAGGATTGCAATGATGGGGAACAACAGTTAGTTGAAAACTATATTACCATATGAGGCGGTGATTTCAACCATTGCGGAAGGGTTATTATCGGTTCCAACCGTCCCTGTAATCGCATCCGTATTCCTTTCTTTATTCCTTATCGAGACATTGTTGAAAGTCAAGTGGTCCGCTTTGATAGTCCCATATCGGGCGCTTAGGGAGGCTTTGAAACTGTGCCGGTTATTGAGAGCTAAATTGATATTGGAATAACCCGAACTGACTTTTATCCGTGAAAATTGGGGAGATATGTCGGAAATATTTAACGTACAGTATTTAAAGTCATTGCAAATAAAGCTGTTATTGAGCTTGTTTATCCTTACTTTCGTATATTTTGTGTTCATTTGTATATCCGAAGCAGTGCCAATCTGAAAATCATCATACTTCGAATCGGCATTTAACCTGTCTACCTTGCCGATTTTGAATTTGGCATAACCGCAATCAATTTTTAAATCATCACACGCTTCTATAGAAGCGTTCCCGTATTTGATGTCAATGTTCACATTAGCCAGTGTATTGGCTTCCATATTTCCGTATTTCAAGGTGACATTCAGGGGTTTGCCTGAATTTTCGAGGTAAATATTTCCGTATTTATTATCTAAATTCATGGTCACACCTTTGGGAACCACGACCGTATAGTTCGTCGTTCTTCCGCAATTATTGCAATTCAGCGATTCCAAGACTGTTTTTGCAGAAACTTTATCACCACGCTGATTGAAATCGATGGTAACACTTTCGGCATACTTCTTTGCTAAGGCGTCTGTTGTTCCTTTCCCGATGATTTCGATATTAAACGAAATTTTGTTTTCCGTACCTTCCACAATACGGATGTGGCCGTATTTGTTTTCAATCTCTAAAGATGGATTTGCCCCTGTTGAAAACTCTTTTGTGACTTCCCGCCTGAATTCTTTTTGATTCCGTTGTCCGTAAGCAACCGTCGATGACACTAAAATGCTTACTAATAATGTTAAAATAAGTCGTTTCATAATTTTTTATTTTTTGAGTTATAAATTGTTTTCGAGTATGGTTTGTATATGTTGCAGGGCTTCAATCTTAGAGGAATAGTTTGCTACAATGAATCCGGCATTTTTCTCTTCAGAGTTTTGGAAAGCGTAATCCGTTTCTTCTAACATATCAATAATATCCTTCTTCAGGGCCTCCCTGTCCAATTCGTCAATCTGAAAGAGCAATTGTTCGATGTCGTCGATTTTATCCTGAAGGAGCATGGAATAGTAGTTTTGCACTTCCTGCAAAGGTTCGACTTCCAGCTGATAATCAGACCTAAACGCGCGATGAAAAGTAAATACGCATCCGGCAAAAACAGCCGCGACAGTGATATAACTGATTATTTTATAGAATGAAGTCCGTTGTTCACTGCCGGCGTTGATGTCGATCAATTTCTCTGCGAACCTTTTGCGATGTCCCGGCAAGGGCTCGCTACCGAACAGCTCTTCGGCATGTTCCTTTATTATTATTTCGAGTTTATTATCAGGCATAAGCGTATATTTTCTGTTGTAAAATAATCTTTAGTTTTGAAATCCCCCGTGAGTACTGAACCCGCGCAGTAGAGGCATTGATATTTAATTGTCCGGCAATTTCGGAAAAGCTCATCTCTTTAAATAACCGAAGGGAAATGATAGTCCGGTAGGCTGCTGACAAATTATCTATTCCTTCTTTTATATCCGAAACCGTCAATTCATATTCTCCGCTATCTTCGTCATCTTCTGCATCCGATAAAAAATTGCCTTCATCTATTAAGCTGATAAAATCTTTTCTTTTACGTACCATATCAATTGCATGGTTTGCAGCTATTCGTTTGAGATACCGGGTCATCGCGTTGGAATCGTCAAGTAACAAATCCGTATTCGTGAAAATTTTCAACAAGGTATCGTGCATGATTTCTTCGGCCTCCTCGTGATTCCCCAAAATCGAATACGCGCTTTGAAAAACCGGACGGTAAAACAGGTCATAGAACGCTATCTGCGACCGTTTATCGTTTCTTCGAACTCCTTTTATGATACTGTTGTAATTTTTCATATAACGTTTTCTAAACCTATGACGTAACGAAAATGGATTTGTTACATTTTGAAATGAAAAATTTTTTTTAAAGATTTTTTTATTTGTTTGCGTATAATTGAAAAATTTTTTAGATATTTGCAGAAAAATGAATTGAATAGATAATATGAAGAAAAAAATTTTCAGAAACATTGCCATTGTATCGGCTATCTTTATTACGACATTCTCAATAATGCTTATAGTCAATTACTTTCAGGTACGAGGAACTACGCCGCTTCAAACCGAAGTGATGGAGACTTTAAAGGAGATAAATGACCAAAATGCAAATAATCCTGTGCTACAGGAGCAAATACGTCAGTTGGATTTGATGGCGCGTAAAGCGTATTTTGTGCGTATGAATCAAATGACGGCAGGCGTATATATCTTGCTGGGTATGCTGGGTATATTTATTATATGTACGCGACTCTATTTCGCAAAAGACAAGGATATACCCGATAAAGAGATTGACCCTATCGACGAATGGGCTATCAAAACAAAAGCGCGCAGGTATGTGGCGCTGGCTGCATCATGCGTGGCGGCAGTCGCACTGTTGTTCGTACTGTTAAGTGCGCCTTTCATGAAACTGGAGAAAATGGGGGAAACTGCTGCTCCCATCGCAACTCTTGATGGAACGAATACCACCATAATTTCTAATACAGAAGATAGTGCAAACGAAACTGATGCAGGGGCTGTCGCAGGAATCACTTCCGCCGAGGATACTGCCGGTGAGGATACTGCCGGTGGAACAATTGCCAGTGAGGATACAGCCAGTGAGGATACAGCCGGCGGGTCTGCCTCAGGAACGGCTGAGACTGGAACGGTTGCCGGCGGTACCGCCACGCAATCAGCCGCATCCAGTGTATCCCATAATGCTTTTCGGGGGAATAATAACAATGGAATTTCCTCAGCTAAAGGATTACCCGTCAAATGGGATTTAAAAAACATGACAAATATTGCCTGGAAACAGGAAATCCCGCGAAAAGGGTTTAACTCCCCTGTGATAAATGGCAATAAGGTGTTCTTTTCAGGCGCTGATGAACAGGCACGTGAACTGTTCTGCTATGATTTGAATACAGGCGCTAAGTTATGGACGCTGGCAGCCGTTAATATTCCGGGTTCTCCATCGAAACTGCCGGAAATATCTGAAGATGCGGGAATGGCTGCATCAAGCGTTTCAACTAACGGAAAAAGGGTTTGTGCGGTGTTTGCAACCGGAGAACTTATTTGCGCCGACATGGAAGGGAAACAGTTATGGGCTAAATACTTAGGCGTTCCCGACATTTTTTATGCCTATACTTCGTCGCTACTGATTTACGGAAATACGGTTATCGTTCAGTATGATCTCAATAAAACGCAAAAAGTGATGGCGCTTGACCTTGATACAGGCGCTGAACGTTGGAGCAAAAGCAGAAATGAGAAACATTCGGCCTGGAGTTCGCCTATGATTGCTACCGTAAACAACACACCCCAACTAATCATAATGGGGAATCCCGGCATTTCAGCCTACAATCCCAACAATGGAGACCAACTATGGCGGGTAGAGGGTATGGGAGGAGAAGTAGCAGCAAGCGCATGCAGCGCAGATGGCATCATATTCGGAGGGACTGACTATGCCAAGTTACTTGCTATCAACGGTAATGACGGCACTATCCTGTGGGAAAGCACGGAATATCTGCCTGAAACAGCAAGCCCGGTGGCAACGAAAGATAATTTATTTTTAACTACCAGTTATGGCTTGGTTGTATCTTTCAATGCTAAAACAGGCGAATTGCGAAAAGAACATGACCTGGAAGGAAGCATTAGCTCTTCACCTGTTGTCGCTGACGGGAAAGTATATCAGATTACTGAAAAAGGGAAAGTGTGCATTTTCTCTGCTGACGACGAGTTTCGTTTGTTAGACGCTTTTGAAACAGGCGAAACAACATTCGCAACCCCTGCCTTTACCGACGGCAAGATCGTTGTCAAAACGGAAAAAAGCATTTATTGCGTTGTTTTATAGCTCGGTAGTTTTGTAGTTCATTGTTCATTGTTCATTGTTCATTATTGTAAGGTATGGCTTGTAATTGTAAAAATAACGACTTGGAGGCAAAGGTGTCAATAATTACCCAAACTGATGCTATTATCGACCGTATTGGGACATCGCGGCAAGTAATCATCCCCTTACTGCAGGCTTTGCAGGACGAGTTCAGCTATCTGCCTTCGGACGTCCTCGAAAGAGTATATGAAAAGACGGAGATTAACAGGGCGCAACTAATCAGCGTCGCAACATTCTATTCGCAGTTCCGGCACATACCTTACGGCAAGCATCTGATAAAAGTCTGCACGGGAACGGCCTGCCATGTGAAAGGTGCAAGCAATGTATACGATTCGTTCCGGCGGGAACTGAAAATCGAAAACGACAGCATTACTACTTCCGACCTGCTTTTTTCGATTGAAAAGATAGCATGTCTGGGCTGTTGTACGCTGGCGCCTGTCGTACAGATTGATGAAAAAATATACGGGCATGTCTTGCCGGGAAAAGTAAATGAAGTAATTGACGATTTTCTGGCGCAACAGGAAACAAAGGAAAAAGAAACGGCAAAAAAAACGCTTCATCAAGCGGCAGGCGAAATAAGGTTAGGTATGGGGTCATGCTGTCAGGCAAGCGGCTCGGCAGCTATTTATAAAGAATTGAAAATAGCCTCCCACGAACTAAGTATTGAGGTGAATATCAAACCGGTAGGTTGTGTAGGCGTCTGTAATAAAGTTCCCCTGATAGATGTTGTCATGCCAAATGGTTCTATCATACGCTATCCGAATGTAAAAGCAAAAGAAATAAAAGAGATTCTGCATCATCACTTTAAACCCGCAGGCTATGTTAAACGATTGAAAAACAATTTTTTAAATAATATAGATACGTTTCATACCGATGTAACCTGGGATAACGTAATATGGAAGTCCAAGCACGAACGTACAAGGGTGATTGACAGCTTTCTATCGGGACAAAAGCATATTTCGACAGAAGGCTACGGGTTTCTTGCTCCTTTGAATATGGATGAATATGTTTCGCATGGTGGCTTTGAAGCGTTAAAAAGCGTCCTGTCGTCGTTTACATGTGATGAGGTCATTCAAACGGTCCTTGCAAGCGGTATTCGCGGACGTGGCGGCGGTGGTTTCCCGACTGGTAAGAAATGGGAAATGGTAGCTGCCGCTGGGGGAAGCGAAGTGAAATATGTGATTTGTAACGGTGATGAGGGTGATCCGGGCGCTTTCATGGACCGTATGATGCTCGAATCATATCCTTTTCGGGTCATTGAAGGGATGATTATTGCCGGTTATGCCGTGGGGGCGGCTAAGGGTATATTTTATATCCGCGCCGAATATCCGCTGGCTGTCACGCGTATCCGCACTGCTTTAAATCTTTGTCGCGATCACAACCTGTTAGGCGACAACATTGCAGGGAGCGGTTTCTCTTTTGATATTTCTATATTTGAAGGCGCGGGAGCATTTGTTTGCGGCGAGGAAACGGCGCTGATTGCCTCTATTGAAGGCAAACGCGGATTCCCGAAACAACGTCCTCCCTACCCTGCCGTTGCCGGCTTGAATGGACGACCTACCTTAGTCAACAATGTCGAAACTTTTAGCCAGATTCCGTTTATCATTAAAAACCCTGACGATTATAAAAATACCGGAACTAACAACAGCAAAGGCACCAAGGTATTTGCTTTGGCCGGCAAGATAAATCACGGCGGATTGATTGAAGTGCCGATGGGCATTACCCTGAACGATGTTATCGAGAAAATAGGCGGCGGCGTGGAGAAAGGCGAGAAACTGAAAGCCGTCCAAGTCGGCGGACCATCGGGAGGCTGTATTCCAGCCCGACTGTGTGATGTGCAGGTCGACTTCGACGCCTTCAACCAAATGGGAGCCATGATGGGCTCCGGCGGTTTGGTCGTGTTGAGTGAGAGCGATTGCATGGTAGATGTAGCCCGCTACTTCCTTAGTTTCACCTGCGACCAGTCATGCGGCAAATGTACGTTTTGCAGGGTCGGAATACGACGTATGCTTGACATCCTCAATAAAATATGCAGTGGAAAGGCATCGTCCGAAGATATTGACAAACTCGAAGAATTAGCAATAAACGTAAAAAAATCATCGCTCTGTGGATTAGGAAAAACAGCCCCTAACCCCGTTCTGACAACGCTCAACTATTTTCGCGATGAGTATATGGAGCACGTGAACGGTATTTGCAAAACAGGAACCTGCAAAGATATGATAAAATATGTCGTCACCGACAAATGCACCGGCTGCACCAAATGCGCCAAAGCCTGCCCCGTCGACGCCATTCCTTATACCCCTTACGAGGTTCATTCCATTGATACGGATTTATGCGTAAAATGCGGATTATGCCTCGATGAGTGTCATTACGACGCCATAATTTTATCTAATTTTTTGAATCATTAACCTTATGCCGGTTTTAGGCGAATTGTAAATTTTTATCAAGAAGGCGACCAAACACGCGGATATTCTATTGCCATGCCAGTACGTCACCGGATTTGGGCGAAAAGCGGTTGATGATGGAAAGAAATATATATAGAAAATGAAAAGAAAAGTAATCATCATGATGTTTGTATGCGGATTTTGTGTTTCAGGTATAACACAGAACGGAAGTCTATTCAATGAAACGGAAAGTAAGTTGTTGAATCAAAGGGATTCAATCATCAAGGATAAAGGAAAGGGCAATGTTGAATATCTTAGAATAATGATATCGCTTTATGACTGCTACAAATCTTTTATCAATACTGAAAACGCTATTGTTGTTTTTAATGAGATAAAGGATTTATTATCAGAGACAACGATAAAAGGGAGTAGTTTAGAATATGTGAAAACTTTGCGAAATCTTGCAACTAAGTACAGATCAAATATAAGTGAACTGGCGTTAGCTGAATTATTATTCCAAAAAGCGGTTTTTATAACTAAAATGAATGTCAAAACTAATTATAAGGATTATGTAAAATCGATTTGGGATTTGTCAACGGTTTATATGGATATGGGATATGATGAAAAAGCGGAAGTGTTATTATTGGAAATCAGCGAAATAACTGAAAAAAATGCAGGAAAAAACAATAACGATTATATAAAGACATTATTTAATTTAGTTAATTTTTATAAAACAAGAAAGATCGATTATCAATTAACGGAAAGATATTATTTGGAGATTCTGGATATTTCAAAAGATTTTGAAGGGAAAGAAAAAGCAATTTATATGAATGCACTTGTTACGACAGGGCGGTTTTGTTTGGAACGAAAAAAATATGAACAATCCTTGAAACATCTATCTTTGGCAAAAGATTACTACCACAGTAATGAAAATGATGTTAAATTCACTGATTATACGAGGGCTTTACTTAATTTAAGCGCTCTCTACCAACTAATGTCTGATAATCAAAAAGCCGAAGAATGTTTCCTGGAAAGTTTGTCAGCGACAAAAGAGGTAACAGGTCAGGAAAATGAATATTTAAAATGCTTGCAAGCAACTGTCAATTTTTATTTGATAACAATCATGGATTCGGTGAAAGCTGAAAAACACCTGAAAGATATGATAATGGTATGTGAAAAGAATATTACTAATACAAATTTCAACTATTATTGCACTGCATCAACTAAATTAGGGAACCTGTTGGATTTAAAAGGCGAACTGTCTGAAGCTGAAAATTATTTTTTAAAACCAGTGAATATCAGTACCATAGATAACACAAAATATGCAAATTATATAAAAAGTCTGGAAAATCTTACAAAATTTTACAGAAAAACTGGAAATATTTCTAAAGCAGAATATTTTTTCTTAAAATGGAAAGAATACTACGCTCATAACGGGACTCTTAAAGATGGATATGTTGACTTGTTGTTTGATCTGGCCTCGTTTTATCTTTCTATTGAAAAATATAAAGAGGTATTGGAGACGGAAATCGAAGCCTGTCAAATACTTCGTATGCAAGTACAACGCGCATTTACTTTTTATTCTAATAACAGAAGAAGTGAATATTGGGAAAAAATCTCCCCGAAGTTGGAGATTCCATATTCTTTATTATTACATATCCCCCAAGAGACTACCTCTTTAGCTTACGATAATACACTGTTCTCAAAAGGATTGCTATTACGAACAGAAAACAGGGTGAAGGATGCAATAATGGCTTCAGGCGATTCTATTCTCATTAATAATTACAATCAGTTATTGGAAATGCGTTTGGAAATTATAGAATTACAGAAGAATTCAGATACAAACGAAGATGATGAAATAAAATCGCTCGAAAAATCTGTTTCGAATTTAGAACGTTTATTGACAATTGCCACGAACACGTATAACGAATTATCTTCCGATTTACAAATGACTTGGCAAGATGTTCAAAGACATTTAAATCGCGAAGAAGCTGCAATCGAATTTGTTCATTTTCGTTTGTTTGATAAACATTGGACAGACAGCACGATGTACGCCGCTTTGATTCTGCGTCCTGGTATGAAAACCCCTGAGTGGATAGTTGTTTGCGAACAACAAAAATTGCAAGATATCCTGCAATCAACAAACCAAAACACACAACTTAAGACCGAAAATCTATACATAGACAGAGGTAAAGAATTGTACCAATTGATTTGGAAAGCATTGGAGAAGGAATTGTCGGGCATAAAAACGGTTTACTATTCGCCTTCGGGCTTGTTGCATAAAATATCTTTCAACGCTTTGCCGACAGAAGAAGAAGGCGTTTTGCTCCCTGATAAATACAACTTGAATTTAGTTTCAAGCTCCCGTGAAATTGCTCGTTTGAAAACAGAAATTGCTCAAACCTTTGTACAAGATTCTACTGTTGTATACGGAGGATTGACTTACGATATGCAACAGTCAGCCATGCTTGCCGCCGCCAGTCGTTATAAGTCTTACGATCAACCTTCATCAACCGACAACCAACTATTTATGGACAAACGCAGGCAACGAGATGCCGAATTGCCCGACGCAGAATTACGAAGCGGTTTATCTAAATGGAATTATTTATCCGGTACAAAAGCGGAAACCGAACAAATTGTATCTTCATTAGAAAGCAAGGAGATCCCGCACCAATATTATACTGAAAATAATGGAAACGAAGAATCGTTTAAACAATTAGACGGTACAAAAACAGAAGTTATTCACTTGGCTACTCATGGATTTTTCCTGCCCGACATCGAAAACCCTTTTGTTGAAGACCTCGTTCAACGCTTGGGCGCAGCTAAAGAAAAACCGTTTGAAAATCCTTTGTTACGGTCAGGTCTGATTATGTCGGGCGCCAACAATCAATGGGTTGCAAAGGATTATATAATGGAAAATGACATCGAAGACGGCATCCTTACCGCTGATGAAATATCCCGACTGAACCTGACGAAAACGAAATTAGTGGTTCTTTCGGCTTGCGAAACCGGTTTGGGTGACGTAAAAAACAGCGAAGGCGTTTTCGGCTTGCAACGAGCCTTCAAATTGGCAGGCGTAGAAAGCCTGATTATGAGCCTCTGGAAAGTTCCCGATGACGCTACTGCCGAACTGATGACAACGTTCTACGAACAATGGTTATCGGGGCAGACCAAGCAAAATGCGTTCAAAGCCGCTCAACTGAAGGTACGGGAGAAATATGAATCGCCATATTATTGGGCGGCTTTTGTGATGATGGATTAAGATAATCAACTAATTAATTATAAAAACGAAGTAAAAATCATGAAAAAATGGGACGAATATTTGTCTGATAATATGCCTGATATAAGTGTTAGAGTTGCGGTAAGTCCTATTATTACGACCCAATGGAATCAGAATTCACCGTATAATGATTTGTGTCCGCAAGTATCCGGCGGGTCAAGTTCTTATGGAGGCAGAGTTCCTTTCCGGGAATTTACGCAGTAAAAATCTCAACAGGAAATGTGATTCAAAATATAAAACTGTTTATTAAATAGTTAGCATCTTTTCTTGCATTTTTATTAGTAGCTGGTTTTTTTTTACAACCGAATATTCTATCTTTGTAGCTTTGGATAGACGCTTACGAGTTGTATGCTTCCAAAGGAGAAACAATTAAGGATGTGATTATGAAAAGGAAAAGACAAGTTTTCACGGCAAAAGCAGGGATGTTGCAAATACATGCGGCCATCGTTTTGGCGATTTCATACGTCATTGCTGCTTTTCTCATGCTGAGTACTAAATCGCTTTCTTTTTTTGCTATGCCTTGTCGTGGTTTCATCCCGAATCTTCAGTTAATTAGGTTAATTATTTTATTTACAAATACTTTTTATAAAAATTATGAAAGATCAATTATTAAAATCGAATTTGTTGAACATTACCGGTTTATGCCTGATGCTGATGTTCGTTTCCGCGCACTGTCTGAAAGCGCAGGAAGATGTTATTACGTTTGAGGTCGGCGCTTTTTCCGTAACACTGCTGTCGGAGAGCCAAGGTCAAGGGAGACCCAATATCCTGATTGGAGCGACGGAAGAGATGCAGAAACAAGCCATTCCGGAAGGCTCTTTTCCTAACGCTATGAATGTTTTTTTGGTCGAGATGAATGGTAAAAATTACCTCATTGACGCGGGGTTAAGTCAGAAAACATTGCAAAACCTGGAACGCTGTGGAAAGAAACCAAGCGATATTGACGCCGTTTTTATTACGCATTTTCACGGCGACCATATCGGAAGTTTGTTTCTGAATAATCAGCGGACTTATCCGAATGCGGCTCTTTTTATTGCCAAACCTGAGTATGACTACTATATGAGTGACGAAGTAATGAATAGTATGCCGGAAAATCGTCGCAGCAGTATTACAAGTGCACGCAAAATTTTTGATGCCTATAAAGACAAATTAAATGTCTTTACCCCCAATGAAATAGAAAACGCCAATGAATTGATTCCGGGTCTGCGAGGTGTGGCGGCTTATGGACATACCCCCGGCCATGCCGGATATTTAGTCGAATCAGACGGTTATAAACTATTCTTCTGGGGCGACCTGACACATGCAATGGACATTCAGTTGCCGTTTCCCGAAGTGGCCGTGACGTATGATACAGACCCTGTAAAAGCGGTAGACTGCCGACAGAAGTTATTTAAATACCTCGCCAACAGTAACATACGTATAGCAGGCGCACACATAGCTTCTCCTGCAATCGGCTATATCATTAAAGGTGCAACCCCTGGATATATCTTTAACCCATTATGCGGTTGTGAGGGAAGAACGCCATGATCATTTTCATCAACGATAAAGAGACAGGAGTAATCGAGGGAGAAACATTGCTCGAAACAGCCCGACGTACAGGATATGAGATTCCTTCACTATGCTATGCCAAGGGTTTTAAACATCAATCATCGTGCATGGTTTGCGTCGTAAAAAATCAGGTTACCGGACAAATCATACCGTCATGTACGACATTTCCGACAGATGGTTTGAAAATCGAAACCGACAGCGCTGAACTGCGCACAATCCGTAAGCTATCGCTGGAGTTATTACTTAGCGACCACCGCGCCGATTGTGAAGCGCCATGCACCATGGTATGCCCGAAAGGACTTGAAGTGGAGCAAATGTTAAGCTATTATGACGCAGAGCAGTATGAAGAAGCGTATCAATTCATTTCGGAAGCATTTTCATTACCCGACATTGCTTGCGACACCTGCAAGGCGCCCTGTGAAAAAGCATGCCGGCGGGGGACAGTCGACAATGCCGTAAATATACGGGAAATCATAAAAGAACTTCTCAAAACCTGCAAGGGTGATAATCAGAAGTTATCCGTTACCTATCAACAACCTGGATTGCTTCGAAGGCTACCAATGACGGCAACACATAAAAACGCCTTTCAGTCCCGGCTTGGACGGTTTACTTCAGGCGAGAAGGAACGGTTAAAAAAGAATATTACGACCCCGTCCTGTTGCCTGCATTGCGCTTGTGCGGGCGGAAACGACTGCAAGTTACGCTTGTATGCCACCTCCGAAGGAATAAAAAAGTCACGTTATGAGGCTTCATCCACCCTGCCTGCCATGGTTAAGCAACATGTCAATGGGGAAATATGGTTTGAACAGGCAAAATGTATCCGTTGTGGATTATGCGTTTATAATAGCGAAAATGGTTTCACATTCAAAGACCGTGGTTTCGGCATACAGGTAGTTCTGCCTGACGAAAACCGCGATAATATTAGTGAATCGTTAGTTGAATTATGCCCCACCGGAGCGCTTTATTATGCTGTTTCACCCGTCATTGCGATACCCCCGATGAAAGTGTAAATGGACTTAAAAATTAAGGGAAATATAGAGAAACTGAGGCGTCTTTTGTGGCTTGAAAAAAATGAAGAAGATTCGTTTTATACAAAACAATTTCGGTATTTTTCATTGTCAAAAATCAAATCAGCCGCAAAAGACGGCATTTGTTGGTATCCTGTGATTTTTGAAAAGAGAATCAAATACGAAGATGATATGATTAAGGTCTCGTTTCATTTACCACAAAATATGACCGACGAACATGCTTTTCAGCCGGCCGGTTCCATTAAAATTTTCAATATCGACATACGGACAGGCTCAATCAGACATATCACGGAAGGTATAATCGACATTATTTTAAAGAAGAAAGTTGAGGTATCGTATGCGGCAAAAAAACCCTTGACTTGGATAGAACAGGAGGAAGGTATCGGGATACACCTTTCTTTCAGCAAATATACGTATAGCGTGATGGAAAAAGCCTTAGACGATATTTATAAAGCGAAGGACAACCGTTTGGAACAATTAAGAGATATCATGATGGGGAAACAAAAGGCAAGTTTTTTAAGTTGCGATCCCTATAAAAGCGAGTGGTTGAATCTTTCGCAGCAAACGGCGGTCAACCATATCTTATCTTCACAGGATATAGCATTAGTACATGGCCCTCCGGGAACTGGGAAAACAACTACGCTTGTAGAAGCGATTATTGAGACCCTGAAAACTGAAACTCAAATTATGGTTTGCGCCTACAATAATATCGCTGTTGACGTAATCGCAGAAAAATTGTTAACACGGGGCGTTAGTGTCGTACGAATAGGCAATCCGGCCAAAGTAACGGACGAATTATTAAATGTCACTTACGAAACAAAATTTTGCGAACATCCTTACTATACGGATGTTATGTCATGTAATGAAAAAATTAAACAGCTAAAAACAGTATACGTTGAGACCGCTTCCCGCGACGTAAAAACACGAAAAAAAATAAAATCCGAAATATATGAATTAACTTATTGTAAGTCTATCCTGGAACTCAGCATTAAATCATCCATTTTCAAGGAAAGCAAAGTTGTTGCCGCTACCATGATAGGCGCTGCAAATAAAATACTTAAAGATATCTCTTTCTCTACCGTTTTCATCGACGAAGCGGCTCAGGCATTAGAGCCGGCCTGTTGGGCCCCAATCGCAAAAGCCCGACGTGTGATTTTTGCGGGCGACCACAAACAGCTGCCGCCGACGATTAAATCGTATGAAGCCGCCCAAGCCGGACTGATGCATACCCTGTTTGAAAAAATCATTGGAAGATGTCCCGAATGTGCTACCTTGCTGACAATGCAGTATCGGATGCACGAATCAATAATGACTTTTTCGTCGCAATGGTTTTACGAATCGCAACTGCTCGCATCTGCTACGGTAAAAAATAAGACACTTATTGACAGTGACATACCTGTTGTGTGGGTGGATACCGCCCAATGCGATTGCCATGAAAAAAGAGAAATCAATGGTACAAGTATTTACAATATCGAAGAAGTAGACCTGATGTTTTTAACACTTTTTGAATACATGGAAAAGATAGGGGGGGAAGCCCGTATTTTAGCCGAAAAAATTACTTTTGGCCTTATCTCCCCCTATTCCGCACAAATCGATTTAATTAGGCAAAAGATAAAAGAGAACTATTATTTTGAAAAATTTTTAGCCGCTAAATTGATTTCCATACGAACAATTGACGGATTTCAGGGGCAGGAACGAGAGGTAATAGCAATAAGTCTTGTCCGCTCGAACCTTAATTACCAAATAGGCTTTCTTGCCGACTATCGACGTATCAATGTAGCCATGACCCGCGCCAGGAAAAAACTATTCCTCATTGGCGATTCGTCGACACTCCGTGAAGACCCGTTTTTCGAAGATTTGTATTTATATGTTCAAAAAAACGGGTCAGTAACGGAACTTTCTCCGAAATCGGAATTGGATAAGTAAAAAAAATTCGTACCTTTGCAATTGCAAAATAAAAATGACGATATGCAAAAAATATTAAATATTGTATTAGTATTCGGGGTACTTGTCGCCTGCAACGGTAAAACGGGTTTTTCCGTCAGTAGTCAGGATGATATGGATTGGCTTATCTTCCGGGGAGATGCGGCCTTGACCGGGTACACTACCCTGCGCTTGCCGGATAAACCGGAACTGCTGTGGACTTATAAAGGCGGAAAGAATACCAAATCATCGCCAGTTGTACGCAACGGCGTTACTTATTGGAGTAATGACAGAGGGTGTATTTTAGGCGTTGATATCAACGGGAAATTACAATTTGAATACGACCTCGAAACGGCTGTAATAGCCACCCCGATGATATTCGAATCGACCCTTTATTTAGGCCGTATCGACGGAATAATGACGGCTATTTCATTAGAGAAAGAAGATACCGTATGGACGTATGAAACCATGGGGCAAATAGCGGCATCGGCCAATGTCATGGATTTCGAAGGTCGACAGGCCATTGTTTTCGGCAGTTATGACAATTTCCTGTATATTGTCGATTCAAAAGATGGTGTGCTTATCAACAGTTTTGAATCGGGTTACTACCTGAATGGGGCCGTCGCGTTATTTGATAATTATATGGCTTTTGGAGGATGTGATGCTTGGCTTCGTATTATTGACTGTCAGACAGGCGTTTCAACCGATTCACTTATGGTAGAAGCATATATACCCGCATCGCCGGCTTTCAAGGGAAACAGCTGTTATGTAGGCGATTATTCGGGTAATATTTATGAGTTGCTCTTAGAAAAAGGAAAGATAGCCAATCATAAAATTTTATTGACGCCTTCTAATGATAATGCATCATTTATTTCTGTTCCGGCTGTTACCCCTGCGACCTTGTATTTTCTTGCCGACGACCGGTATCTTTATTCGGTAGACCGCAAAAATGGAACCGTAAACTGGAAATACATGCTCAAAGGTAATACCGCTGATAGTTCGCCGGTCGTATGCCGGGATAAAATCATTGTTTGTACCAGAACAGGCATTGTCACTATTGTAGATGCTAAAA
>Ga0099364_10003305_pt1 | contig 25024 bp, 18 predicted proteins | sample TergutTh196P3_FD_73070 | JGI IMG/M metagenome (GOLD analysis project Ga0099364, IMG submission 73070) | Microcerotermes parvus P3 segment gut microbial communities from Pointe-Noire, Republic of the Congo - Th196 P3 | ecosystem: Host-associated > Arthropoda: Insects > Digestive system > Gut ...
GACGTTTTCTTTGCGTCCTTTGCGCATTCCCTTGCGAACTTTGCGGTTAAAAAAAAGAGAATTTAACCGCAAAGACGCAGAGAAGTGCAAGGTTCGCAAAGTACAATTTCATGCCGTCTACAGTATAATACCCGCAGCACAAATGCCAAAACCTTGTCAGGATCAGACTCCCGCGAAAGACGACCCGCTATCGGAACGTAACCCTTGCGGTTACGTTACTGGTTCTCCAACCATTACAATCGTTTGCAGTTGCGGCAGGCGGTGCCGCTGTGTTCATGCTCTGCCTTGTAAAAACCGAGGAAATTTGATACAGTGGATGCCGCGTAACAGAGACTCGACGCTAAGACTCTTTCTCTAAAATCATGCACATTCACAATATCCGTTTCGGTTTTGCCTGTAACAGCAGCAGTACCCATTCATTCATTATGTTTCCGAACGGACACAAATTGGAGGACGCAGGCGATGTTACATCCAATGACTCCAATGACTACGCAGATCACTACGGGGAAAGTCCCTTTGTGCTTGCGTCACGTCAAGCCAAACTTGGTTATATTGGCGTTCTGTTGCAAGAGGCGGTTAATCGGGACAAGGTTCCTGAATATATCTGGGATTACTATGTCAAAGATTGGCTTGAAGGTGTCCCCATAAATCGTGATGGTGTAAATAATGACATGCGAGGTTTTCGGATTCCGCGTTGTTTCGGCAGCGATTTGCCCAACAAGGAATTCTTCGATGAATGTAAAAAGTTACTCCTCGATGAGCATGTCGCTATTTTAAGCAGTGCCGATGAGGATGTCATTGAAGCCGGTGAGTCGATGAAGCAAATAGATAAGTTGCTGTGCAACGACGGCGAAATCGCACGCAAAGACCCGGTGTATGGCTACTGGACACTGTTTGAACAGGAGCATGGCTTCAAATTACGATTCTCTTTTACAGACGACATAGAAATCAAGTGTGCGTCAATACCGGAATTGGTCGATTTGAAGATTACCGAATACTGTCAGAAAGAATGCGGTTATTGCTATCAGAAATCAGGGCGCAACGGCGAGCATGCCGACTATTATGAGGTAGATCGACTGATAGAAGCATTGGCAAAGTTACAAGTATTTGAGATCGCATTAGGCGGAGGTGAACCGACAACTCATCCGCAGTTTATCGACATCTTGAAAAAGTGCAAAGAACACGGCATTGTTCCGAATTTTACGACACGGAATTATGATTGGTTTCGTAATCCTCACAACATTGAGGTCTTTAAGCAATGTTGCGGACGCGCGGCTTTCTCGGCTGAGAGTAATTATGACATCAATCAAGCCGAGACCATTCGCAATTATTGGTATTTGGGGGATAACATATCTGTCCAAGTCATCGACAAAGTTTCGGACGTTATCTCTCTGGCGAAAACTGCAAAAAAACTTCAGATAGATTTGACATTACTCGGTTTCAAAGTAGCGGGACGTGGGGAAGAATATAAGTTTTCAGAGCGTCAGACCAAACAGATTGTCGGCTTTGATGCGATCCGAGAACTTTATGGAAATCGAATTGATACCCGCTTTTACAGCGGCACCATAGGTGGCGGTGTTTCGGTCGATACGAAATATTTGGCGGATCATTTAGAGGAAATCCAGAAGTCCGGCATTGACCCTCGTTTGTACACGGTGCAGGAAGGTCTGTTCTCCATGTACATTGATGCCGTCCAGCGAAAAATGGGTCCGTCATCTTATTGTGATGCAGCGGAGTACGGCGATATTGTTATAGACCGGCGAAATTGGCGAGTCGACTCTCTTGCTAGTCAGATACAGACGTTTTTTCAGGCGTGTAGTGCGAAATTAACAGAGGCGCAATCGTAAGATTACAAAAAATCGCTCTGCGCGATCGTAAAATTACGGCTCTGTTTGTTCCTTGCTTACGCGTCGGACTCGGTCAACACCCGCAACACAAACGCCAGTATCTTGTCAGGATCAGACTCCCGCGAAAGCCGATCCGCCATCGGAACGTAACCCTTGCGGTTACGTCACTGGTTTTCCATCTATTACAATCGTTTGCCAAACTCGCAAAGCAGCATTTTTTACTCCTTTTCCGGCGGAAACAAACGATACCGGCGTTCCGCCCCGCTCTGCGTTGCACCGTTGTACTCTTCGTCGATCAGATACCGGATTGCGTCGGTTACGTCCTTTTCCATTTCCGCCTTGCTGCGTCGCTTGCGTTTGGGCTTGGCGGACTTCGGCGGTTCATGGACGACTTCACCCGATAGAATCGCACGTAATTCGTCTAGCAGGGCGTTGATTCTCTCGGTATATTTTGCTTGAGATACAGCAGATTCGGCTTGTAAATCGGCAATTTCGTAACTGATGGCAAGTATTCGGCTCATGGCATTCTGCGTGTTTTGCCGTTGACGCATCTCGAACGCTTCGCTATAATGAGAGCGTTCAATCGGTAACGGTTGGGTTATGCCGAAACGGAGTGCGTTGTAGGAAATGGACTTCTGCTTCGGCTTTTTTTGTGTTCTTGAATCGCAGAGCGCAAAAGAAAAGAGTATCCTGTTTGGTTCGCTTTCATTTTCACGCTCCCGCCGAGTCGGTATGCGGCGGACAAACCAGTTGATACTCCAACACCAGAGGCGGCTTATTGCCCAAAAGCCGTGGGGCAGGACATTGCGTCCCAATGACATGTACTTCGGCAACAGTGGTCGCCTGACGATGGGTTCATTTTAGCAACTGAAAACCGCCTGTCAATGGTGCTGGCTATCTTGTACGGTCTTATTAGATTTATGGCGAATAGCCTACTACCGGCAGGCACTTGTTTTTCCAAAGACCGAAGGATATAATCTCTGCCAGTGGGGTGGGAGGTAATCTCGTTGTACTCCACAAGACGCGGACGAACAAGACGCATCCGAACACGAAGTCAACACGCAATTTTCGCACTGAAGATGAATGGTCGCCCTTACCGGCGAGTATGTTCCCACACCGGACAAAAGTTTTTTCCACTTCAGACACGGATTGGTCGGCTCACCGTCGGGATAGGGAGGCACCTCTTCTTCCGGCAAAAAGTCTCTGTACGCAAGATTGCTGTTGTACGAATATGCGGGATACAGAAACTCGACATTCTTCACATCGTTTGCCAAGCACTCCGGTTCGACCGTCGCACGGATGGCATTTTCGTTCTCCGACCAAAGATGATACCAAGGACACCGAGTTAGCGAGGTATTATTGCTCCTTCTCCGCGTCTAGCACTTTTTGAATTTCTTCAGGAAGCCAAACTCCTGCCAAGCGGTTATTCTTATAATTCCACGTCGACTTGACGTTCTCAAGAGTCAATCTCTTAAACCAACGGAAATCACAGTTCGTAATTATCGCATCCGTCAAGTCCAGCCGGCAATTCTCATGCCAACCCTCCTCCGGGCTAAACTGACATCCTGTCAAGTTCATTCTGGAAAAATCGGCTTGCCCTTCCGTACAAATCAAATGTAAACGTAAGTTTACAAGAACGCCATCCTTATAGTTCTTTGTACTTTGGAGCTGTTCATAAGTCATTTTAGTAGGATCAACGCTTCCCCCGCCCCCAACGACATAAGGAAGCCCTGTATAGACACCGCCAAAACCGCACTTTCCTTCAAGCACGGTATTGGTAAAATCACAATCATCAACCAGTGAGTCGATAAAGCCGACCCCCTCCAAAACAAATTCGGAAAAAACAGTCCCGCGTAAATCAGATCCACTGAACAGTATGTTTTTTAAGTGCTTTCTGCCATCAAGAAACTGGCGCCTCTTAAAGTTAGCGGTGGACTCCAATTGTTCCCGCGTGATTGACAGCCCCCTAATGTCTCGAATAGATGCGTCCGTAAAATCACAATTTTTATCGGCGTGTAAACAAGTAATGTCAATCAAGCGTGCCCCGCGAAAAGAACAGTTAACAAATCGGGTTTCAGAAAAATCTGCTCCTTGTAAATTGGACCCACTGAAGTTAATGTTTTTGAGTGTTCTAAGTTCCCTATGAATTTCGATACCGCGCAAATCCCTCTGGGAAAGGTCGAGTCCGTCTTCCAATTTGATTCGTTGCCCGCCCACGAAGATGTATTCCGTCAGCGGCAAAATATCTGCAATGACAACGGAAACATTAAACAACAATGCAAACAAAGCTACAACAATTGCAATTGTTCTTGCCATAAGATTCTCCTCTATACGCATTGGGCTGGGCAAAAAACGTCGACCAGTCATCTAATAGGCATTATACCAAAATGTTAAAAACTACAAAAGCCGCTAAACCTTTGTTTTTCTAGGCTCAAAGCCTAATACGCCCGAAGGGACTCGAACCCCTAACCTGCGGATTAGAAATCCGCTGCTCTATCCGGTTGAGCTACGAGCGCGTTGCTGACTCTACAACCATGATTATACCATAAACGGCGGGGTAAAGTAATAGCGGATTCACAAACGGAGTGGCACATATTCTTTTTCTTTCAAGATTCTATGGAATAATCCCCCACGACAGGCGTTATCATTATAATAATACGTTGTTTGGCAACCGTCAACGACAATGCAATGGGAAAAAAGCAGACGTTTCTCTCCGCCGAGGAACTTGTCCGAATCGTTGACCAACGGTTTGGGGCACTGGTTCTCTACGCCCGAAGTTGGAATGTCCACGCTGCCGAAGACCTTGTGCAAGATGCCTTCGTGAAGTTGGTCGAACAACCGAAACGCCCGGAAAATCCCGTTGCCTGGCTTTGTAAGACGATCCGTAACGCCGCCATCAGTCGGCACCGGAAGTCGGAACGCCAGCGAAAGCACGAAACCGAAGCCGCCCGGCAAAAGCCCGATTGGTTCGTCCCCGGCGATTCCCTGTTGGCAAAGGAAGCAGCAGAAAAACTTGCCGAGTTGCCTGCCGACAGGCGGGAAATTGTCGTGTTGCGGATTTGGAATCAACTGTCGTTCGACGAAATTGCCGAACTAACCGGTACGCCGAAGACGAGCGTGTTTCGGATGTATGGTGAGGCGTTATTGGAATTGAAAAAGAAACTGACATGATGTTTTCCTTGCGTACTTTGCGGTTAAATCCTCTTTTTTTAACCGCAAAGAACGCAAAGGACATTTTCATACCGTTAAGACCATGAAAACCCAACAACTTACTCCTACCTTACCACCCGACTTATCGGCACTGGAAGCCTCACTGGCGACGCTGGAACCGCAGACGCTGTCCGGTCGCGGCGAAGCGGTTAAGGCAAACGCCCTTGTGCGGTTGGTCGAATCGATGCCGCCGCTGACCGGCGAAAAACTGATCGAAACGATTGTCAAAACCGGCGATCAAGAGATCACGCTGTCGCTCCGGGAGTACGTAAAGTCCGCCCGGCTCGTCGCTGGTCTGTATGGTACTGCCGCCGGTATCCTCATCGGTCTGCTGCTCGGTGTCGGATTGATGCTGCTGATCGTCAAACCTGCCGTGCGCGAGGTGTATCACGTGCCGGTGTTTGTGAGCGATGTAATGCGTGAACGATAAAATACAGAGCCCGTGGCGTAAGCCAGGGTCTGGTTCTTGGCTTACGCCACGGGCTCTGTGAACCCCCTAACCCCCAACACTCCCATGTCCGAAGCCCAAGAAGTCCTCGATACCGCCGTTGCCAACCAGCCCAAAAAGCGAGGTTGCTGGCGCGGATGTCTCATCCTGTTCCTCATTTTCGCTCTGCTGTTCTGGTGGTTCTGCATCCACTCGGCACCGTTGCGATTTTCAGAGGAAACAGTCTACGTTCTCCAACCGATGACCGACAAGGGATACATTGATTATCTCAAAGCATTGGAAGAACGCTACTATCCGCCGGAGATGAAAACCGACGACAACGGATACCGGCTCTTCGTCCGCCAGTTCGGTCTCGTCGATTCCTATGTACCGGCGGAAGACCGCGAATTTTATCGTGTCCAAACTTACGAAAAACTCGGACTCGATCCAGGCATCCCCACGACGTTCGTTTTTCCCGATCTGCCTGTCAAAGTGTTCAAAGATTTTTACGAAGCACGAGGGGAAGAAATTCCTGAACACTTTTTTACCAACCCCTCGTTTTACGGCAGAGAAAAACGTGATGTCTCGGAAGACCATTGGCAGCGACCGTGGACACTCGAAGAGTTTCCGATGCTCGCCAATTGGATCAAGGATATTGATGCTCCGCTCGATGCCATTGCCGAGGCGGTTAGCAAGCCTGTCTTCTTTCCGCCGCTGTTGCACACGCTCGAGTCCGTTCAGTCGGAAACCCCGAAGGATTTACTGGGTACTCGTTTGCCTCATGTTCAGACACTTCGAACCGCCGCAAAAATGTTTCAGGCAAGAGCAATGTATCGGATTGCTCGCGGCGACATCGACGGTGCCCTCGACGATAAACTTACGCTTTATCGTTTAGGACGGCATATTTCGCCAAACTCGTTTATCGTTCAGCATCTCGTCGGGATAGCCCTTGAAAGTGCGGCGGCGACGATTCCTATCGGCGGGAATTCAGAGCATCAGCCTACGAGAGAACAGGTTCAACGTGTTCTCGACGGTCTCGATGCCCTGCCGCCGCGTGCGTCGTCCCACGATGCCTATGAATTTGAACGGTTTGTGGGATTAAGTGTTCTCCAAGAGATCAGGCACGGTCGTTCTTTGTATGATTACACCTATCTCGGTGAAGGCGAACGAAAGATTGATCCCTATGAGATGATGCTTCGTGCTTACATTGCTTCTTGCGATTGGAATGTTGTTTATCGCCGAGTGCGTGAGATGTATGATGCTCTGCAAACAATGCCGCCGCAAGCGTTTGAAACGATGATAAAAGAAATGGAATTTCAGGTTCGGCGGGACTTGTTCCTTCAGGTTTTTACAGCCAGAAGCCGTGGAACAACCTTTGCCAAGATGTTCACCGCACTTTTTATGCCGGCAGTGTCGGCTTATCACGACGCAGCCCAGCGTTCGGAATGTGCGGAAAACATACAACGTTTGACCCTTGCTTTGCTCTTGTACGAAAAGGAGCATGGCACGTTGCCCGGCGGCGATTGGGTGAAAGCAATTACTCCTTATCTTGGGGAGCATGGGGAGCGGTATTTTTCTTGTCCGTCGAATCCTTCTCCGCCGGGTGAGACGACGTATCGTTTGGTGCAGCATAGTGAGGGAGTGCCTATGGAACCGGATGCGATTCTTTTGGTTGAGCAGATTTCGCCGGTGCCTTTCAACAAGGCAGTGATTCCTATTGAGGATGTGTTACCTCTTGGCGAATGGCATCAGCGTCAACCGTTGCCGCATGGGCAGAGAACGAACGTTTCTCGCCGGAGCGGTGCTGTGCGGTTTTTAGCGGTAAATATGCCGTAACAGTATGTCAGTCCTCTTACACATAATTTTCGGCAATACCGATGAGGGGAATATGATGCTGCCGGAACCGTTCAGCGATATGGGAGAGCGGCAATGCTGTGGGGCGTTTTGTGTTGGAGATTAAAATAACGCCATCCAATTCTACGCTCTCCCAAAATTCAACAAACTCTGCCAGCGGACTCTCCGTAACACTGCCGTCGTCCAGCAAAACCAAATCGTATTGGTCCCGGTGTGTTGTGATTGCCTCCGCGAGAAGTGTTCTGTTCTCTTCCAGCGTTTTTAATTCTTGCCAGACCCATAAGCCGAGGTGCTTGTCCAGTGTGAGCACTTTGTTTTCAGAGTCCGGGTTTCCCGATAGATTGAACTGCTTCGGCAAATCAAGATGCCGATGATGCGCATCCACCAACAAGACACGGTAGCCGCGCTCCGTCAATGCCTTAGCCGCACACAGTAAGATGGTCGAGCAGCCGTCGCCCGGAAAAACGCCCTTGAAACAGATCGCCTTTATACCCTGATTCGATTGTACGACCAGATGATCCGTGAGCATCCGAATTTGGTTGTTTGCCGTTTGCATCAGTGAGGATAACTGTTGCGACCAGCAAAATGACGAGGTGTCCATGCCCGGTTTCGATAGGGGGATTGCCGGCAGTTCTTTTGTTTGCGGCATTCGCACCGGCGGCGGCAAGCAGGGTTTTCGGTACTGTTTCTTTTCCTTACAGCGGCGGAGCCAATGCTTGCGAAAGGTCTTTGAAATGAGAGTTTTTACAACAACCGGCTGTACCCTTTCGGCAATTTCCGTTTCCGCAACTTCGGGGACAATTTTCAATGCTGGTGTTTCCGCTTCCGTCTCTTCGGGTTTCGGAGAGAGAGGGATTTCTATCTCCGCGTGCTCCGGCTTGATGAAGGGAACGATAAAGGGTTCCTCTGCCACTTCGGAGATGACGCGCAGCGGTTTCCGCTTGGTGTTTTTTGACGGGGACGTTCCTTTCGGCTTCGGCGTTTCTTTCGGTGTCGCCTTTTCGGGTGCCGGCGAAGTCTGCAACACTTCGCGGATCATCTCTTTGGCAGGCAGTGTAGTATTGGAGAGTGTCTCTGCCCTTTTGGCGAGTGCCGCAGGAGCAGACTCCCCTAACACTTGAAGTAATTGCAGAGTCGGCGCGTCGCCTTGCAGCGGCTTCAAGAGGGATTCGCCCTTCTCCGCGGCACTCTCTGGTGACCCGCCATCCTCCGGCGGGGGGATGGGTGAGGAGAAAAAAGCGTCAATCTGTTGTAATGCCTCTTCCAAAGAGACCGCCGGCTTTTCCCATGCAGCACAAAGCGGCGGAAGTGCCGGTATTTCCGGTAATGGAAACATGTCTTCCCCATTGCCGAAAAGCCGGTAAATTCGACCCGTATCGGGAACGAACGCCGCCCCGCCCACTATTTCCGGGAGTGGTATTCGTTCACTGAACTCGTTGTGATGATCGAAAGGTAAGGACATTGTTGGGGGGGAAGGAGACAAAAGGTAAGAGGAGTCTGCTGTCAGAATAGTTTTTTTCTATTTTAACTCTGACTCCTCTCTCCTGAACTTCTTCAAAAAAACCGGTGCGTGGGTGGGGGGGAAGGATGAAAACCGCCGCCGGAGTGTTGCGGTGAGGCGATGCCGGGGGAATGTTGTTGCGGATGTTGTTGTAGCGGATAATGGCTGCTTTGTGTGGGCAGTGTCGAAACACCGCTCGGAATAGGCATACTCGGCGGCACCGTCTGCGGATGCTGTTGACTAAAAGGAGGATGCATACCCTGTACTGCCGAAGGGGAGACATACTGCGGATGTACCGGCGGGGAAACCGCTTGTTGCCGGACACCTTGCGAAGTGGCAATCCCCGGCATGTTATTTTGCTGTCCTTGCGGCTGTCCTTGCATGGGTGCCATGCCATGCACAACATGTCCGATTCCCTGCCCGATTCCCTGGTGCCCCGCCGGAGCAAAGGGATCAACCGGCGGACCCATCGGCATGTGCACCGGCATACCTGCCGGCACGTGCGATTGCGCCACTAACTGGTGCTCGAAGGGGGGGACTTGTGCGGTCATATCGGTCATCGGCTGCATCGTTACGGTATGCGGAACAGGGGGATGTCCCATTGCCGCTGTATTGCCCGCCGTCGTATTACCCGCCGCTGTATTGCCGAATGAATGTTCCGGCGGTCGAGGTGCCGATTCCCAGGGCGACGATTCCCAGGGTGAGAAGGAGTTACCGGGGGGGCGGTTCCATATCGAGTCGCTGTGCGCCGGCGGTTCTGCCGCTGGAGGCGGCACTGCGCCGAGGGCAACGTCGGGCGGAGCGTTGGCAACTTCCGGCTGTAACACAGGCACCGACGGCGTTGTTTCACTGACCACCACGACCGGCTCGCGGACAACCGGAGTCTCGGTCTTTTCCACCACCGTTTCCACAGTATCAATGCCGGTACTTTCGGTCTGTCTCCCGCGTTCAAAAAAAAGAATCACGATACCGCAAAAAAGCACCGCACAACCAAACGACGTGAGCCGCAGAAAAAACTGCTGCCGGGCATTTTGGGAAGAGCCGGCAACTGCGGCTGTTTTCCGCTGAATCGCCGACGGTATCCAAAAAAATGCTTTTGTCCAGAAAGAGGCGGACTTTGACCTTTCGATATTTGCCGCGAAACAATCCTCTCCGAGGTCGGGCATTCGGGCAATTATTTTTCCGTCAAACGGAACACTCTCACCGGTCAGGTTCATTTCCGGTAACATCCAATCGCTGGAAATGATACCGCTGGCAATGATACTGTTTTCAGTTTCCTGTGTCGTGTTATCCGTGCAGGGTTCCAAAATACTCATCGTTACTTGTGCTATTCGCAGCGGTCAGGGGGGAAAAATCCTATTCCTTATTATCGGCAGTAAAATAGGAAAGATTTTAGTTTTTTACCGGTTTTTTTGAAAAAAGGAAATATTCCGGCAACGGTGCCAATATAAAACGATTGCCAATATAACCGGAAACGGCATGAAAATAGACTTTGCGTCCCTTGCGCTTTCCTTGCGTGCTTTGCGGTTAAAAAAAAGAGGATTTAACCGCAAGGGGCGCAAAGAGAAAAAGACGGCTTGATTTTTTTCCCCTTTTTTGTTACCCTTTTACCCACAGTTATTCACAGTGCTGGTCGTATCCTTTCATTTCAGGCGGGGCTGCCGATGAACGTTCCGAATACATTAACGCTCCTTCGTATCCTTTTTGCGGTCATCGTTTTTACGTTGATCGGCTTTCATCGCTACGATTTTGCGCTGTTTTTCTTTCTGCTGGCTGCCGTTACCGACGCACTGGACGGCTGGTGGGCGCGGCGGTTTCAGCAAATCTCTGTCTTTGGACGGATTATGGATCCCTTTGCGGATAAAATTTTGATCTGCGGTGCGTTCATTTGCCTCCTTGCCGTCCCCGAAATGACCCATGACCAAAAAGGCGGTTTTCCCGCTTGGCTGCTGTTGCAGCCATGGATGGTCATTGTGATTATTGGTCGGGAACTGCTCGTAACCTCTCTCCGGGCGTTCATTGAAGGAGGGGGGGGCGACTTTTCGGCAAAGTGGCTGGGAAAGTTAAAGATGGTGGTCCAATGTGCAACCATTATTTTTGCACTGCTCTACCTTTCCGGCGGCGCGGAGTGGAACATTGTGGAAGCCGAAGGACAGCAGTTGCTTGTGCAGGATTTTTACCGTCCTGAAGTAGCGGCACAGCAAACAACGATGCTGGCACAGGGGCTGGACTACGTTCTCGGCACGAAAACCTGGCGTAAGACGGTCTTTTTCACCATGCTGGTCTCACTGTGGCTCACCTTCGGTGTTACAGTGTTGTCAGGACTCGATTATTGTATCCACGCCGCAAGAGCCATCCGAAAAAAACGGGAACGTTTGAAGGAATTGAAAGACAAATGGTAAGTGGTCAGGAAGGAAGAGGAGTGATGCCGTCAACAGAGTGAAAGTGCAACGTTGCAGTAAAATTTTGCTGTAAAATTTTTTAACCGTAAAGACGCAAAGAAACGCAAGGTACAATTTCATACCGCTTTCAATACAGAGCCGAAAACAGCCAAACAGCCGCACGTGACTCTTTTTTTCTAAAAAACTATGCTAAAATATCCGGCATGGTTAAAAAGAGAGCAAAAATTCAACCTGCCCGATGGCACGCGTCTCAGGAATCGGACGAACTTATTTTTGCCGTTTGTGATCGGTATTTTTCACAACTCGGGCGGTCCCCCAAAGACAAGGAGAGAGATTCCAAAAACGGCGATCACGCCGAGACACGGGAGAGGCAACACCGGGGTGCTGCTTCGTCTGTTGCTGATTGGGTTCAGCAAGTGAAGGGACGTGCTGACATCACACGGGAAAAAATCTATCCGATGTTTTGGGAAGCCTGCAACCGCGGCTTCCTTCTCTTGCAGCCGCCGGCGGAACATCATCTCCGAACGAAATTAGAGGATAGTTTTTTTCTCCGCAAACATCCCGGAGAAATTACCGTCGTCAATGTCAGCGGCGAAAGTGCCGCCCAGCATGTAACCTCAACCGCTGCCGACCGAATTGTTGAACTCATTGAACGCGTCTGGAAAGAGAAGCAAGAAAAATATCCCGGCAATCCCGAAAAACAGGCGGTTCACCTCGGCATGGGTGCGGGCTTTGCGACGATGCTCGTTGCCCGGCGGCTGGCGTACCAAATCCGGTCAGGAGCCGCTGTTCCGCAAATTGTGCTCCATGCCATTTCCTCCGGCGGTTTTCTGCCGAATGAACCGTACAAATCCCCCTCGACCTATTTTTCCTACTTTGACCCGGCATTGATGAATGTCAAGTTCGTTGCCCTCTTTTCGGCAACGGTTGTCAGCAATGATGATTACGAAAACCAAAAGGGGAATCCGGCAATTCGCTATTCTTTCGAGAAGCGGGATGAAATTGACATCATCGTAACCTCCCTGGCTTCGGCAAAGCATAAACATGGGCTGCTTGGACAGTATCTCACGCATTTGGTGGAGCAGGGGCTTATTTCGCAGAGCGTTTTAGACACGATGCACAAAGCGGGCTGGGTCGGCGACGTGCAGTTTCGTCCCTATTCGGTCGAGGGTCCGCTGCCGGAGGATGTTTGTCCTGTCCGAGCAGTTACGCTTTTTGAACTGGACGAACTTGTTCAAATTGCCAAAGACCGCACCAACGGCAAGCATGTGGTTCTCGTGGCGGGTCCTTGCGGCGAGTGCGGAGCAACGAAAAGAAACGCACTCATTCCCTTGCTTGCCAATGATAAACTCCGGTTATGGACACATTTAATCGTCGATGCCAAAACGGCAAAGGAATTACTTGGGTGAGTGTGTGGTCGGCGGTCTCCCACAACCGTTGCCTCACGCACCCAGCATCAATTTCTTTATCCCTTCTAACGTTTCGTCCAGCATTGCATGCTCCGCACGATCCTGCTGCAAAAACTGGTCAATATGCGGTTTCATTTTGATCGCATGGTCAATTTCAGGATTGCTGCCCGTTTGATACGCACCAATCGAAATTAAATCTTCATTGTCCTGATAGACCGCGAGCAGCCGGCGCATTGCCCTTGTCGCCTTCAAATGTTCCGGATCGCATATTGCCGACATCAACCGGCTGATGCTCTCTATCGGGTCAATTGATGGATAATGTCCGCGTTCCGATAATTTTCGAGACAACCAAAGGTGTCCGTCAAGCAAGCCCCGCACGGTATCGCCGATAATATCACCCCGGTCATCCCCTTCGACGAGCACGGTAAAAAATGCCGTGATGGTTCCTTTTGCCGAGCGTCCCGCCCGCTCCACTAATTTGGGGAGCATCGCAAAGACCGACGGCGGATACCCCTTTGTTGTCGGCGGTTCCCCCGCCGCCAAACCGATTTCCCGCTGTGCCATTGCCATGCGGGTCAGAGAGTCCATCATCACCAGCACATTTTTGCCCTGGTCACGGAAATATTCGGCAATCGCCATGGCGGTCAGCGGAGCACGAACCCGCATCAATGCCTGCTCTTCACTGGTGGCGATCACAATCACACTCTTTTTGAGTCCTTCTTCGCCCAATTCATCTTTGATAAAATCCATCAATTCCCGACCGCGCTCGCCGATCAGTCCGATCACCACAATATCGGCATCAGTGTATCGGGCAATCATTCCCAATGTAACGGTCTTTCCTACCCCGGAACCGGCAAAAATGCCGAGCCGCTGTCCAAGTCCGCAACTGAACATGCCGTCAATCGCACGCACTCCTGTAGCGAGAATCGAATCAATACGAGGGCGCGAAGCCGCACTGGGCGGAATATTATCAAAAAGAATCCGGTCATTCAAAATAGGCATCGGCTGATGATCCACAGGCTTTCCTTCGGCATTAATGATCCGCCCCAGAAGGTTTTCGCCGACTCGGAGCCAGGGGAGCGTTTTGGTCAGGCGGATACGGTTCCCCCGCTGGACACCGGTAATATCGCTGTGTGGGTAGAGCAAAGTCAGATCATCCTTAAAGCCAATGACTTCAGCGGTAAGGGGACCCCCATAAAAACGGTCGATTTCGGCAATACTTCCGACCGGACTGGGAAAATCCGCCGCCGAAATAGTGAGTCCGTGCGTTTCCACAACAGTACCCACAATACGGCTGGGCATAATCGTCTTGATGTGGTCTTCCAGTTTGAACATAATGGGAACCTCTAAAAATCAATTTTGCATTTTGACTTATGCCGGAACACACCCAATCTGTACTTTGCGCACCTTGCATAACCTATGGCGTACTTTGCGGTTAAATCCGAACTATTTTAACCGCAAGGGACGCAAAGATTATGCAAAAGACGCAAAGGCAATTCACCGACATCGCCCCGTATAGTACCGATTTTATGCCAACAGAGCAAGAGCAGGATATACTCTCGACCATAAACGGCATGGAAGTTGCCCTTGCGCTCTTTGCACCTCAATGATTAACGGGGCTTTGCGTCTTTGCGGTTAAATCTCCTTTTTCTTAACTGCAAGGGGGCGCAAAGATTGTGCAAAGGACGCAATGAATCTATTTTTAGAGGTTCCCAGGTTGAAATGCCCGAACTTTTCGCTAGAATGTTTTGTACCATCCTCTAACCCATTGCCACTCTATGACCGCTCTCCGATGGTTTCTCGTTTGCCTCATCCTCTCTTGGAATTACGTCTCCGCACAGGAATTTTCCTTGCCCGAAAAGTTGCCGGAGCATCCCCGGCTCTACTTCACCAAGCAGAAGGAAGCCGACATCAAAGAACAAATGAAGACCGATGCGTTTCTTAACAAATTGGTCGAAGAACTCATCAAAAAAGCAGACCGGGTCAAAAACGAAGCACCCTCTAGATACGAAATTCCCGATGGTGTCCGCTTGCTCAATCAATCCCGGCGGAGCATTGACCGCACCACCGCTCTCGCTTTTGCCTACCGGATGACCGGCAATAAAGAATATGCCGATGCCGCCATTACGGAAATGCTGACCGTCTGCCGGTTTGAAAATTGGAATCCGAGTCACTACCTGGATGTCGCCGAAATGGCAACCGCCGTCGCGCTCGGCTACGATTGGCTCTACGATGTCCTCACGGCAGAGCAACGGGAAGAAATCAAAAACGCTCTGCTCAACCACGCCCTGAAAACTGGTCTCGATATGTACGAAAGAAGATTTTGGTGGACAATCAGAGACAATAACTGGAACGAAGTCTGCAATGCGGGACTCACCCTTGCCGCCCTTGCCGTTGCCGACGATGAGCGGGAAATTGCCGAAACCATTGTCAATCACGCACTCAAAAGTTTTCCCACCGGACTCAAACCTTACAAGCCGGACGGTGCCTATCCCGAAGGTCCCGGCTACTGGGCTTACGGGGCGCTCTTCACGGGACTGATGTTAATGGTGCTCCAAGACGTTTTCGATGACGATTTCGGTCTTCTCCAATCGGAAGGTTTGAAGACCACCGGCGATTATTACATGAATATGGTCGGACCGCGATACCGGTTTTATAACTATGCCGACTGCGGCGACAACGCCTCGCCGTCGCCGATGATGTTTGCTCTGTCGCACTTGTATGACCGACCCGACTACGCCGTTTGGCTGCGGACTTTTATCGAAAACCAGAACCGATACCAAAGCGGTCGGGAGGCAGTCTTTAACGCTCTTTGGTACAATCCCAAAGGAACGGGCGAAGATTTTGCGAAAACGCCGCTTGCCCAAAAATTCGCAGGCGTACAAGATGTTTGCACCATGCGGACGGCGTGGAACGATCCTAATGCGGCGTTTCTTGGTTTCAAGGGGGGCTACAATCGGGCGAATCACGGACATTTGGACATTGGTTCGTTTGTGTACGAGGTGAATGGTGTCCGCTGGGCGGTCGATTTGGGAATGGAAAACTACAACTTGCCCGGCTTTTTCGGCGGACAGCGTTGGACTTACTTCCGCCTCATCAATGCGAGTCATAACACGTTGGTCATCGGCGGTAAAAATCAAAACCTGGATGCGGATTGTAAGATCGGCAACTTTGTGAACGGAGGGGCTATTGTGATTGGAGGATCAAGACCTGCAATATCGGGAAACGAAAATGTTGTTGCCAGCGCAATGGTCGATATGACTGATGCCTACAAGGGGCAGGTTGCTGTGGCAATGCGAGTGGCGACATTGTACAAAGACGGTTCGGCAAGGATTGATGATATGCTGAATGGAGTTACAGAACCTGTCCGTTGGGGAATGATGACGCAGGCGGCAATTGAGATCAGAGCCGATGGTCGGATGGCACTGCTTTCTCAAGGGGGACAGCATATCAATCTCACGTTGATTTCGGACTATGCCGAAAAGTTTGAGATCACCTCCGCAAAGCCGCCGACGGAAGCGGAGAATCAGAACAATGGTTTTTCGATACTGACGACCACTGCCACACCGAAAGAGGGGCAGGTTCACATTCGTGTTCTCATCAGACCGGGACCCATCTGAGAACCTCTAAAAATACACTCTTTGCGTCCTTTGCAGCATCTTTGCGCCCCTTGCGGTTAAAAAAACGGCATCCCCGGCATGTTAATCTGTACCGCTTATGACGATTCTAACATTTATGCCGGATTTGCACCCTTGTTGCACTCCAATTCAAAGGGGTAGGGGAAAAACAGTGATACACAGGGTCTTGCGTAACCGATAACCCGAAGGACGTAGGCTAGTTCCATGAAGGGAATGCCGGTTTTATTGGTCGAAAGGAGTCGAAAACGATGTCCAAATCAGTTCGGGACTACACAGAATTTACTGCCAGGGTCAATTCCGCCAAAGGAAAGACTCAGCAGAACTCCCGGTTCCGCCCCGTAGGGATATTGCGTCTGCTCGTTGTTTGTACGCTTGTTTTCTCCCTCTTTTTTGCTTTGCCTGTAAGCGTGAAGGCGCAGCCGCCGGACTATCTAGGTCCGGGCTGGTGGGATTCACCGGACAACGGTTTTTGGGACCTTACCGACCCGCTCAATCCTGTCTGGGTTCCCAATAACCCCTTTGGACACTGGGCACCGACGACTACCCCCGGTACTCCCTTGCCTGCTCCGCCGCCGTTTCCGCAGGCTGCCCCCTATGTCAACCTCTGGACAAATGAGGCGAACTGGACGGGGTGGGCGGACCGGTACACGGGCGTGTCCATTAATCTAACCGGAAGTGTACGCGGCGGTTTTGCGTGGAACAGCACCAACACCCTCGGTAACGCCAACAACCATTGGTGGATCGGAAATGCGGACACTCTCTGGATGGGTGCTACTGCATTGAGCGTCGCCGGAAGCGGAAGTGTTTATCTGCTGGAGCAATTAACGGTGGAGGGCAATTTGTCCAACAGCGGCGAAATTTATAATATCGGAGGATACAGCTCTATATTCACTGCGACGAACCCGCGTAATCCTTCGGGATATTTGGGCATCAATGTTTTAGGCAACGCCGTGAACAACGCAGGAGGGGTCATCAGGGAAAGTTACATCCTGAATGTCTCCAAAAACTTGCTTAACATGTACAATTCCACTACCGCCGGACGAGGAATCATCAATAACCTGATGTATATCAATGTGGGCAGCCTTGAGAACTACGGCTTGATCGACCAGTCCTCGATGTTCGGCATCGCCGCCTGGAGCACCGCCTACATTACTGTTGCCGATGATCTTATCAACGGCGGTAACTTCGCTGCCACCGGCGGTGTGATAAGAACACGCAGAAGTGCGGAAATTATATCGGATTGGTACTACGGTTATCCTGGTCCTCCGGATTCTTACAACACCGGTATTCAGGTCGGCGGTAATTTGGTTCAATGGTTCGACGGAAGCATCCGTGCCCGCGGAGGCTCCATCGACGTACTAGGGGAACTCTATAATGCCGGGGAAATACGGCTCCTTGAAGGACTCGACCCATACGATACCGGTCGCGGTTATTCCAATCGCTGGTATATCCGTGCAGGCAGTATATTCAACGATGGACGGTCTTGGGCACAGTGGAGTATGACACGGGGACTCTATGATTCCAGCGGTGTCAGCGGTCAGGCTTGGGGCATCATTTACGACGCACAGATTGTTACGTTGGGTGATTTGACAAACATCGGTGTCAATGCCGTCATTGACGGGATGGTCTATACCGACCTCAATATCCGATGGCTCAACACGGAGGCGTCAACGGAAGATGTTAGGAACAGCATGCATGTCGGCGGTACTTTGTACAACCTGGATCGTGCGAGTATTCTGAACTATAACAATGTTGTGATTCACGGGGATTTTGTCAACCGCGGCGCATTGTTTGTCGGCGGCAGTTGGTCACGCCACTCCAACATTACGGACAGGTATGAACATGTGATGACCCATCATGTGGGACGCGTGGACGTTTGGGAAAACCTCTATAACCTCTCCGAAGATACATTTGCTGCAAGCGGCGGACTCAACCAGTCAGGTTCACCGACCGTGTTGGATAACGTTTATGGCGGTTTGATTGCCAGTTTCGATGTCCTGAATATTCATGGAAGTGTGTTCAATGATGCCAACAGTATGATTACGGGAAGTTACACCCATGACGGTACAGGACCCTATGGCACAGAAGGCAGTAAAGACCCGTACACCATTCACGGACGCAGGGCATCCATTCTTGGCGGCGTAATGCTCTTTGGAGAATATCACGATGCCCCCACTCTCTTCAATGTTATGGGGATATTCTCCAACCACGAGCCGGGTGAAGTTCCCTTCCACGGTTTGTTTAACGAAGGACATATCCGGGAGATTGACATTCTTTCTGTTGGTTCGACGGAAGCGGGAATACTCTGGAACACTCTTACCCTTTCGGCACCAAGGACGACATTTTTAGCGAATGGTTCGGCGGTAGGGACACCTGCAACCATTACCGACATCGGTGCCATCAATACCACAAACCTTTACAATTCCGGCACTATCAGCGACATTGATACAGCCATCAATGTTTCGTTTGCATTGTTCAATGATGTTACGGGAGTCTTGGACGGCTACAGCCCTTTCCATTTGGAATGGCAATATGACGACCAGGGTGTGCCGATATTCACCATTCCAATATATGACGACGAAGGGGAAATCATCGGCTACGAAACCGCACGCCCGGTTGTGGAGCAAGAGACGCGAGCCAATCTCCTCGTGGGAAGAGCAAGTGAAACCAATCCCTTTGTGTTGCAGAAACTTGTGGATGTCGGTGATGGAATCATCAACCACGGAAAAATCGAGAACTTCGATATCATCAACACACAGGGGAACCTGCTCAACACCGGTTCGATCGGGGATGTTGCCTCGCTGACCGTTGGGTTAAATACGGATGAAACAACCAGAGCCGACATGGACAGTTTTGGTGAATTGTATAACATTGACAGTATCACTGTTACCAAAAATCTTCGCCTCGGTATGGGTTCCGTGCTCACCGATATCGGCACCATTGCTACGCACAACAATATTCTGATGGATACAGTTGCCCTCGAAAACATCAGCACCATCGCTGCTCAAAATGATATTCAGATGATGGATGTTACGCTCAATAACATTGGCACCATCAATGCCCGAAATAACATTCGGATTATAGGGGACGTTGACGGCGGATTCGGCACTTTGCGGGCAGAAAGAGGCGATTTGATCGTTACCGGTGCCTGGCAAAGAGACCTTGTAGGAAGGCGGGTCGTTGACCCGGTTACGGGAATGCCCTTACTCACAGAGACCTCCTCAAGTTTAACGATTGATCGTGGTGCTCTCGCTTCCGGCAATACCTCTTTTCAAAACTACGGTACAGTGATGAACTACGGACTTTTGAGTTCGGCAATGGGGATTCGTAATGACGGCATCATTGAAAACAACGGGATGATCAATGCGTTTAACGGTTTTCAGAACACCGGAGTCATTACGGGCGACGGAATGGTTCACGTCGCTACCGGCGTGTTTGAAAATTCGCAGAGCGGAATTATCAGCGGCAGCCTCACGATCAGCGGAAACTTCCAAAATGTCGGCGGAACTGTTCTTCTTTCTGATTCCAGGGATGTCGTTCGTATTACCAATGGCGGAGTAGCATCGCTCGTCGGCGGTATGATTGATGTGCAGTACAGCAATCCGGTCGTCGGCGATCAGTATATGTTTATGGCTGCGGACACTCCGGGCGACCTTCACATCACACAGGCTTTTAGGGGACTCAATACCGGCAGCCCCGGTTCTGTGCTGGATTATACACCGTCGCATGGATATTGGGACGGTGAGAAATATGTTGCCAACAGGGCATCATCACAAGGCAATCAGTATTACTGGCTTGAGTTTCAGCGGGCATACAGTTACGGGGCACACGCTCACACTCCCAACCAGATTGCCCTTGGAAGGTATATTGACACCATCGGCGGTGCTCCCATTCGGGACAGCGGATTGTGGAACCTGTTCCAACAGTTAGATGGTATCAGCGACGGCTATTATAGCGGAAACGTCGACGCACAAGGGAATGTCGTGCGTGATAATCCCTACTTCAATCCCGACTATGCTGCCCATCAGGGGCAAATCAATCCGGCGGCACTCAAAGCGTTGGATGAGTTGGGCGGCAGTATTTACAGCACGATTGGAGTTGCCAGCGCACATAATGTCGGCATCGTCCAGCGGAGCCTTGCCGATGCGCTTCGGAGTGATGTCTTCCAATTTTCATTCGTGGGGAATCCGAATAACGCGATTCGCGGTCAAGCCATCGCTCCGCTGCGGTACACCCGATGGGGAACGGCATTCGGAATCGGCGGCTCGTCGGGCAACGACGGTAACGCCAACGGATACCGGCAATCATTCGGCGGTATTTTAGCCGGTATCGACCGGGCGTTTTGGACAGGAACGCGGTTCGGCGGATGGGTTTCACTGGCAACCGGTGATGTTACGATGAAAAGAGTGAATGAAAACACTGACGTAACCAATATCATGGTTGGAGTTTACATGAGACAGGAAATGTACTACGGTTACGGTCTCGTTTCAGCAGGATTCGGCGGAGACACTTACAAAACAAAACGCAACCTGACCATGATCGGACACCGTGCAGAGAGCAAATTCAAGAGCGGTATCGGCACCATTTACCTGGAACGCGGTATTGACCTGCCCATCTATTACGCAACAATTCAGCCGCATGTCAGTTTTCAGGCAACCAGAGTGGATCGGGATAGTTTCACCGAAAGAATGTGGGATCAGTATGGACAACTCACCGATGTCGGCTTAGTCGGCAGCCGGGCAAAAACGGACAGTTGTATGATGTCGCTCGGAGCACGGACGAGCTCCAGTCCCATCGCGATGCGCTGGGGGCAAGTTGCCTTTACAACGAACACGGCGTGGTTTCATGACTTCAACGGAGGCAAAAACCGTGAGTTTATCGGACGGTTCGGCAATCCCGATGGTAACAATTACGGCATCCAGTTCGCAAATGCGAGTTTCAAAATTGCCGGCAACAATCCGAAACAGGACTGGTTCAACTTTGGTGTCGGCGTACACATGGACAGAAACAGCACGCGGGTCAATGTGGGAGCGGATATGCTGACCAATGAGCGGCAAACCCTCTTCAGCGGCTTCGCCGGTGTCAGTACCAGTTGGTAGAAGGGTGTCGAAACCGGCAGCCGTGAGTTGTATTGTAAAACGGCATGAAATTGTCCTTTGGTGCATCTTGCGGTATTTTTTTAACCGCAAAGGACGCAAAGTACAATTTTATGGCACAATTTCATGCCGTTTAACGTACCGGGTCGTCGGTATTTGCATGTCCAACTGTTATGAAAACCATCCTCTTGCAATATGCTCTGTTCCTTCTTTGCATTTCGGTAATAACAAGCGTTTCCGCTGCCGAGCCCGCCGCGAAGCCGACGCGGGAACAAATCATCGAATTTCTGGAAGAGTACAAAAACAATCATCCCCTCACAGAGGAAGAAAAACAGGCGGGGAGAGAGAAACGTGAAAAAATCGATCTGGTCAAACGCTTCGGAACCGATTTTACCGGACTCGACTTAAGCGGAATCAATTTCCGGGAAACGGAACGCGGAGTCATTGCGGCGGGCATTGATTTTTCCGATTGTAACTTGCAAGGAACTGTCTTTGCCTGGGATATCGTGTTAACCGGCTGCAATTTTACCAATGCCGACCTTACCGACACAAAATTTTGGTTTTGCGAATTGGAAAACGCAAATTTCTCCCAAGCAAAACTGGACGAAACGGCTTTTAGTTACAGTAATATGCGGAAAGTTCTGTTTGCTGATCTTGATGCGAGAACATGTGAGTTTTCGGCAGTGAATTTTGTTGAAGCAAAATTGATGAACACGGATTTTTCAGGGGCAAGGTTTGAACACGTCAACGTGTTTACAAAAAGTGATCTCACGAGAGCCGATTTTAGCACAGCCTATTTGGATTTTGCGTACTTGATATTTTCAGGTGCCAATCTGACGCACGCTGATTTCAGAAACACCAATTTGCGATTGGCAGACTTCACGGATGCCCACCTCGAAGGCACCGATTTTACCGGAGCAAATTTGGATGCCGCTATTTTTACCGGTGTTACGGGCATTGACGATGTCCAGCGGCAGGCACTCGAAAAACGGGCGGCAAGATGGTGGTACGATCTGAAAGCGGGAATATCCGATTTTCTTACAGCGGCTTTTTATTTGGTCTATCCCTTGGTCATTATTCTTGCCGTTGCCTCTTCGCTTATCGGACTTCGCAAAAAAGAGAACAAAACACGATCTTTCATTATTGCCTGTCTTCTCAACGGCTTTGCGGTTTTTTCCACGTTTTGCACCTTGTTGATGATGTTTTCAGGAGGACATCCTGTGCGGCAAATGTCGCAGGGCAATTATGATGCTTGGAGTTTTTGGCTGCACTTTTTTCCGATACCCGCATTGGGGCTGCTGCTTGCTATTGTTTGTTCGTTTGTCTTGATGCTTATCGCGTTAGTCGCGTTGTTCCGAAGGCAAAGAGGGGAGCGTCCCTGGCGGTTGTTCTTCTATCTTGTCTTGACGTTCGTGCATTGTTTGTTTGCGTTCAACTGGTTGATTATGTTCATGCCGGATGCGTGATGTTGTGGGGGGCAGTCCATCATCGTCGTCCGTACTCTTCACCCCAGTAGGAATGAACCCCCTCAAAAATGACATGGTAAAGATCACTTTCTCGGACGCGTCAAACTCGAATTCACGAAGGCGACCACCTGCTAAAAGTGTCTGCGAACCGGCGACATCGACAACGTCGGACGCACCGCTTTTCACCATACCTTCTTTGAAATGCTGGATTTATCGGACTCGGTAAATCGACTCCGCCCTTGTAAAAAAATAATCCTTAGGGTAGAATCCGCATAGCCTTGCTTTTTCCGTGAAACCATGAGCGAAATTTTGACCGCCGACTGCTGTTCTACGCTACAAACATTGCCGCAAACGGTCGATATGACGTTTCTCGATCCGCCGTTCAATCAGCAGAAGGATTACGCCCTGCATAATGACAATATGTCCGAAGCCGACTACTGGGCTATGATGAAAAATGTTTGCCAATCCGTGTTTAATGCTACAAAAAATGGTGGTAGCATTTATTTCATGCAACGGGAAAAGAATACAGAATTTGTTTTACAAACGCTGCGCAAGACCGGCTGGGAATTTCAAAATCTAATCATTTGGAAAAAACGCACTTCAGCAGTTCCCGTCAAAGGAAAATACGGAAAGCAATATCAAGTGATAGTTTATGCAACCAAAGGAGATCGGGCAAAGACGTTTCATCGTTTACGGGTCAATCCGCCGTCGCCTGCTCACTTCAAAACGCCGCGTGAAAATGGCGTTTTTGTAACAGACGTTTGGGACGACATTCGAGAACTGACCAGCGGCTACTTTGCTGGTGATGAGGCTTTGCGGAATGACGGCGGCGAGCGTTTTCACAAGCAGCAATCGCCGTTGGCATTGCTCTTGCGGATGATTTTATCGTCAACGAATGTCGGCGACACTGTACTTGATCCCTTCGCCGGAACCGGTACAACCGCAGTGGTCGCGCTGCAAACGCAACGTAAATCCATTTCCATTGAAATTGATCCGAACAATGTAAAATGTATCGAAAACCGAATCAAAAACTTGCGGGAGGCAGACCGCATTCAAAAGTATTATCAAGATTATGTTTACACGGAAAATCTTGCGCAAATTTGGGGAGAAGAGTTAGGCGTTGAGGTTCAACATAAGTCAAAGACACACAAACTGTTCGGAGCCGCCAGTTAGATGTATTCTGTTTATCATTTTTTTGCACATTTGGTTGCTAACAAGTCAACGTTACAGACGGTCGAAAAACTTGGAAATTTCCCGTTTGCGGCGGAGATGTTGTCGTGCCAAAGTGATGGTAAATTTCCAGACTTGGCAATTAAAATCAATTCGGACAAATCACTTTTTACTGGCGGCGAGTTGATTGAATTAAAAGATAGCGTGAGTTACTCCGTGTCGTCTTTTAATTCGACAATTCCGACGGGGACGAAAGAAATCCGCAAAGTCATTACGGGCGAAAACAGCACCATTAAACGGCAGATGGAAGAAGCAGGCGACGACATTGAATCATTGCCGTTGCGTGATGTGTTTTACTTGGTGCGAGGAAAAAAGAAAAACAACACAAAAGCGGCACTGGTTCATGGTAGTTTTTTTGAAACGGTTAAATCGAGTTCGCTTATCAGTCAATCATTTGAACAAGTTTTGAATGAACGGCTTCAAGAAAAGGGACTAGACATCGGCGGTAGCGTCAAGGACTTGCTGGTTGACATTTTTTCGGAACAGGAAAGTTTTAGTAAGGTTCGGAATGTCGATAAAGCGTCCGTGAAATTGCGTTTTAGAATAATGACTGAAGTGAAAGCGGAAGGAAACATGCTCAATCCGAAAAAATACCCCGACATTTTGGATAACACAATCAACTCGATTATTCCCTGCCATACCAAACAAGAAGAGGTTTTAACTCTCAAGCGATTCACTACCGTTTTCAACCTGTCGCAATTCAAACAGTTTACGATTAAACATCACTTAAACGGCAATTTTACCGTATTCCAACAGGAATTTTAACACCCTATGCAAACGAACGACCTCCGCGAGCAATACCTCGCTTTTTTTGAAACCAAAGGCTGCGTCCGCAAACCCAGCGACGTACTGGTGCCGAGATGGGATCCCTCCGTACTCTTCACCCCCGCAGGAATGAACCAATTCAAAGATCACTTCCTCGGACGCGTCAAACTCGAATTCAC
>Ga0099364_10003306_pt1 | contig 25024 bp, 19 predicted proteins | sample TergutTh196P3_FD_73070 | JGI IMG/M metagenome (GOLD analysis project Ga0099364, IMG submission 73070) | Microcerotermes parvus P3 segment gut microbial communities from Pointe-Noire, Republic of the Congo - Th196 P3 | ecosystem: Host-associated > Arthropoda: Insects > Digestive system > Gut ...
CAATAGTTGGCGAGACTGTTTTTATCACATGACCTTATAATTATATTAATCTATATTTTCGGAGGAATTTTATGAGATTCAAAAAAGTATTATTTTTGGCAGTAGCCTTAATTATGGTTACAGGTATTGTATTTGCCGGAGGCGGCGGTCAGGGAGGACAGGTCAATCTCCGGTTCTCATGGTGGGGAACTGATGCACGCCACGAAGCTACATTGGCTGTCATTTCTGCATTTCAAAGGGTTAATCCTAACATTAGAATTGATCCTGAATACGGTGCACAGACCGGTTATAATGAGCAGAAAACCGTTCAGTTTGCTTCGGGAACTGCTCCGGATGTTTTCCAGATTGAAACCGGAGCTGGTCCGGAATACCAAAGACTGGGTGTTCTTTATAACCTTTCAAGGCTTTCTTCCATCAGCTTCAACAGATTTGATCCTAACTTCCTGGTTACAAATGGTCAATTTGGAACAGGCAGCCAGTATGCGATCCCAACAGGTATGGCAGGTTCAGCACTTGTTGTCAACAAAACACTGGCTGACAGGGTAGGTATTGATCTTACCCAACAATATGATTGGGAACAGCTTATCACCTGGGGTCAGAGGGTAAGAACATTTGATTCTTCATTGTACTTATTGTCTGTTAATGCTGAACATGGTATGCCTTTCTTTGTACGTGCAAAATCCCGTCAAATGAATGGTGCTGGAATAATTGATGATGACAGACTGGTTCTAAACATGACAGAAGCACAGTTTACCCAGGTTTTTGATTTTATCAACAGGCTCTATAGAACCGGGACTGCTGCACCTGCTGCTTACAAAGCACCTTTTGGCAACCAGGATCAGAATGATCCCAACTGGATTGCCGGCAGGTATGTAGCACATGTTGGTTATTCATCCAGCGCCGAAGTTGTGCAGGCTGCCAACCCATCTGTTCAATATGTAGCTGGAGCTCTCCCGCTGTTGGCTAACCGCAGAAGTGATGGATGGTTTAACGATACTCCCCAGTATATGGGTATTTATGCACAGACAAGATACCCTGAACAGTCTGCCAGTTTCCTGAACTTCTTCTTTAATACAGAAGAAGCTGCAGAATTACTCGGAACAGTCCGCTCAGTACCGCCCACAGCTTTTGCACAGCAGATTGTTACGAACCAGGGAATACTCAACAGGCTTACTGCAGACACTGTTGCTAGAAGTATAACCTACAATGGCCGAACAGACGGCGGCCTTTCAACAGCAGCAGAACCTACACAGATTTTACTTAACGCTTACGAAGCAGTTTCATATGGTACAGTTACTCCTGCTGCAGCTGCCAGAACTGTAGTGGAACAGCTCAACGCTTTCCTGGCACGACAGAGATAATAGGGTATATTATCCAGCACTTAAGTTTCTAAGTGCTGGATTTTTTTAAAGGAAGCAAAAATGAAAAGCAGAAGTCTGGCTAAATCAAACAATGTAGCATATGTCTATTTATTACCATGGCTTGTTGGAATGCTGGGTTTACAGCTTTATCCATTTGTTGTTTCGTTTTATTATGCCCTAAGCGACTATCATCCATTAAGAAGTCCTGTATTTACCGGTCTAAGTAACTACAAAGAACTTTTTTCAAATGACCCGGAGTTTTGGCAATCATTAAGAGTCACCCTGCTTTATGTAATCTATACAGTTCCGTTTAAAATTATTATGTCTCTTTTTATTGCAATGTTGTTAAACAAAACCAGAAAAGGAATAGGTATATTGCGTACAGCCTATTATCTGCCTTCCCTTTTTGGAGGAAGTGTTGCAGTTGCTGTACTCTGGCGTGTTATGTTTATGGATCAGGGAATGATAAATAACTTTCTGGGGATTTTTGGTTTTTCTACAATTTCGTTTTTAGGAGATCCCAGAACAGCACTTCCGACACTGAGCTTGTTGGAAGTATGGCAGTTTGGTTCTTCCATGGTTTTGTTTTTAGCTGCATTAAAGCAGGTTCCTGCATCCCTTTATGAGGCAGCACGTATAGATGGTGCGGGTGGAATAAAAAGATTTTTTAAAATTACCCTGCCGTATATCTCACCTATTCTTTTCTTCTGTATCATAATGCAGACAATTAATGCCTTGCAGAATTTTACATCTGTCTTTGTAATTACGCGAGGCGGCCCGCTTCAATCCACTTATATGCTTGGTTTAAAACTGTATAAAGACGGGTTTGAATTCTGGAGAATGGGATATGCAAGCGCGACATCATGGATTATTTTTGCAATAATAGCACTTTTTACACTTGTGTTATTTGCAAGTCAAAAATATTGGGTTTTCTACAGCGGCGATCAAGCTTAAGAGGATGGGTTTATAATAATGGTATTAAAATCTAATAAAAATATAAGAGGAACATTCTCGTATGCTGTTTTGATTATTACAGCAGTTATTCTGTGCTATCCCCTTGTGTGGATGTTTTTTGCCAGTTTTAAATCAAATAGCGAAATCTTTGCAGGAGTTAATTTATTTCCGCAAGAGTTTAACTTTGATGCGTATCGTGATGGATGGAGAGGTGTTGCAAACAATACATTTACAAGATTTTTTTCCAATTCATTTATACTTGTAATTCCAACAGCATTGTTTACGATCATATCAAGTACACTTGTTGCTTATGGTTTTGCCCGTTTTGAATTTAGAGGCAAAAAAATTCTGTTTTTGATTTTACTTTCAACACTTATGCTTCCCAATTCCATTTTAATTATTCCCCGTTATACTATTTTTCGTAACATAAGGGCTCTTGACAGTTATTATCCCTTTTATTTGATGTCTTTATTTGCCTGTTATCCTTTCTTTACCTATATGCTTATTCAGTTTATACGCGGAGTTCCCAAAGAGCTTGATGAATCAGCTCGTATAGATGGCTGCGGCTCTTTTAGAACTCTTATAAGTATTTTACTGCCACTTTTAAAACCTGCTCTGTTTTCTGTTGGTTTATTCCAGTTTTTATGGACATACAATGATTATTTTAATTCCCTTATTTATATTAACAGTGTAAGAAGATTTACAGTCTCTCTTGCTTTGAGGTTAACCCTTGATGCAGAAACAGTAATTATCTGGAAAAATGTTATGGCAATGTCATGTTTGGCAGTATTGCCTGTTGTTGTTCTTTTCTTCCTGTGTCAAAGGTATTTTATAGAAGGTATTGCCACAACTGGATTGAAAGGGTAATGTGTTGCAGGTAAAAAATCCTGTATTAAGGGGCTTTAATCCAGATCCATCTATATTACACGTTGACGGAAACTATTATATTGCGACATCTACTTTTGAATGGTTTCCCGGCGTCTGTATTTATCATTCAAAAAATCTTGTCAACTGGGAAATTGTCAGTTATGCATTAACAAACGACAGTTATTTGGATATGACAGGCTTTGATATGTCATGCGGTATATGGGCACCCAATATAACATTTAACAACGGGCTTTTTTATCTTGCATATACTGTTGTTTATACAGACAGACAAAGATATAAAGATACATATAATTACCTTGTAACTGCAGAGGATCTAAAAGGCCCGTGGTCTAAGCCTGTTTTTTTAAATTGTTCCGGATTTGACCCGTCAATATTTCATGAAGAAGAAAAAAAATATCTTGTAAACATGGTCATAGATCACAGGGTTGATTATGAACGCTTTACAGGTATTGATGTTCAGGAATACGATGCAAAAACACAAAAACTAATTGGAAAGCCTGTTCGCATATCATCAGGTACTTCAAGACCTCTTACCGAAGGCCCCAATATAATAAAAAAGGACAGTTATTATTATCTTACACTTGCAGAAGGCGGCACTTTATACGATCACTGCACAACAGTTTTAAGAAGCAAAAACCTCTTTGGACCTTATGAAGAAAACCCGCATAACCCTATACTGATATCTGCCGGGCAAGAGAACTCTTTGCTTGAACGGGCTGGTCATTCACAAATCATTAAGGCAAATGATGGAAACTGGTATATGGCGCATCTTGCATCAAGACCCATAGATAATTGCAGTATTCTGGGCAGGGAGAGCTGTATTCAGAATATTGAATGGACAGATGACGGTTGGTACCGTCTGTCAGCCAACAATAAAGGCAAACCAGAAATTACTTTTTCTGTTCCTGCTCAAGAAAAACAAATAATGGATTTATCAGAGCGTGTTGATTTTAACAATGGAATAATACCTCTTTCTTATATGTCATTAAGGCGTTCTTTCAAAACAAATGGAATTGAAATAATTCAAAATAATGATAATGGCAAGAAACTGCGCATTAATGGCGGTGATTCTGTTATGGGCAAGTTTCATCAGGGGTTAATCGCACGCAGACAGCAGAGTTTTTATTGTGATTTTATTGCAGCCATGCAGTTTAAACCCAGACATTTAAACCATATTGCAGGTCTATTGGTTTATTATAATTATGATAATAATTATTATTTAAAAATGAGCCATGATGAAAAAGGTGATTTTTTATGTGTTAGCTCTACCGTGAATAAAGTTCTTGATGATAGCGCACCTGTTTATATATCTTCACACATTATTTATTTAAAAGCGGAAATAAGAAAAGAAGAGCTTAAGTTTTATTATTCTTTAGACGCTAAAGAGTATATTCCCATTGGATCAGTATTGGATATGAGAAATATATCGGACGAGCGTATTGAAGGAAACGGGTTTACAGGTTCTATGCTGGGCGTTAACTGCTGTGATGTCCAGGGTGATGTTGTATATGCCGATTTTTTATCATTTGATTATCAGGAATATGAATGTGATTCATCCAAGTGATGATGGCAGTTATTATGAATTGACTGACCCTGTCAGTATGCCTAAATGCTCTGGCTTTTTGTGGAACGAGGCCATGGTTATTCAGGCTAACTGCCGTGGTTATGCTGTAGCTAATTTTATGCAGCCGGAGCCGGCAAAGTATTCTTATGCACCAACAGTGGAAGCAAAAATATTTGTGCTTCCTGAACATTCGTATTATCTGCATCATCCGGGACGCTTTGTATACGTCAAAGATGAAGATGATGGTGTTCTGTTCTCCGCACCTTATGAACCTGTAAGACGCAAACCAGAACGTTTTTCATTTCAGGTTTGGAAGCATAAACTTGTATGGATAACCGAATATAATGGTATAGAGCTAGTCATGACCCTTGGTCTCTCAAGACATGATCCTCTGGAACTCTGGCACATAAAGATTAAAAACCTTTCCAATAGAAAACGTAATGTAAGCGTTTACCCTTATTTTACTGTTGGGTTTATGTCATGGATGAACCAGAGCGGCGATTTCAACAAAAAACTTAACTCGATTATTTGTTCTTCTGTAACACCTTATCAAAAAGCTGAGGAATATGAAAAAATCAAACACTTTAAGGATAAAACTTTTCTTTGGGCTGATATTCCACCGTTGGCATGGGAAACCAGTCTTGAGCGTTTTGAGGGAGATGGTGGACTTTCTTCCCCTTCAGCAATCATGCAAAACAGTTTGTCCTGTGAAGACTGCCAATACGAAAAGCTGGCAGCTGTCATGCAATACCATGTAGAGCTGGAAAGTAAAGAAGAACAAATTTTCCATTTTATGTTTGGTCCTGTAAAAGACAATGAAGAAATAATGTTGCTTTCAAACCGCTACGGACAGAATTTTAAAGCAGTAGAAGAAGATTACCTGTCTTATATACAGGAAGGTAATGGTGTATTGCAAATTTCGACACCCGATAAAGGACTTGATAACTTTGTAAACAACTGGCTTGCACGGCAGGTTTACTATCATGGTGCAACTAACAGGATGTGTACTGATCCGCAAACCAGAAATTATTTACAAGATGCTATGGGTATGAGTTATATCAAACCAAAAATTGCGCGAAACATGTTTTTAACTGCCCTCTGCCAGCAAAATGATACAGGTCAAATGCCTGACGGGATACTATTGTATGCAGAGGCTGAATTAAAATATATAAACCAGGTACCTCATAGTGATCATTGTGTATGGCTGCCTGTATGTTTGATATCTTACCTTGACGAGACAGGTGATTTTGATCTACTTGAAGAGCAGATTCCTTTTGCCGGCGGAGGGCAGGAGGCAAGCGTATGGCAGCATATTGACCTTGCAATGGATTGGTTATTTAAAGACAGGGATGAAAGAGGACTCAACTATATAAGACAGGGTGACTGGTGTGATCCCATGAATATGGTTGGATACAAAGGTAAAGGTGTTTCCGGGTGGCTGACCATGGCCAGCTCTTATGCAATGCACTGCTGGGTAAATATCTGCAACGAAAGGGGCAGGCACAACGCAGCAGTAATATACAAAGAGAAAGCAGATGAATTAAATGCTGCAATAAACCGTTTATTGTGGGATGGTAATTGGTATGCCCGTGGTATTACAGATAACGGTACTCTGTTTGGTGTAAGTGAAGACCAGGAAGGTCGTATCTATCTAAATGCACAAAGCTGGGCAATTCTATGCGGTGCAGCTGATGATCATAAGCTGGAAAAAATTATCAAGTCAGTAGAAGAGCAGCTTGAATCTCCATACGGTGTTGAAATGCTGGCTCCTGCATATACTGCCATGAGGGATGATATTGGACGTCTGACTCAAAAACATCCTGGTATTACAGAAAACGGCTCGGTATACAACCATGCTACTGCATTTTATATCTTTGCGCTTTATGCTGTAGGGAAAAACGATGATGCGTTCCGTGTTTTAAGAAAAATGCTGCCATCAGAAAATAAAGAAGATATAATACGCCGCGGACAAATGCCTGTATATATACCCAATTACTACAGGGGTGCTTACAGGCAATTTAAAAAAACAGCAGGACGTTCCAGCCATCTGTTCAACACCGGAACAATCTCTTGGTACTACCGCTGCCTTATAGATGGTTTGTTTGGCCTTTGCGGAACAAAGGCTGGTTTATCCATTCATCCATGTTTACCATTGCATTGGGACAGGGCTTGTGTTATACGTTATTTCCGCGGAGCTGAGATTAATATAGATATTCAACGGGAAGACGGGGTAAAAGAGATTGTGGTGTTTTTTGAAGGGAAACGCCTTGAGGGAGCCTTATTAACAGGTATACTACCTGGAAAAAAATATAATGTTTCTGTAAAACTGCCAGTCAACAACCCGTCGTAGCTTTCTTCAACTAAGCTTCTTTAGCGCGCCTTAACCTGACCTGCTCAATATCACTGCTGAAAAGGTCGCGCAAATCATTAAGGCCAAGCGCAATAAGCGCCATGCGATCAATGCCAAGCCCCCAGGCAGCAACAGGCACATCAACACCAAGGCTTGCGCTTACTTCTGGTCGGAATATGCCGGAACCGCCAAGTTCAAACCAGCCCAATACAGGATGTTTGACATGAACTTCGATAGACGGTTCTGTAAATGGGAAATAGCCGGGAACATACCTGACTTCTTTTGCACCTGCAACTTCTACGGCAAATATTTCCAGCATGCCCAAAAGCGTGCGCAGGTTTACATCTTCACCAAGGATTATCCCTTCTGTCTGGTAAAAATCCGCACCATGTGTTGCGTCAACCTGGTCATAACGGAAACAGCGCACTATGCCAAAATACTTGCCAGGCACTTCAGCCTTTGGAAGGGTCTTTGCAGAAAGCACAGTACCCTGACTGCGCAAAATAAGGCGCCGGGTAAACTCCCTGTCAAACTGGTAATTCCAGCCACGGCTTCCTGTCTTGCCGCCGTTTTCATGTGCTGCTGCAACATTGGACAGCCAGGGTTCTTCGATAGCTTTTGCATAAGCAAAGGACTTTGCCTGGCCAGCTGCGGAGCCAGAGCCACCGCTGACAGAGCTGCCCACCGAGCCAGCCGCAGAGCCAGCTCCCGCCCCTGCTGAGCCGCCACCAACTGGCTGCCTGGGATCAGCCAGGCTGTATACATCGTGAATATCGCGCGCAGAATGAAACTGCGGCATAAAAAGCGCATCAGAATTCCAGAACTCAGTTTCTACTAAGGGTCCGTCAAATTCTTCAAACCCAAGTGAGACAAGTTTGTCTTTTACATCTTCAAGGTATTTTGCATAAGGGTTAGTCCTGCCAGGCACAAGACGGCTGGGAGGAACCTTTACATTATATGAACGGAATGTCTTGCCCTTCCATGAGCCGGACTCAAGCATTTCCGGTGTAAGGTTGCCTGTTTCCTCTCCTGTAATTCCGGCTGTTTCAAGAGCAGCTATAACAGCTTCCGCAGGAACAGAGCCGTCTTCTAAAACAGTATACATAAAGACAACAGTTTCCCTGTCAATAATGCGGAATGGCGCATCAGCTGCCCCGCGCTTTTTTGCAATATTGGAGATGGCAGCTTTTTCTTCATCATTCAAGCCAGCCTCGGGAATAAGGCCTGTTTCGGACTTGATAACTTTTTCCAAAAGCCCATGTATGGTTTTTAAACGCATGAACACAGGATTTTTTTCCGGGTCTTCAAAATGCTCAAGCGGAATTGTGAGGGTTACGTTTTTTTCGCTGTCAAGTTTTAGTACACCAAGTTTGGAAAGGCTGCCAAATGCACTGCCAATGTCTTTGTTTTCCATTTTAAGGGCTTCTGCAATTTCCGGCAGACGCGGCCCTATAAAAGGTTCGTTGCTTCCCTTTGATTCAAGCCTTTTTCTGATAAGCTCAAGGATTCGCTCTTCAGGGCTTCCCTTGTCTTTCCATTCACCGCCAAGCGCTGTCAGCTCATAAAAAACCGCGGTCTCGCGGCGTATTTCGCTGACAAGTCCTTTCCCGGCCAGCCAGGATAAAGCCTGGTTTCCATTGCCGTGTTTGAGCTCAAGGTCTTTTTCAACTTTTTCTACTGTTAGTTCATCCTTGCGCTTATATTTGCGAAGTATCTTTACTTCAAGAGGATGAAGGTTTTTCACTATTGATTGAATATCCGTTGCCATAAGGAAATAATAAAGATTATTTTATTTTTATAACAGGGGGGCTGTAGGAACTTGGAAAAGGCTCAATAAACTGAAAAAGGAACTATTTCTGTTATTTCAACATGAAACCTTGCAATGCATGCCCAGCGCCCTGCTTCCAGTCTGTAAACCGGAAAACTGTGCAGGCTGATAAAGCCTCTGGCTTCTTTGGGGCGGTTTCTTTCGTTTCCCTGAAGCATTGCCCGCACAGCTGCCCTGGCCGCGTCTTCCATGGCAAGTTTTCTTACAGTAATCCACTCTTCTTCTGCGCCAAGCATGCCCAAAGGACCATAACCTACAGCCTGGGCATTGCGGACAGTACCGCTTCTCCAGGTCTGGAGCCTGCGCGCCTGGAATTGATCCGGGTGATAATCCATCCACACATAAAGCCGTGAATCCCTAAAATCAGCATGCGTTACCCTTAGTTTGGGATCACCCCAGCGTATCTCACCCATGGGAGTAAGCTCAAAAACCTCAGGTATTCCCCTTGCGCGTTCTCCGATCTCATAATCAAAGCTCCATCCATACACAGAAGCAGAAAAAAACATGGCTGCTTTTTCCAAAGCGCGCCTGTATGCCTCGTCCCTGTCCAGAGGGTAATTTTGCTCAATATGTAAACCGAATATAGGCTCCATCTCCACCATAACTTCTCCGCGCAGTACACCACTTGAAGTTTGCGCTGTAAGTCCCTGGGAACCAGCCATGAGAGGCAGAAGTATCAAAGCAGAGATGATTATTTTAGAGATAACTATTTTAATGAAGGTTTTGCAGCTCACATTTAATTATCGGAGGGAAGAATTACATATTTTAACCAGTTTATGATTGGCAAATAAAGGAATATCAAGCAGATTTATGAATTTATTGTCTTAGCCATGTACCATTCCAAACACTATATTCACCAATTATACCACTAAAAGCCATATTAGAACCCTGAAGGTCATAAGTCCCATTTACAACAGCATCTTCAGGAACTGAGACCCAGGCACCTGCCTGCCATGCATGAGAAATATTGATTCTAAAGGTAGAATTACTATAAGTAATTTTACCTCTGCCATAGCCATTTATATTATATCGAAAGTAAAAAGGTTATAACTTCAATCGATGTTATAATAAAACTAGCAAAAGCTCTTAACACAAACTTGCTAGATCTTTCAGAATAAAAACTATCAAAGTATTGGACAAGGGGTTTTTGCATTGGAGGATTAAAAGCATCAATAATATCATTATACTAATTCAAGCCGTAGTTTTTTTCCCAAGACATTTGCCGCTTTTTTAAGGGTCAACAAAGTGATCGACTCATTATCTGGATCAAGAAGCCTATTTATTGCAGCACGAGAAGTTTCAAGCCGGGCTGCCAAGGCAGTTTTTGAAAGATGTTCGTTTTCTATGGCTTCCTGTAATTGATAGGCAATTATCTTCTTTATCGCACCAGCCTCCACTTCCTCACAGATACCTTCATCATTAAGAAAATCATCAAATGAACTGCCAATTGAATTATTTTTCATTTTTAATTCCTCCTGTCATGACAATATTACGCCGTTTTTTGGCAAGGTCTAAATCCTGCTTTGGCGTTTTCTGACTTTTTTTTATAATGCTATGTAATAAAACCATATATTCATTCCAAACAGTGAAAAAAATACGGCAAATTCCATCTTTTAAATAAGTCCTAATTTCCCATAAATCTTTATCCAATTTAGTAACTTGTGGATATCCTAAAGGCCATGAGTACTCAACTGCTTTTATGTCCTCTCCAATGATCTTTTTCTCATCTGGTGAACGAAGTTTCAACCACTCCTTTACTGGTTCATTACCAGTAGGAGTTCTAAAAAAATATACTGATATAATTTTACCTTCATTTATTTGAGGCATATCATTACTGTATCAAAATTGATACGATTTGTCAAGTGATTTTTTTTGAAAGTATTATTAAAAAATTATTATATATGTTAATACAAAGGGTTGACTCATCTTGTCCCATTATACTATACTAGCTGTGAAATATTTCACAGCTAAAGGGGTGACTGACACCATGGAGCAAATACCGCCTCCAACAAGAGAGCGCTTACTCTCTTTGATGAGACTGCTTGAGCACATAGCACTTGATACATTAAGTTCATCACAGATTGAAAACCTGACAGGCTGGGCTAGTCATACCATTAGAAAGGATATTTCTTATTTAAGCGAGATCGAAGGCAATACAATTGGCTCTCCGGCAGGGTACGAGAAAAAGCTGCTTTTGCCGCTTATAAAAAAAGCTCTGGGACTGGACAGGAAGAGAAAGTTCTGTGTTGTGGGTCTGGGGCGGCTTGGTTCAGCTTATTTGAACCTCCAGACACAGGCCGGGGGAAAAGCTCCCGGCTTGGTTGAGCTTGGCGAGTTTGAGCTTGCAGCGGGTTTTGATATCAATGTAAACCGCACCGAGATACTTCCCTCGCCTGTTCCCCTGTACCCGGCATACAAAATGGGAGAGGTAATCGGGAGGGCTAATATTGAAATTGCCCTGCTCTGCGTGCCTGCTGCTTCGGCGCAGGAAGCAGCGGAAAAGCTGGTTGCAGCTGGAATCAAGGGCATTGTGAACTTTGCCCCTGCTGTGTTAAATATACCACCGGAGATTGCAGTGAGGAATGTTTTTTTGACTGACGAGCTGCGGGCTTTGGCGGTAAAAATAGGAGAGTAATTAAGGAGAGTATTATGCGCGTTTACAATTTTTCACCAGGGCCTTCGGCGTTGCCTTTGAAAGTTCTGGAGCAGGCAAAGGCTGAGATGACCGATGCCAATGGAACAGGACAGTCTGTAATGGAGATGAGCCACAGGTCAAAAGACTTTAAGCCCATCATTGAAAAAACAGAAAATTCCCTGCGTGAGCTTATGGGGATCCCTTCAAACTACAAGGTGCTTTTTCTGCAGGGCGGAGCATCGCTTCAGTTTTCCATGATCCCGCTTAACCTCGCAGCCAGCGAAGACAACACAAAGAAAAAAGTGTCGTATATGGAAACAGGCATTTGGTCACAGAAGGCTGTGGAAGAAGCCGCAAAATACACAGACGTTATTGTCAAGGCCAGTTCCAAAGACCGTTCCTTCAGCTATATTCCGGAAGGCGCAAAACCCGAGGCCTCTGATGTTTACTGCCACTATACGCCTAACAATACAATCGTGGGAACAAGATGGCCCTATATACCGGAAACAGGTTCTGTTCCCCTTGCAGCAGATTTTTCAAGCAGCATACTTTCAGAACCTATCGATGTTTCCAGGTTCGGGATCATCTATGCCGGAGCGCAGAAAAACCTTGGCCCAGCCGGTGCAACAATAGTCATAATCCGCGAAGACCTTATAGGAAAGGCTCCTTCCTGGGTTCCTGTAATGCTTCGTTATGATACCCATGCCAAAGAAGGCTCCATGTACAATACACCGCCCTGTTATTCGATCTATATGATAGGCTTGGTTCTTGACTGGTTAAAAGAACAGGGAGGCGTTGAAGGAATATTAAAGATCAACCTGGAAAAAGCTGATCTCTTATATTCTTATCTTGAAGCAAGCAAACACTTTATGTCGCCTGTTGAAAAAACATCACGCAGTTTAATGAATATTCCTTTTATTTGCCGTGAAGAAAATCCTGAAAAACAAAAAGAAATTGAAACACGTTTCTTAAAGGAAGCAGCAGAAGCAGGTCTTGTAAACCTTGCAGGACACAGGCTTGTAGGAGGAATGAGGGCAAGTATTTACAATGCAATGCCTGTAGATGGAGTTAAGGCTCTGATTGCCTTTTTAGAAAAATTTGAAAAAAGTCTTTAGGTTTCAAAAGTCATTAATTATAGGAGGCAGCAATGTTTAAAATCAGAACAATGAACAAAATTTCCCCTTTGGGACTGGAAAAATTCTCGAGGGACAAATATGAGATCGCAAGTGAGATCCCAAACCCGGATGCAATCATCGTACGCAGCGCGGATCTCAATTCCGTGGAAATCCCTGCTTCAGTTCTTGCCATTGCAAGGGCTGGTGCTGGTTACAACAATATTCCGGTTGGGGCATGCAGCGAGAAAGGCATTGCGGTTTTTAATACGCCTGGCGGTAATGCAAATGCAGTAAAGGAACTGGCAATAGGAGCGCTCCTGCTTTCTTCCAGAAACATTTTTGAAGGAATTTCCTGGTGTAAGACCATTGCACAAAAAGCAGACGAAGTTCCGGAGCTTGTTGAAAACGAAAAATCCCGTTTTACCGGAGCTGAGCTTAAAGGCAAGGTTCTGGGTGTAATCGGTCTTGGCGCAATAGGCGTTATGGTTGCGAATGACGCAGTTGCTCTGGGCATGCAGGTTATTGGTTATGACCCGTTTATTTCTGTTGATGCTGCGTGGAGGCTTTCCCGTGCAGTAGACCGCGCAGACACACTTGAAGGTGTTCTTGCCAAATCAGATTACATTAGCCTGCATCTGCCGCAGAACAGCAATACAAAGGGCATTCTTAACAAGGACAAAATCCGCCTTATAAAAAAAGGCGCGAGAATCATTAACCTGTCACGAGGCGCACTTGTCAACGAGGCTGATATTATTGCATCGCTTAACTCAGATCATCTAACATCTTATGTTACGGATTTCCCGACAGCAGAACTTCTTAACTGCCCCAGAGCAATCTGCATTCCTCATCTTGGCGCTTCAACGCCTGAGGCTGAGGATAATTGTGCAATAATGGCTGTGCAGCAGATTATTGATTACCTTGAAACAGGTACTGTTTCCAATTCTGTCAATATGCCGCGCTGCCGCCTTGAAAGCAAAGCCCCGCATAGGCTCCAGGCAGTAAACCGCAATATTCCCAATATGGTGGGACAGATTACCACCATACTTGCAGAAGAAAATATTAATATCCTTGACCTTATCAACCACCACCGCGATGATTATGCTTACAATATTATTGATACTGAACAGGCTATTGCGGATGCAACATTGGAAAAGTTAAAGAATGTCGAAGGAATAATACGTGTGCGGGTGATCAAGTAAATTACTGGCCGGGGAAGTGAACACATTTTCCCCGGTTTGCAGGTTTATCTTCTGCGTTTTCTAAAACCCTCTGCTGCCTTGAAATTATAAACAGGTTTTATTCTTTTTAGAATTTTTGCAGTGGGTTTTATATGTTTAATGATCTCGTCAATGTTTTTATAAGCCATGGGGCTTTCGTCCAGGGTATGTTTATTAACTGATGTGGAATAAATCCCTTCCATGGATTTTTCGTACTCAGCCATGTTTAATGTCTCAAATGCCTTGTTCCTGCTCATTATCCTGCCTGCACCGTGCGGAGCAGAATAGTTCCAGTCCCTGTTACCAAGGCCTTCGCATATAAGGCTGCCATCACGCATGTTGATTGGAATAATAAACTTCTCCTTTTTTTTTGCAGATACAGCACCCTTACGCAGGATCATGGAGTCTGTGTCAATATAATTATGAATCGTAGAAAACCTTTCGTGTATAATACTTTCAGATAATCTTAATTCATTAAAAATAATTGACATCATTGCCTTGCGGTTAACAAGCGCAAAGTGCTGGACTATCTTCATGTCATTAATATAATCTTCAAAAAGTTTATTGCTTACATAAGCCAGATCTTTGGGGATTTCTTCGGCAGTCTTTTTGCTATTTACCTGTTTAATGGCTTTTTCCTGATAATATTCTGCAAGTTCTTTTCCCAAATGACGGCTGCCAGAATGAATAATAATATAAAGGTTTTCTTCATCATCCCTTGAGACTTCAATAAAATGATTGCCGCCTCCAAGAGTGCCTATACTCCTTCTTGCCCGTGCAAGATCAAACGATGTACAGCGTATATCGCCAAAAGCAACTTCATTTACAAAACCATGCTCACGATCCCTGATGTTCATGCTGCTGGGAATATTTGCGTGTATTATTTTATCAAGCAAGGCTGGGTTAAACTCTTTGGCAAACTTTTCCTTTGCCTTGATCACAACTGTTTCCATGCCGCAGCCTATATCAACACCAACAAGGTTTGGGACTATCTTTTTGTCAATGGTTATTGTTGTTCCAATGGTACAGCCAGCACCAGCATGAACATCAGGCATTAGGCGGATATTGCTTCCCTTTACAAAAGCCTGATTGCAAAGAGTTTGTATCTGCTCGCTGGATAATTCATCCAGATAATTTGTAAAGACTTTTGCTGTATTATATTTCCCTGAAATTTTAATCACTGGGATATTTTGCCTTTATTTACCCAGTCTTAACACATTCCAGGAAGCCGGAGCCAGGCGTGCTGTCAACTTTGAACCATCCATTTTGCTGCCTGTCTGGATTTCAGGAGATATTTCTTCTTTCTTTGCAGAATTAACAGCAAGCAAGTCCTTGTTATTAAGCGTTATGTGTTCTTTAAAAGCATAACCATCGAACCCAAAAATATCCGCTTCAAAATCCATTGACTCGTTAAGGCTGCGATTGACAGCAAAAATTGTAAGTTCATCTTTTTCTTTATTATGAACAGCAACAGAGTCAAGATAAGGAATATCAGTATACTCGATTGAATCGTATTTAACGCACTTAACAGGGCAGCGCAATACAGTACCACGGCCATAAAGTGAAGCATGCATAAACGGAAAATAAATGGACTGGCGCCAGGCCTTGCCGCTAGATTCTGTCATAATTGGCGCAATTACATTAACAAGCTGGGCAAGACAGGCAATTTTTACCCTATCAGCATTTTTTAAAAGCGTAATAAGCATACAGCCCAAAACCAATGCATCTTCCATAGTATAGATGTCTTCCAGACGGGGCGGCGCTTCGATCCAATGTTTTATTTCTTTATCACTTTCAAGGGTATGATACCAGACATTCCATTCATCAAAAGAAAGGTCTATCTGCTTCTTGCTCTGTTTTTTTGCTTTGACATAATCGCAAATGCCTGCAACTGTTTTTATAAATGAATCCATCTCAAGGCTTTTACCAAGATAATTTGGCGTATCTTTTTCATTATTGCCAAGGTAAAGATGAAGTGAAAGATAATCCACATGTTCGTAAGTATGATCGAGAACAGTCTCTTCCCATTTACCAAATGTAGGCATCTTCATAAAAGAGCTGCCGCAGGCTACAAGCTCAATTGAAGGGTCTGTCCACTTCATCACTTTTGCTGTTTCTGCTGCAGCACGGCCGTATTCTTCTGCGGTCTTATGGCATATCTGCCAGGGGCCGTCCATCTCATTGCCAAGACACCACAGCTTGATATTATGCGGATCTTTTATTCCATGACTTTTGCGCATATCACTCCAGTAGGTATTGCCCTGAAAGTTACAGTATTCAAGGAAATTTCTGGCTTCGTCCGGGCCGCGGGTTCCAAGGTTTACAGCCATCATAAGATCTGAATTAACCAGCCTTGCCCATTCAGCAAATTCATTTGTTCCGACTTTATTGGGTTCTAAAGTCATCCATGCAAGGTCCATTTTTACAGGCCTTTTATCAAGAGGGCCTACTCCATCTTCCCAGTTATATCCTGACACAAAGTTCCCGCCCGGATAACGTATAATGGGTACATTTAAATCACGGACAAGCTTAATGACATCTTTTCTAAATCCCTTTGCATCAGCTTCCGGATGCCCTGGTTCATAAATGCCGTTATATACAGCCCTGCCCAAATGTTCGATAAAAGATCCGTAAAGACGTTTATCAACTTCGCCGATTGAGAATTCTTTGTGAATGGTAATATTTGCTTTCATTTTATTAAGCTATAACATTCTCAATTTTCTGTCAAAGCCTGCTATAGCCATTCGCCTGCTTGCTAAAGAAAATTTAATAATTTAAACTTAATTATGAAAAAATATGGATGGGGATTTCTTGGATTGGGCAGTATTACAAGGCGGATGATGACATCGCTTCCTGTTGCTCAAAATACGGTTTTGGCAGCTGCCGGATCTCGCGATGCTGAAAAGGCAAAGGCTTTTGCAAAGGAATACGGCTTTGCAAAAAGTTACGGCACTTACACTGACTGCATTAATGACCCGGATGTTGACATAATATACATAGCAACACCGCATCAACTACACGCATCACTTGCCATCGAAGCGCTGGAAGCCGGCAAAGCCGTATTATGCGAAAAACCGCCTACAGTAAATGCTGCAGAGATGAAGCGCGTTGCAGAATGTGCAAGAAAAAACAATGTGTTTTTTATGGAAGCCATGTGGACACGTTTCTTCCCAATCAACAGAAAGATCAAGGAGATAATCGACAGCAACAAGGCAGGCCAGGTAACCTTAATCGAAGCTGACTTTGGTTTTGGAGACTGGAGCCATAGAAAAACACTTGACCCAGAGGCCCGGCATTTTGCGCCTGTTCTGGCTGGCGGCAGCCTGCTTGATATCGGCGTATACACAGCATCCTACAGCGACTATATGAAAGGCGGCATGAAGCCAATTGAAATAAAAGCCCTTGCATCAATGACAGACTCAGGTGTAGACGGCATGGCAGCAGTTATAATGAAATATCCTGATGGCAGCTTAAGCGTACAGCGGTCTTCGGTTGTGCAGGCCACACGCAACTGCGCAATGATCTACTGCGAAAAGTGTACGATTGAAGTACCGGACTTCTGGCATCCGAGCCAGGCAAGTATAACATGGTATGACTCAGAGACCCAGGAAACAATTGATATGCCTTATACAAAGAGTTATGGCGAAGGTTTTTATTTTGAGTGCGAAGAAGTTATGCGCTGCCTTGATGCTGGATTAAAGGAAAGCCCTTTGATGACCCTGGATGATTCGATCCGCATCATGGAGCAGCTGGATATTATACGCTCCCAGATCGGGTTAAAATATCCTTTTGAGTAGGCCATTCACCTGCTTGCTAAAAAAATTTTCATATTCTAAAATCAATTATGCCAAAGATAGATGTAAACGAAGAAATTTTTTATTCCCTTGCAGGCAAGAAATGGACTGTAAAAGAGGAATTTGAGGAAGCTCTGACCTGTGCAAAGGCTGAGCTTGATGAAGACAGCGACAAGTCCCTTCCGGTAAATGAGCGCACAATAAAGATCGAACTTAACGATACAAACAGGCCGGACCTATGGAGTACAGCCGGATGTGCAAGACAGCTTAAGGTATACAACGGCGGCAAGGCACAGCCATATACTTTCTTTTCCAAGCCAGGTGAGGCAAAAGAGGCTAAGTATAAAGTTAAGGTAGAAAAAAGCGTTTCAAAAGTCAGGCCTTTTCTTTCAGGTTTTGTGGCTTCAGGCAAAACAATAGACGAACCCCTGCTCAAAGATATTATCCAAACCCAGGAAAAACTTACCTGGAATTTCGGGCGCAGGCGGCGTTCTGTTTCAATGGGCATATACCGTACAGAGATTGCTTCCTGGCCCATTGTCTACAAAGCTGTTGAACCAAAAAGCGTTTCCTTTGTACCTCTGCAATGGGACAAGCCGCTAAACTTGAGCGAAATTCTTAAGCAGCATCCCAAGGGAAAGGAATTTGCCTTTATCCAAGAACACGAACCTCTGCATCCGCTATTAACAGACAGCGAAGGAAGAGTATTATCTTACCCGCCAATAATCAACTCCGCAGACCTTGGAGCAGTTGAAGTCGGGGACTCAATTATTTTTGTTGAGCTTACAGGCACGGATATAAATTCAGTTCTGCTTGCAGCATCAATTGTAGCATGCGACCTTGCAGACAATGGCTTTAAGATTGACCCTGTTGAAGTAGAGTATGAAGCAGATACACCTTATGGAAAAAAATATACATGCCCCTATTATTTCCAGGAACCTTTGTTTTGTTCACTTAAACGCATAGAAAAGTATCTGGGAGAAAAGCTAAGCGCAGATGAATGTGTTATGGCTTTGGGAAAAATGGGAGTGAAGGCAGAAAAAACCACAGCCAAAGAAGCCGGCAGCACAGAGACCCTTGAAGGCGTAAAAGCCTGGCCGCCTGAATACCGCAATGACTTTCTCCACGCCGCAGACATAATGGAAGACGTTATGATCGGCCGCGGGCTTTCCACATTCAAGCCTGAGCGTCCAAGCGATTTTACAATAGGCCGTCTGACAAAGCTGACGCAATTCAGCCGGCGTGTAAAGGAACTTATGACAGGCCTTGGTTTCCAGGAGATGATATATAATTACCTGGGTTCAAGAAAAGACCTTGTAGAAAAAATGCGAAGTCCAGGGGATCGCATAATACGCATTGCAAATCCTATGACAGAAAATTATGAATATGTACGTGATACTATTCTGGCCTCTCTTGTAGAGAGTGAATCTGTTTCCGGCCATGCGGTTTATCCGCATAAAATTTTTGAAACAGGTAAAGTCGCGTTTCTGGATGAGCATGACAATTATGGTTCTGTTACAAGACAGTTTTTGGGTTTTCTTTATGCAGACAGGGATGCTAACTTTAATACTGCAGCAGTTCAGATTCAAACACTGTTTTATTTTATTTCACGGGAATACGAAGTAGAAGAAAGCCATGATTCTAGATTTATTCCAGGACGCGCTGCTTCGATAATTTATAAAGAAAAGGCAGTCGGTGTTTTTGGTGAGATCCATCCAGAAGTTCTTGAGAACTGGGGCATTACAACTCCCTGCATTGCTGCGGAAATAGATATAGAGGCTTTGTTATAAAAGAGTTTTGCTTTAATGTAATAAAGCAAACCGAAACTTATTTCTCTGTCAGGGTGTGTACGCCGTCCCAGTGATCAGGCGGTGGATTTGTAATATAAGTCTGGCAGCGTTTAAGATATACATCCGAAGGACCGCCGTTCTCAATTAAATAAGATTCTCCAAAACCCTCCATGGCTTCTTTCCATTTACGGTTTTCATAATATTCCAGGGCTTGATGGAAGATTTTAACCAGCTTTGTTTTTTTAGGATCAGCATCTTTCAAAAGGTCAATGAGTTCGTAGATCCACACTGGCTCAAAAATACCCAATACCCTGATCTTGTCGAGCCTGCGGGCAAGCACATGATCCTTGGCTTCATTATATGTACTTTCCGAAGCAAGAATCCATGTTCCATATTGCTTGTTTGCACCTTCAAGGCGGGCAGCCAGGTTTACTGCATTCCCCATTATGGTATAATTCATTTTATTTTCTGTACCCATATTGCCAGCAACCATATCTCCGGTATTTATACCTATTCTGGTTAATAATGGCATGGGTGAAAGTTTTTCTTCCATGATTTTTTTATTAAGGTCTTCTTCAATACGTTTAATGGAAATAGCAGAAAAACAGGCGCGGACAGCATGATCAGATAATGCAACAGGAGCGCCAAAAAAAGCTACAATAGCATCTCCGATATATTTGTCAATGGTTCCCTTTTCTTCAAGAATGGCATCACTCATACTTGTAAGGTAGCGGTTTAAAAGACTTACAAGGTCTTCTGGATCAAGCGCTTCGGAAATTGTGGAAAAGCCTTTTAAGTCAGTAAAAACAGTTGTCATGTGGCGCTTGGTTCCGCCAAGCTGGAGCCTTGAAGGGTCCAGAAGAATTTCTTTTACAACGTCATGCGACACATAGGTTGAAAAGGCTTTGCGGATAAACTGCTTTTCCTTTTCTGATCCAGCATAGGCGATTATTTCGCGGAGAACAACAGAGCCAATCATGGATATTATTACCAAAAGCGGGTTGAAGAAAATTCCAGAAAAACGGAACAGGGCTGCTGCTGCTGCAATAACCAATATCATGGTTACAAAACCTGAAACAACCCTTGGAACAGGTAACATATCTACTGTTGCAAGGAAAAACAGTATAATAAAAACAAGTGAAAAAAGTACTCTCCAGATCAAGCTGATGGGAAAAATAAAAACTTCAGAAAGAATCATATCCAGGACTACACCGTGGGTACCAACGTTTACATATTCACCGTAAAAGGGGTTTGCGCCTATATCGGTTGTTCCTGTATCTACGCGGCCAATTATGCAGAACTTGTCTCTTACAGTATTTTCAATTATTTCTCTTTCCAGTTCGTATCTGTCAAGATTTATCCTAAGAGCCTCGGCCAAAGAGATTATATAATCAGATTCTGAGTTAATATAATCAGCGTGTTCGGGGAACATTTCTATAGTATATGGAACAAGAAGGTTCATTCTGGCTGCAAGATCAATGTCAATTATTTCATGTATCAATGCGCGGGCTTCATTACGCAATTCAATAAACATATCAAAATATCCATCAGAAGTATATTCAAGTGCAAGCTCCCTGTATTCACGGATATAATCATAAATTATTCCAAGATCACTGAATATGAACGGCAGGTTTATCAGAGAAGAATCAAATTGGCTGAAAAATCCTATATCTGTTGTGCCTAATGCCCTTGAATAAGATTCCATCTCCCCTTCAATCTGTTCCAAAAGTGAAAATCTATAAAATGAAATATGTTCATAACTGTCAAAATAATCTGTTTTGGGCCAGTCAAGAAGCATTCTTCCATTACCGTCAAGGGGAATAACAATATCTTTTTCAATGCCATCCGGCATTTGCACATTTCTCATAATCATTCTGCGGTTGGTTAATTCCAGCTCTGGTCTGCCTAAATAATTAACCAAAGGAGAAAAAGCAAGCTGCAGATACCAGTGATCATGAATGTTCTGCGCAAGATCAATCCTGCGGCGTGTGCCATCCCTGTCAATTTCAACATTTGTAAAGCCCGCGCCCAGAGCTGCCATGGAGAATCCGGGGAGTGCAGGGAGTATATCAATATATTTCCCCTTATTTGCGCTTTCATGGGCTATTACAGGGTAAGCAAAGAGTTCTTCTGCCATGAAACGCCGGGAACGCTGTTCTTCTTCCTGTAACATATTAGGGTTAAGATTCAGGGTTGACCAGCTCCTTCCAAACAGTGCTGAGGCTTGAATCAAATACTGATCATTATCCCTTGCTATACGCTGGGTTCGTGCAAAAAGGTCACGCTGTTCGTCCCGGATAAAATCCGGTAAATCAAGAAGGTACCCCTGTATATCTGCAACTGTTGCACGGCCGGTAACAAGTGCTTGTCTTAATTCGGAAACCGCAGCATTTATATCTTCAAAAGTGCGGTTAAAGTCTGCGGGAAGTCCATGCCTAAGGTAAATGTCGTCTACGCCCTGGGGACCCTTATCAATGTATTCAATATCAAAAATCGCAGCCCGTGCGCCAAATTCCTTTAAACGCAAAAGAGCATCAGCTGTAATTGAACGTGGCCATGGAAAAACACCGTTAAATGCAATGGCAGTATCATCAACATCAAGAAATACTACATCACTGCTGAGTTCCCTGTTCTCGCGGGAATGCAGAAAAATATCGTAAACAGAGTCTCCCAAAGGCTCCAGTATTCCGAATATATACAATATTGAAAAGAAGACTGTTACTGAAAGCCCTATTAAGAGGTTTTTTCTGTTCATGGCAAACTTTTAATCTTTTTTTAATCCGTTAAATTATCATAAGATATGGTTATAAAAAGAGTTGTCCGTGAAAATGATCCCGAGTCGCCGCCAATCCTGACAGCTGAATCAGTTCCTGGCGGCGGTGGCGGTCTAAGTCTCTGACGCCTAATAACTATCGGGTCTTCTGCCCTGCCGTCTTCTCCAAGCTCACTTGATGAACCCAGGTTAACACGCCATTCACTGCCCCGTCTTCCGGAAAAATGCACAGAGCCGGAATAAACATAAATTTCTCTTGTATCAAACTCAAAGCTTGTTCCGCGGACAGACGCGGTTGCAACAGGACTTGTAATCTGCATATCAGCTCTTGTCCCGGCAGGAGGGTTAACATCAACCCTTATTCTTCCGGCTTGAAGGTTTACATTAATTGTTTCTGTACCGGCACTGGATCTAATCTCTGTTAAAGACAGGCGGGTTAAAGGCCGGACAGTAAATAAAGCGCTGCCCACTTCTATCAAAGCTGTACTTCTGAATCCTGTTGAAATAACTGTGTCCTGTCTTAGATTATCACCGACCGAAGCTGCAATAAAATCAGAATCACCGGCCCTCTTGATTTCAACAGAGCCTGCCATCTCCCGGATTATTCCATTCTGGGAAAAAACAACAAAAGCTGTAAATAAAAATAAAAAAACAAAAAAACTTTTCTTCATAACTTTACCATCCTTTAATTAATGAATCGAAAGAATTGCGCCCAGTTCTATGCGCCAAACAGGGTTGGCATGCGGTGCAGAATTTCCAAGCTGGGGCAGGAAAAATCCTGCGCTTAAATTAAATTGCAAATCAGAAAATATACTCCAGATAAGATTTCCGTAAAATTCACCCCCCATAAAATATTTATCTCTTTGTCCGTAATAAAAGGGTGTGTAAAGATCATTGCGTATAAAATATGAAGATGATGCAGTTGCACTCAAGTTAGGCGTTAGAAGGGTTAAATATTCAACAGAAAGAACAGTAAGCGCAGAGAATCTTTCCCTTAAAACTCTACCTGTATATCTGGATGTTATTGGTATATAGGCATTTATGGGAGGATTGCCAAACTGTCCGCTTGCGATACTGGCGGAAACAGTTAGCTCATTTGCAAAGCGGACGGGCAGTTCAAAAATTGCACCTGCTGTTCCTGCAAAGGCAAATTTATACCGATCGACAACATGCAGTAATTCAAAAGAAGTCCCAAGGTTTAAAACAAAGAAATCAAAGGGTATAACTAAACTCCCGACAAGGTACTGGGTATGGAAATCATCTTTGGAAAGATCAAACTGTGCCAATAATGAAAGGTTTAATCTGTATAGGCCCCTGTTTCCCTGAGGTTCCCAATCTAAAGCTGTAAATATACGGTTGGGAGCAAAGTAGGTTTCAATAAAATTTCTGTAATCAAGCCTTAAGCTCCATTTATCCAGATCTCTTTCTGTCATGATAATATTGGCTCTGTTTTTATATAAAAGCCCTGTATACCATACTCCGGCGCTTAATAAGCCCAGATCCATCATATCATAAGTATATTGAACGCCGTCAAAAAGACCGTCTGCAACAAATCCCAATGGATCGGCATAATACATGCGGCCCAAAGTTACATATCCTGGTGTTAGAGCACCATTATCAAATTGCCAGGAAAACTCTGTGCGTAAAAGTTCCGGAATAAAAAGCCATTCATCCTGATATTCCAGACTGAATCCGGCAGAAGCATAAAAATAACCATTATCACCAATAAGCGTAGAAAATCTGGGAATAAGAATTCCTAAATATTCTGAACTGGTTCTATTCCCCTCGCTGCTGGCTCCAATACTCTGATCCAGAATTATTCCAAAATCATGAGCAAAGACCATCGCACAGGAAAGAAAAACCAGAATAATGCATAATGTAAATTTATTAATGTTTTTCATTAAAAGTTCTCCAATAATATTTCTACACGGCGGTTTAAAGCCATACCTGCCGGAGTATTATTATTCCCAGCCGGGTTATTAGCGCCATGTCCAAGAATAATTATTTCATCTGCTGTGCGGATTCCCAAAGATACAAGATAATCTTTGACAACCTGAGCTCTTCTTTCAGAAAGCTGTTGCTGACCCTGTACTGTTCTGGCAAGCGCTGTATAGCCGTGAATATAGACTGTCCGTCCTGGCATTGTTTCAAGAGTATTGGCAATTTCCCTTAATTTTTGCATTTCTGAAGTCCGTAAAATATCAGAATCAGCTGCAAAATAAATTACAGGAAAACCTACGTCTACAACATCAACCCGCTCGGCAACTGCTCTCTCGGCAGCAGCTCTCTCAGCGGCTTCTCTCTCGGCAGCGGCTCTTTCTGCAGCAGCCCTTTCGGCGGCTTCACGCTCAGCAGCGGCTCTCTCAGCATCAGCCCTCTCGGCGGCTTCTCTTTCAGCGGCAGCTCTCTCAGCAGCTTCACGCTCGGCAGCAGCTCTTTCGGCGGCTTCACGCTCGGCAGCGGCTCTCTCAGCATCAGCTCTGTCTGCGGCCTCTCTTTCTGCATCAGTCATTGCTGCTCTTTCGGCGGCTGCTCTCTCGGCAGCTTCTCTTTCTGCAGCAGCTCTCTCGGCAGCTTCACGCTCAGCAGCTTCCTGTTCAGCGGCAGCTCTTTCGGCTGCTTCCCTGTCAGCAGCGGCTCGTTCGGCAGCAGCTCTGTCTGCGGCTTCACGCTCGGCAGCGGCTCTCTCGGCAGCTTCCCGCTCAGCGGCTTCCCCCTCCCCGGCCGCCCTCTCCGCGGGCTCCAATCGGGAAGG
>Ga0099364_10003307_pt1 | contig 25023 bp, 15 predicted proteins | sample TergutTh196P3_FD_73070 | JGI IMG/M metagenome (GOLD analysis project Ga0099364, IMG submission 73070) | Microcerotermes parvus P3 segment gut microbial communities from Pointe-Noire, Republic of the Congo - Th196 P3 | ecosystem: Host-associated > Arthropoda: Insects > Digestive system > Gut ...
CGGAAAGGCAGGTTTTCACACGGCTTTCAGATAAATAAACCCTATCCGCTATTTCTTTGTTGCTCATCCCCTTGACGGCGAATAGCGCGACGGATAATTCGCTCACGGACAATAAGGACGCGCTTTTAGAAGGCGCGGGCTTTGTCCTGCCAGAGTTTACAAGCTGTATAAAACCCATTACGCGTGCGCGGAACTCGTCTATGTCATACGGCTTTGAAATGTAGTCATTACCTCCGGCGGTAAGTCCGGCAAGCACGTCCGCGCGCTCGGTTTTCGCGGTAAGGAACAGCACGGGTACATTACCATGTTCTCGCAGTTCCGACAGAAAATCAAGACCGCTGCCATCGGGGAGCATAATGTCAATAACCGCCACGTCGGGTATAGCGAGTTTTAGTCGCTCCCGCGCTTCCGCGATCGTTTTCGCTGCGAGAACCATCAAGCCTTCCTTCTCCAGCATCCGGCGGTTTAAGTCAAGTATTTTTAAGTTGTCTTCCAAAAGCAGCACGATTCCTTCGTTATTCATTATTCATCAAAATCCTCGGTTTTTCTTTTCAGCGTTACGGATACACAAGTACCGGAGCCGGGTTCGCTTTGGACGGATATGTCCCCGCCATGCTTTCGCGCGATATCGCGGCAGATGGAAAGCCCAATGCCGCTTCTGCCTTCACCGCCGCTGACGCCCCACTCGAATATACGCGGCAATATTTCAGGATCGATTCCATCCCCGTCGTCCTTGAGCGTAACGGTTATAGCCGCATCATCCGCGCGGACGACGGCCATTTCTATATTACCGTGCGCGTGGGTGATCGCGTTTTGCGTAATGTTCCACAGCAGTTGAATGAGCTCGTCCGAGTCGCCTTGTATTTTGGGGACTCCGTCTTCGATAAACGCCGTCAGATTCTTTCCCTTGCGCTGTGCGACGGGATTTAGCAAGCGCGTCAACCGGCTCGCCAAATCCCCTATGTCTACGAGCATCGCCTCCCATTCGTCCGCTTGCGCTGTTTCGGAGGAGGATAACAATATTTTCAGCGTACCGTCCGCCATTTCAGCGAGGCGCCGGGCTTCTTCGCTGATGTTTGACAGATCGGCAAGGGTCTGCTCGCTGACTCCGTTTACCCGGATTTGCTCTACGGCGAATTGCGCGTAGGCAGACATTACGGTAAGCGGGGTGCGCATTTCGTGGCTCATTTCCGCAAAAAGCTCACCTTTCATTTTCGCGTATTCTTCCGCTTGCTTCCGTGCTGTTTCAAGCTCCCGGTTTTGTTTGTCAAACAGGCGGATATGCGCCGCCACGGCGATGGAAAGCCCGACGCTGACAACCAGAAATGCTACGATATTATCACCCACGAGCATGCTTTCCTCAGAAATGCTGTTTACTTTTTCAGGATAAAAATAAGCGTAAAAAAACAGCGATGTATATAAAACCAATTCGATGCTGACAAGAGCGAACATCTTTTTTCCAGTCAGCATGAAAACCGTAAACAGCACCGCGAAAACAAAAAACATCGGCATACCGCTGGTATAACTGCCTAAGTTTATGAAAGCAAGCGGGAACATAATAATAAATATGACGATGATGGTTATCACATAACAGCGCTGGTAGTTCTTGCTGACGGCCGCGTACCATAGAATTGATACGGAGAGTATTACCAAAATCGAATTTAGCAACAGGTCAATAAGTCCCGCGCTAGTGACAAGCCCGAAAATAATGCTGGACAAACTGGCTACCAGCCCGATACAGGCGAGGACATTAAACAACCGGATACGGAGTTCCAGTTCTCCGCCGAAAAACATATTCCCCATTTTTTTCCAAAAGAACATACGGACGCCTACCTATCCTACATTGTTTTTTTACGGCTCTGATTATACTTCGTGCCGGCTAATAAAGTCCATAGAAAGGTATCGCCTTATGGGAAAAAGTGATACCTCGGCGATATTTTTTTGATACCTCGCGCCGCCTGAAATTACAATATAATAATAAAGAATAATCAGTAAAGGAATGAGGGACCGATTATGAGCAATCTTGCCAAGGTAAATAAAATCGTGATGATGGCTCTGTTTTTCGGGCAGACGGCTTTATTCGGGGGTTATGTACTGCAAATCGTCATATCTAAAAGAAACACTGCGTTTGACCTGCTTACGGCTTTTACTGCGCCGGTCGTTTTAGCTGTTGTCATTTTGAGCGTTTACAGGAAAAACAAAGAATCGGGGGCGATTCGCAATCTCTGCTTCGTCTCGATGACGGTTTTCCTGGCGGCGGCGCTTTTTCTGCGCCACAACCCCTTTTTATACATCATCGGGTTTCCCCTGTTTATCGCTTTCGGGTTTTATAACGACTATAAGTTCGCGCGTTTCGGCACGGCGGTGCTGCTTTTGGTAAACACGCTGGCGGTTGCGTACTACGCAGCCACCATACCGGGCTATCTTACCGACGATATCAGCGTCCCGCTCTTTCAAGTTGCCACGCATTTCTTTTTCTTTCTGACCATGCCTTACAGCGTTAAATTCATCAACGACACGCACAACCAAAACGTCATACAGGAGCAAAAACGGGCGGAGGAAATCGCCGGGATGCTAGATGAGACGCACAGGAACGCCGAAACAATCCGGGGCATTATGGATACGACAAGCGAAGCCGTGGGGGTCTTGACGGAACGCTCGCAGGAGATGTCGGAAGCCGCTCGGGAATTGCGGAGCGAATCTGAAACCGGCAAACAAAAAATAGAAGAGCTGTCCAATCTAATAACTCTATTAAAGAACAAAGCCCTTACGAGCGAGAAGGAAGCCGGGGATTCGGCGGCGCTGGCGGAGAAAGCAAGCGCGGACGCATCAAAAAGCAGCGCGCAAATGGACGCGGCGATTATTGCAATCGACGAACTTCAGAGTATCTCAAAGGAAATCGGGAGCATCAACGATACCATAGAGAACATCGCCTTCCAAACCAACATATTGGCGCTGAACGCGTCGGTGGAGGCCGCCCGGGCGGGCGCTCACGGTAAGGGCTTTGCGGTGGTGGCCGAGGAAGTGCGCGCCCTGTCGGGCCGCAGCTCGGAAGCGGCAAAAGGGACAGGTGTTTTAATTGAACGCGCCTTAACCTCGATTCGAGCAAGCGGGGATAAAATAAAGACGGCCGCCGACGCCCTAAGCGCGGTACACGGCAACTCACAGGATATGAAGGATAAGTCGGACAGCATCTTTCAGTCGGCCTACGAGCAGCAGGAGATGGTTGCGAACGTTATGACGCTGATCGACGCCATCGGCAAACTGGTATACGGCACCTCGGACTCAGCAGACAAGAGCCTTGATATAAGCCGCATGGTGCTTGCGGAAGCAGACGAGTTACGAAGACTGGTCATCGGTCAGGGCGGTGATATGAAATGAAGCAACCAGTGATCCCGCAGAAAATGGCAGCAAGACCGCGAACACGAGCAGGCGGTGGCGCGCAAAGAAGTCCGTGAGGAATACGAGCCGCTGCTTGCAAGTAAGGACGCTGAGCTCGCGACTCTCCTCAAAAAGCTTAACGAAGGACAATAACCGGTTTTTGTTCCAATTGAATAAGCATCATAACATATTAACCAAACCCATAAAGAGAGAACGTTTTACAAAAAACGCCGGAATCACCGGCGTTTTTTTATGTCTTTAAACTAAGGAATAGGGAATAGTAAACCGAATTGTTCCTTTTTAGTAACAATTGACACATTCCGATTTTATATGTGCTATGCTCCGCACAACAGCAAAAACGGTTCCATGTAACATTTTGATTAAATTGTTACATGGGGCTTCTTTTTGCTTGGGGTTGCAGGGTTTTTGCTTTGCTTTTTTTTCGTTTATTTAGGTTTCAAGGGTTTGTGATGTCTCTTTTTCCCTGTAGTACCAGACCGGTACAGAACCCTGTAACGTCTGTAACGAGTACCCCTGTACATGCCAGATAGGCACAGAACCCTGTAACGTCTGCAACGAGTACCCATGCGAGTGCCAGACTGGCACAGAACCCTGTAATGTCTGCAACGAAGACCCCTGCGAATGTGACTGCGCCGATTGCGGCGAGTATCCCTGCGTATGCGTCGACGTTTGCACCGTCTGCGGCGAAGACCCCTGCGTATGTGAGTTCTGCGAAGATTGCGATAAACTTGAAGAAGAGTGCGTGTGCGACATCCCCACATCGGTCGAAACCCTCGCGCAACTGCAAAAAGCGCTCAAGTTAATAGATGCGAGAACAGATGTGAGTTCCGCGACTATCCTCCTCACAGAGTCCATCGCCCTTCCCAATAACACCCAGGTTACCTTGAAATCGACAAAAGACATCACCCTGACGGTGGACAGGGACATCAGGCACATCCGTCTGTCATCGGGACAAAACCTGATCCTGGGCGAGGGGATCACGCTCACCAGAGCGGCGGGCTACACAGGCAACGGCGGCGGCGTGAATGTGACGAGCGCGACGCTCAGCCTCCACGGCGGCAGGATAACCGGTGTTGCGGTCAGCGGATCCGGCGGCGCTATGAACCTAAATGGCAGCAATTCCCGCTTCTATATGGAAAGCGGCGAGCTTTCGCACAACAGGGCCGGCAGCGGCAGCAACGGCGGCGGCGCCATCAGGCTGTCCTCCTCCGGCAGGGTCTACATCCGCGGCGGCGAGATATTTAATAACACCGGCGGCCGTGGCGGCGCGATATATGCAAGCAATACTGCCAACGAAGTCAACATAAGCGGCGGCAAGATATATAACAACACGGGTAGCCAGGGCGGCGCCGTCAGTTGTTACGGCACCTTCGTTATGAGCGGCGGCGAGCTCTCCGGCAACCACGCCGGTTCTAGGGGTGGCGCGGTATACATGACACACTCCGGTGCCAATGCCCTGAATAAGGTGCGCATAACCGGCGGCGTTTTCAAGGACAACACGGCGGGCAACGGGGCATACTCCCTGGATGAAAGCGATGCGGATCTGATGATCGCGTACAGAAACCGGGTATCCGTGCCGGACCGCAACTGGAGCTTCGGCCTGCTCCATGGCTACAACAACCTGGACATCGGCTCGACACAGTTCAACGGCCATCTGCCACTCACAAACGTGACATTCGCCTTAAACGGGGCGACGACGGGGCCCGCTTACCTCCAGCGCTTCCCCGACGGCAGCGGAACAGTTGGCGCGTCCAATATGCCCGCGGACCCGACCCGCGACTACTACACATTCCTCGGCTGGTACTTTAACCAAACCGGACCTCTGGAAGATGCCAACAAATTCGACGGCAACACCGTGATCGAAAGCGGCATGACCGTATTCGCCCGGTGGAACGATCCGCCGGAGGTACACTTCTACAACGGCAGTGAGTTGGTCCACACGGCGATCATCACCGCAGGCGTGAGCAGATCGCTGGCACAAAGCGGCCAGAGTCTCCCTGTCCCCGCGCCGATATTCGGGCAGAAAGAAGTCATAAGCTGGAACACCCAAGCCGACGGCAGCGGCGATGCGTTTGACATAAACACCTCAGTCAGCGACGATATGACCGTCTACGCCCAGTGGGGACTATACAGCGTGATAACAGCGATCGAAGCCCTCAAAGACGGCGAACGCACAGTGAGCATCACCTATGACGACGGCAGCGCAGAAATAAGAAGGATACGCGCAGAAGATTACAGCAGCTATGACATAAGCTTCAGCAGCCCCAGCGGCACAACATACAGAGCATCCTCCGGCGGAAGCAGCAGCGCAAGCAGAAGCAGCGGAAGCAACGTCGAATACACGGTAACGATCAGCGACTCCGAAGACAGTAATTACGGAGTAAGAGTACACGCTTACACCGAAGAAGATGAAGCCGAAGAAGAAGAGAGCCTGACAATAGCAAACTCCGGCACCCCGCGAGTCGGCCCCCGCATCGGCACTGCAATCCAACAACCCGAAGAAAGCAACGCATCATCCTCAATAAACCCCGTACTATACTCCTTCCTAGCAATCCCCCTATGCGTCCTCGGAGCAGTAGTCTTTAAGAAATTTAGGATGAAAGAGGGAGAGGCTGAGGTTGAAATTAGTGAGTAGTATTTAGGGATCAGGGATTAGGGATCAGGGGTTAGGGAATAGTCTTTTGGTTTGGGTATTTCCGCAGCTCTCGTCCCACTAATCCCTAGTCCCTGATCCCTTCGCCCGGCGCTCAAATTCCAAACTCCCTAATATAATCGCGCCGGCGGAATTTCCCGCCGGCGCAATTATTATCTTGTATTTCACTCTCGCCATATGCTATATTTGTCTTAGCAATACCGACGCTAACATACTAACCCCTGATCCCTGATCCCTGATCCCTGATCCCTGATCCCTGATCCCTGATCCCTAATCCCTAATCCCTGACGCTAACATACTAATGCGCTCCGCAGAGCGGATTAGGGGTTAGTCTGTCAGTATCGTAATTTATGCACTGCGGCTTGTCCGCGTTAAGGATTTTTTGATTATGAAATATGATACGAAAAAAAAGGACGTTATACTTTTTAAGCAGGGTGAGATAATTCTTAAAGGGCTTAACCGGCGTGAGTTTGAGATCAGGTTTATGGCAAACATACGGCGGAGACTGAAACCGTTTGGGGAGTTTAATGTTTACAGTATGCAGTCGACCGTTTATGCCGAACCTCGGGGCGATTGCGATTTAGACGCGGCTTTTGAAGCCGCCGGAACGGTATTCGGCGCAGCGGCGATCTCGCGGGCGGCGGCTTGCGAAAAGGATAAAGACGCGATAGTAAAGACGGCTACAGAGTATCTCGGACCGTTTTTGGAGACTGCTCGCTCGTTTAAGGTGGAGTCTAAACGGGCGGATAAGCGTTTTCCTATGAGTTCTATAGAGTTATCGCAATACGTCGGCGGTCTGCTGCATGAGAGATTTAAGCATATAAAGCCGGATATGCATAATCCGGAACTGACTGTTTACGTTGAGATACGCGACCTTGCGGCATATGTACACGGACCCCCCTCACCGGGTGCGGGAGGTCTGCCTGTGGGTGCAGGCGGGAGTATGGCCGCGCTGTTATCGGGCGGGATAGACAGCCCTGTCGCTGCTTTTATGATGGCAAAGCGCGGCGTTAAAATCATCCCCGTGCATTTCTTTACACACCCTTACACGTCCGAGATGGCTAAAGATAAGGTTTTAACGCTTGCTAAAATTCTTTCGGGATACTGCGGACGGCTTATGGTCGAAATTATCCCCTTTACGCGTATTTCGGAAGAAATTCGGAAAAACTGCCCCGAAGGATTTATGACGATAATCATGCGTAGATTTATGATGCGCGTCGCCGAAAGGATAGCCGCATTAAACGGCTGCACAGCGCTCATAACAGGCGATAATCTCGGACAGGTGGCAAGCCAGACGGCCGAGGCGCTTGCCGTAACGGAGCAGTGTGTTTCGCTGCCCGTGCTAAGACCGGTGATCGGCTTTGACAAAAAAGAGATCATCGAGCTTGCACGTAAAATCGGGACATACGAAACGTCGATCCTGCCCTATGAGGACTGCTGCACTGTGTTCACCCCGCGCCGGCCGCGCGTAAAGCCGCGCCTTAACGAAGTCATCGCCGCGGAGTCGGCACTGGATATAGACGCTCTTGTGGAAGAAGCATTCGCGGGAAGTGTTAGGGTAACGGTGAATTAAGAATGCAGAATGCGGAATGCGGAATTATTTAAGAGGGTGATGTAATTGAACTATACTGCTGAAATTATAGGTGTGGGGACGGAGCTTTTGCTTGGGAATACGGTGAACTCTGATGCGCAGGATGTGTCCCGGGTGCTTTCTAAGCTTGGGATAAACGTGTATTTCCATACGGTCGTCGGCGATAATCCGGAAAGGCTTACTCAGGCGGTGGAAATAGCCAAAGGCCGCGCGGATATCATTATCACGACCGGCGGACTCGGCCCGACATATGACGATCTGACAAAGCAGACGCTGGCCGAAGCTTTTGGAAAAAAGCTGATTTTTAATGAAGAAGTTGCAGAGCAAATACGCAGTTACTTCGAAAATCGCTTAGGCAGGAAAATGACGGATAACAATCTCCGTCAGGCCGAACTCCCCGAGGGCTGCGTGATTTTTGAAAATGGCGTAGGAACTGCGCCCGGATGCGCTTTTGAAGCCGGGGGCAAGCATGTCTTGATGCTGCCCGGCCCGCCCCGGGAATGCCGCGAGATGCTCAGCTCATGCGCCGTGCCTTACTTAAAAAAACTATCGGAGTCTGAGATAGTCTCGCATAACGTTCATATTTTCGGCCTCGGCGAGAGCGCTGTGGAGGATAAACTGTACGACCTGATGCAGAAGCTCAGAAACCCTACGCTCGCCCCGTACGCGAAAGACGGCGAAGTAATGCTTACCCTAACCGCAAGGGCAGGTTCGCAGGAGGAGGCGGACGAGCTGATGGCCCCTGTCCTGCAGACGATCCGCGAAACGCTCGGCGACCACATATATGGCGTCGATGCGGTAAGCCTTGAAAACACCGTCTCAAAACTGCTTTTTGAACGCGGCATGAAGCTCGCTGCGGCGGAGTCATGCACAGGCGGACTGTTATCAAAACGTATCACCGACATACCCGGCGCTTCAAGTATCTTCACCGGTGGGGTCGTGGCATACAGTGATCAGTCAAAAATAGATATGCTGGATGTTTCTGCAGCGCTTATAGCTGAAAAGGGCGCGATCAGCCGGGACGTTGCGCTCGCTATGGCCGATGGCGCGCGCAAAAAGTTCTGTGCGGACATCGGCGTCGGGATAACCGGAGTTGCAGGGCCGGACGGTGACGGTTCTTTGGAAGCCGGCACGGTTTTTGCAGCGATCACCGCCGGGAATGATTCATTTTGCCGCAGGATTTATTTTTTCCACGACCGTGACCGGATAAGATTAGCCGGTGTTTCAACCGCGCTTGATATGGTCCGCCGGTTTTTGACAGGGCTGAAGGTCGAATGAAACAAGGCGCTTGCGCACGTTTCTACCTAAGTTATTGGATTTAGGGATTAGGGAATAGGGGCTAGGGATTAGTCTTAAAATTGAAATTTAATCAAAGAATTACAATAGATTTACCGCAAAACGGGATTTTTACTCTTTCTACTAACCCCTAATCCCTGATCCCTAATCCCTCTCAAGTTTCGCAATTGCGAAACTTGAGTTGATATTTCTACAAAAAGAGTTGATTTTTTTGGCAAGAAACTATATATTGTGTTTTATATAATCAGAAGGGTATGATTAAATGAGCGATTCAAACCGCGCCGCACATTACGGCAACGACAGCATCAGCTCGCTCAAGGGCGCTGACCGCGTACGGAAGCGCCCAGGCGTCATCTTTGGCTCGGACGGTATCGAAGGCTGCCAGCACGCCATCTTTGAGATACTCTCAAACTCTATAGATGAGGCGCGCGAGGGTTTTGGCAGTACTATCACCATCACGCGTTTCGAAGACAACACCTTTGAGGTTGAGGATTTCGGGCGTGGCTGTCCCGTGGGCTGGAATGAGACCGAAGGCAGGTATAACTGGGAGCTGGTTTTCTGCGAACTGTATGCCGGAGGCAAGTATCGCAATAACGAGGGTGAACATTACGAGTTCTCGCTTGGTCTCAACGGCCTCGGCTCATGTGCGACACAATACGCTTCGGAGTTTATGGACGTAACAATATACCGCGACGGCAAAAAGTACACCCTTCGTTTTGAAAAAGGCGAGATCGTGGGTAAACTTGAGTCCGAGGAGTATACAGGACGCCGGACCGGAACCGTCATAAGATGGAAGCCCGATCTGGAAGTGTTTACCGACATCGCCGTTGCTCCGGAATACTTTGCGGACACTTTGAAGCGCCAGGCGGTTGTAAACGAAGGCGTTACCTTTCAGTTTAAAAACCAGATCGGAAACAAGTTTGAAACGACAGACTTCCTGTATAAAAACGGCATTGTCGACTATGTAACAGAACTCGGCGGCGACGATATCTTCACTCAGCCGGTTTTAATCAAGGCTGAGCGCCGCGGGCGCGACCGTGACGATAAGGCTGAGTATAAAGTCAGGCTGAGCGCCGCGTTCTGTTTTTCGAACAGAGTAAACGCACTTGAGTATTACCATAACTCCTCCTGGCTCGAACACGGCGGCAGCCCTGAAAAAGCGACGCGCAGCGCGTTTGTCGCGGAAATAGACGCTTATTTACGCAAACACAGCAAGTATCAGAAAAATGAAAGCAAAATCACATTTGCAGACATACAGGATTGCCTTATACTTATTACAAACTGCTTCTCAACGCAAACATCATATGAAAACCAGACAAAGAAAGCGATCACAAACAAGTTTATTCAGGAAGCGACCACCGAGTTTCTCCGCAGCCAGCTCGAGGTATACCTTCTTGAACATAAGGCGGACGCGGAAAAGATCGCGGAGCAGGTGCTTATCAACAAACGCAGCCGTGAAACGGCCGAAAAAGCGCGGCTCAACATAAAAAAGAAACTATCCGGCGGACTCGATATCTCCAGCCGCGTCCAGAAGTTTGTTGATTGCAGGACTAAGGACATATCTAAACGAGAGATATACATCGTTGAGGGAGATAGCGCCCTCGGCGCGTGCAAACTCAGCCGCGACGCGGATTTCCAAGGGATCATACCGGTACGGGGCAAGATCCTCAACTGCCTGAAAGCTGATTATGCAAAAATCTTTGCAAACGAGATCATCACTGATATAATCAAAGTACTCGGATGCGGGGTCGAGATTCAGAATAAACACTCAAAAGATTTAAGCGCGTTTGACCTGAGCGCACTGCGCTGGAGCCGTGTTATAATTTGCACGGATGCCGATGTTGACGGGTTCCAGATACGCACATTGATCCTCACCATGCTGTACCGGCTGGTTCCAACGCTTATCGAAGAGGGTTATGTATATATTGCGGAATCACCTCTGTTTGAGATAGAATGTAAGGGAAAAACATATTTTGCGTATTCCGAACGCGAAAAGGCGGAGATCGTTTCGGGTTTTGGCGGTGCAAAGCACACGATCAGCCGTTCCAAGGGCCTCGGCGAAAATGACCCCGCTATGATGTGGCTAACCACTATGAACCCGGAGACGAGGCGCCTTATCAAAGTCATGCCCGAAGACGCCGCCGCAACGGCCGACGTTTTTGACCTCCTTCTCGGAGGCAACCTCACCGGCAGGAAAGAATATATAACGGAACACGGATACAAATATGTCGATTTGGCGGACGTATCTTAACGCAATTCATTATTCATAATTATTATAGAAGGGTTGGTTTGGTTATGAAGAGGTTTTTATGTTGCTGTCTGGCTTTGGTCATGGTTTTTGCCGTTTTGCTGCCGTCCGCAGCTTTGGCGGATGACGCAGACGACGATTATTACTACATACTGCCTTTCTGGACGTGGTGGTGGGGACATGAAACCATGGAAGAGTTCCTGGAGTGGCACATTGAACGTTACGGTATGGATCCGGATCCTGAAACGCCTTTTTGGCAGGATTGGGGTAGTGGTTCCCTTGAAGATTTTCTATTTTGGTCTGAACTCGATCTGGAAGATTATCTCGTTTTAGAGGAGACCTATAAAAGCATACGGGCTGAGTATGCTCTGCGCTTTATAAGAGCTGTGGAGGAACTTGGCGGCATCCCCGGCATCATAAACGTCATGTATAACGGCGAGTTCATTAAGTTTGCCGACGCAGTGCCGGAACTCACAGGGGATACAACTTTTGTACCCGCCAAACCGTTTTTTGAAGCGATGGGCGCAAAAGTCGGCTTTGATAACGAGTCTCGATCGGTCATAGCTGAATTTGACGGTATGATCGTTCGCCTGGTCATCGGGCAGGATACGATTCAAGTTACTGAAAACGGCCTGGATACAGAGTTTTGTATTGACGAAGCGCCGTATATCACCGGTAACGTCTCGTATATTCCCGTACGTTCCGTCTCAGAGGCGCTTGGTCTACAGGTCTTTTGGGATAGTAACCACAGGTCTGTCGTAGCCCTTGACATGAAAAAAATAGATGCGGAACTCGATAAGAATTTTAAAATCTTAAACCGTCTGTCCGGCATGCCGCTCAGCATGATGCCTGCGGATCTGGATATTTATAAGACCACGATCAATATGCTGGCAACAATAACAATGTTTAACTCATTAGACGGCGATGTGACGGAGAATTTGGAAGCAAACATTTTGCTTCACAGCGACGGGCAAAATTTCAGCATGACCGGTAAAATCAACCTCTCCGGTCTTATAAACCTGATGCTTGCCGATGATCCGTATTACGCCGACGATGATTCGGAATATTCCGACTTATCATCGCTGCTTGACGCCCTCAATGACACCGGCGTCGAGATAATTATAAACTATGACGATGATATGATGTATGTAAAAGCGCCGGTTTTAAGCGAGTTTATCCCGGAACTTCCCAAAGATGCGTGGATAGCTATTGAAGGGATATCCGGGTATCTTGAAGACTTCGTCTTTGACAGTATTCTGCAGGAAATCAACTTTTCGAGTCTTGGCTTTGGGCAGAGCATAAGCGAGCTTGCCTTTTCGGAGGTCTCATGGTCCTACCGTTATCGCGATCAAGTATATCTCTACGGAGAACTGATGAATGCCGCCGAATACTATACCTCTCTGTTCGGCGACGACAGGTTTACTACTAACGGCGGAGACCTCAACCTTTCGCTGACGCTGAACGACTTGGATGCGGCAGGAGAGAAGTATCGGCGTTACTTGAACTATTCCAGGTTCAGCCTGGAACTCACCGTCAACTCTTCAGATGATGAGATCACGGGCATTACTTGTGAGCTATTATATCGCGAAGGTTACTTCAATTATCAGATGCAAACCTCTTTAGAGCTGGTCCTGAACCAAAACGGCATGTACATCAGTTATGAGATGCATGAGAGAAACCACAGCGTAATGAGTTTAGAGATCGATATTAAAACTACCGGCTCAAACGAGCCGGTCCCAAAAGCTCCGCCCGACGGCGATACGGTGATATCAGCGGAGGATTTCGAGGAGATCTTCATGTATGAAATTATCGGCGATATACAGCCGCTCACGCTTGATACGGCAGAGTAGTATTATATAAAGGACGACCTATGCCTAAGAAGAAGGAAATAAAAATAAAAGATAGTCCCGATGTTGCCGGGCTTAGCGCGGAGGTAATTGAGCAGCCGATCACAGATACCCTCAGGCTAAACTTCATGCCCTACGCTATGAGCGTTATCATATCGCGCGCCATACCGGAAATAGACGGGTTCAAGCCCTCGCAGAGGAAGCTTTTGTACACCATGTACAAGATGGGGCTGCTGACGGGTACCCGCACGAAGTCGGCCAACATAGTTGGTCAGACAATGCGGCTCAACCCTCACGGCGACGCCGCGATCTATGACACAATGGTGCGTATGTCGAAAGGGTATGGCGCACTTTTGACGCCGTTTGTAGATTCAAAGGGTAACTTCGGCAAGGTTTATTCCCGGGATATGGCCTGCGCCGCGTCGCGTTACACGGAGGCTAAGCTTTCGTCCGTTTGTGCGGAGTTTTTTGGTGATATTGACCGTGATACGGTTGATTTCGTTGATAACTATGACAGCACCATGAAAGAGCCGGCCCTTCTTCCTACAACTTTTCCCAACGTGCTTGTCAGCGCGAACATCGGCATAGCGGTTGGCATGGCCAGCAGTGTATGCGGCTTTAATCTCGAGGAAGTTTGCCACACGGCGATAGAATACATATCCGACCCCGACTGTGACCTTATGCAGACCCTCAAGGCACCCGATTTTCCGACAGGCGGCGAGCTTATTTACAATGCCGCCGATCTGGAGTCCATATATAATACGGGCCGCGGCAGTGTAAAAGTCAGGGCGCGCTGGCGCTGGGTCAAAGACGGCAATCATATCGAAATTACGGAAATACCGTATTCGACGACCGCCGAAGCCATTATAGATAAGGTCGCGGAACTTGTAAAGACCGGCAAACTGCGCGAAATATCCGATATGCGCGATGAGACGGATCTTTCCGGTCTCAAGCTGACTATAGACCTGAAGCGCGGCGTCGAACCCGATAAACTGATGGCTAAGCTTTATAAGCAGACGCCGCTGTCAGACACGTTTTCATGTAACTTTAATATACTCGTAGCCGGCGCTCCGCGCGTCATGGGGGTTCGTGAGATTTTAGAGGAGTGGACGGCGTGGCGCACGGATTGTGTCAAGCGGCGCGTATACTTTGAACTGCAGAAAAAGAAAGACAGGCTGCATTTGCTGCTAGGCCTGAAAAAGATTCTTTTAGACATTGATAAGGCAATCGAAATCATACGCGCAACCGAGGCGGAAACTGAGGTCGTCCCTAATCTGATGATCGGCTTCGGCATCGACGAACGGCAAGCCGAGTACGTAGCGGAAATAAAGCTGCGAAATATCAATCGCGAATATATAATAAAACGCACCGAGGAGACCGGCGCGCTGGAAAATGAGATTAAAGACCTTGAGGACATCCTCCAGTCCGCGCGGCGTATCAAGTCTGTCATTGTAAAGGAACTCAAGGACGTTATTAAAAAATACGGACAGGCGCGCAGGACCCAAATCGTATATGAAGACGAGATCGAAGTCTTCGACGCAGAGGAACAAATAGAGGATTACGCAGTCAATATCTTCTTGTCACAGGAGGGTTACTTCAAGAAAATCACGCCGCTTTCGCTGCGTATGGGCGGTGAACAGAAGTATAAAGACTCCGATGGGCCTTGTATCAGCTTTGAATCTCATAACAGAAACGAACTGCTTGTATTCACCGACAAACATCATGTCTATAAAGCCCGGGTCTGCGATTTCGAGGACGCAAAAGCTTCCAACCTCGGTATATATCTGCCCGTCGCGCTGGATATGGAAGAGGGGGAAAACGTAATATATCTGCTTGACCCCGGCGATTACTCCGGACACATCATGTTTTTCTTTGAAAACGGTAAGGCCGCGCGAATAGAACTATCCGCCTACGCGACAAAAACGAACCGCAAAAAGCTAACGGGCGCATATTCTGACAAAAGCCCGGTCAAGTCTGTGCTGCCGCTGTTTGAGGATATGGAGATAGCCGTATTTTCCACAGAGGGACGCGCTCTCATTTTCAACTCGTCACTTATGGCTCCGAAATCGACTCGCTCGTCTCAAGGTGTGCAGGTCATGACGTTAAAAAGGAGATATACGCTGGAAAACGCCCTTCCGCTTGCTCTGTCACCGATAGTCAACCCACCGCGCTACAGGGTTAGATCTATTCCCGTCGCAGGCACCGTGCTAAAGCCGGAAGACAGGGGAGAGGAGCAGCTCACTTTGCTTCCGGAAGATGGGAGATAAGAGAGGAGAGTGGAGAGTGGAGAGTGGAGAGTGGGGACGGCAAGTTATAAGTGTGCTGCTTCTTGTTGTAATTTTGTTGTCATCCGGCTGCGCATCTATACTTGAGGGGGACACTCTGATTTACAGCCCATATGAGCCGGCGCAGGACATTGGTCCGCCTGAGGATCAGGTTGTCGTGTCAAACTATGAAGAGCTTAAGTCGGCGATGCTAAATATCGTAATGCAGTATGATGACATTGGCTTGATCATAATCCTCAGTTATGACGGCTATATTCAAGAGGATGTTGACCGCGCTGCCAGCGAGATAATAACTTCAGATCCTATCGGCGCATACGCCGTTTCTGATATCGCGGGTATTGCTACCAGAATCGTGACTTATTTTGAAGTTGAGATCAGCGTGGAGTATAAGCGCACACGGCAGCAGGTGGAATCAATCGTTACTGTATCCAGGATGCAGGAGCTGCGCGGCGAACTGCTGGACGCCATGCGTTCGTATCGCGAGGATCTTTTAATCCGCACCGACCTGCGCAACGTCATGGAGGATGATATTTTAAGTTTCGTCAGGGGTACTTATTACAACAATCCCCTGAGTATAGTAATGATGCCTATTACGGCGATAGATACGTTCCCCGAAGCAGGCAGTGACAGGGTTTTTGAGATCAGTTTCGGTCATCTGCATCCGGCGAATATACTTCGCGAAAACACCGCAAGCCTCGTCGTTTCCGTGCAGCGCAACGCTGAGGCTGCCGTCGGTGAAAGCGACGCGGAAAAACTGCTCTCCCTTGCGGAGATCCTGATAGCCGCCAGCATATTTGACGAAGAGCAGGCAAGGACCATCAGCGAACACGGCGCACAGAATTTTGCCGCAACTGCGCTTGGCGCACTGGTTAGCGGAAACGCTGTCGGAGAAGGCTTCGCAATGGCGTTTAAAGCGCTTTGTGACGAGCTTGAGATCGACTGCCGCGTCGTACTCGGATACCTTGACGGTATGGTACACGCATGGAACATCGTAATGCTATACGGCGACTATTATCACATAGACGTTTCCATGGGTGCTATAAACGGACTGGAGACCGCGTTTTTAAAAAATGATCTGGATTTTACGGAACTTTACTCATGGGATACCGGTAATACGGTTCGCTGTCAGGGTACAATGACATATTGGGATGTTGTGGACGCACAGACTCCTTCGCCTGTAATCGAATCCGAAGAGGATGATTAAGGGTCTGTCGAGAAATAAGTTGACAGGATTAAAAACTGAAAGGACGGCTTTGTATCAGATATGAACGGTGAACTCAATCCATTCAGAAAACGTTTTTTGGGCGGCTTCAACCAACGGGACGTTATAAGCTATATCACCAAACTGGCCGATGAGCGAAACGCGGAAAGTTCTGCGAAGGATAAGGCGTTATCAGAGGTGAAGTCACTGACGGAAGATATCAAGGTGCTGCAGCGTGAACTCGAAGAGGTCCGTCAATGGACACACGAACGCCGCGAGCAGAGTATGGCGTCGCTCGAATCCGCCGCAGAGGCGCTCTCGGAACTTGAATCTGTTATTAACGCTGTTTTTGAGAAAATCGAAGCAACATTAGAGCGCGTCAACGAAGACTTTAGATCCTCCCTCAAAAATATAAAGGATACCTCGCCCTCAATTGAGCAGTTTGGCAAAACGCTTGACGAGCTTCGCGCGGCCTTTAGTGTAGCAAATGCCTCGCCGGTTGCTGGTAAATCCGGGCAAGAGTTCATCGACTTGACTGAAAAAGAATTATAAAGTTTCTTCAAAAGGTATTGCAACGCCCGGTCAGTTGTGTTATACTTTACGCTCTGTTAGTGCGCATGGTGGGTATAGCTCAGTTGGTTAGAGCATCGGATTGTGGTTCCGAGGGTCGAGGGTTCGAATCCCTTTATCCACCCCATTTTAGACATTAGCCGTCAGGCATCAGTCATTAGTAGACGGGGGGTCGCGCCTCCGTCTACTGATGCATCGACTAAACCCGTCTAACTCTTTAACTGCACTGCGAAACTTAAGCTCTTTAATGACCGCTAACTACATTGGGGTGTCGCCAAGCGGTAAGGCACCAGACTTTGACTCTGGCATTCGTAGGTTCAAATCCTGCCACCCCAGCCACATAAAAACCCCTGCGGACACAGCGTTCGCGGGGGGTTTTGGTTTGGAGTTCGGTCAGCCGCAGCTTTTTTGATCTTGACTCCCTTTGACGGCCTTTTCGATAATAGGCAGTATTAAAAGAGCTAAAGCACCGCCTATCAGAGCGGTAAAAAGTTGATTTAAAGAAAAGACTGCCGATATGGCTGCGGTGACCCCTTCCGGTAAACCGAGCACAGGCAAAACAATCTGTACCACGCCTATATACAAGAACCCAAATTTACATATTGCCGCCGCTGCAAGCGCTATGATGCGGGAAACAGTTTTGTTTACTATGTTTCTGTTACCTATCAGATGCCAAACCAACACGAATAAAACATTAGCAGCCGCGACAACGGGAACCAACGTCCACAATGGCCCTATTCCGAGAAGTTTTGCAAAAAAGTGCGACAAAAACCCAACAGCCGCACCGGTAGAAAATCCACCGATCATGACCGATACAACCAGTATCATATTGACAAGCGGCCCTGTAACAAACTGGCCCATTGACGCGGCCAGAGTCTGCGTGGTAATTAACAGAGCAACCAATACCGCCGTTCGGGTAATCCACAATACCCCTTTGTGTTTCACGGTTTTCCTTCCATACTGAAAACAAATTGTTTCCCGCATAAAATGTGCAATAATAGAAAGTTATCCGATTTTGCACCTTCCAAATCAGTTGCACCTTTTTCGTCAGATTATGTTCATTGTACCAACATCGTTATGTAGTGTCAACAGAAAAAACAGCCATTATTTTACAATAGAAAAATCTTTGTTATTTTGATATAATGTGCGTATCAAAAGTTGCGGGAGGGTACGATGGGCGAGTTTCTGCTTCGTTGTTTTTATCACTTTATGGCCTATTCGTCCTGTATACTGTTGGGCTACCTGCCTCTGAAGGACCGAATCACGAGGCCACTCTTGAAAATCGTCATCGAAATGGGCCTGTTCAGCGCTGCTTCGGCGGTGGCGTGCGCCGCGCTTAATATGAAAGGGATCGACACCTCAAACAGCACCGTCACGGTAATTTTTTCCGTGTTGGGGGCGGTTTACTATATGTGGACCGTAAACGGAGGGTATCAAAAGAGGTTGTTCGTACTCTTTATGTGTTGGCATGTGGCCTGTATCCCCCCGGCGTTTGACAGCGCGTTTTCGTATTTAGCCCCTTCGGTCTATGACGGCATCTACAGCAGCGCCGTAACGATGCTTCTGTTTCATTGCGTGACATGGATCGCGGTTTTCCTGATGGCGTTATTTGTGATACAGCGGTATGTCGCTCCCTGCCTTAGGCAGATAGACTCGCGCGATATGGCGGGCCTGTGGCTCGTTCCGCTCGTATACTCCGCATCGACCGTAGTCGTATACCTGTTGTCAAAAACATATCCGGGGGAACGTCTTTTCCTCTCCCTGCTCATGTTTTTCGTGTTTTTATCGTTTCCTTCATACATACTCTTTATCCGCTTGCTGCACGGGGCGATTGAAAAAACCAGAGGGAAAGCGGAGCTCCTACGAATCGTGGACGAGAAGAAGTCTTTAGAGAGACTTGAGCTCATGAGAACAGAGCTGATCGCCGCCATTACCCACGAAACCATGACGCCGCTCGCCGTTCTGTCCGGTTATGCTGAGCTTATCGCCAATGAGCTGCGCCGCAAGAGTATTGACGACCAGATCGCAAAAGACCTCGACAGCATCGCGGAGGAAGCGGAACGCATTTCGCTGATAATGGACGAGCTCAATAACCACGTCCGCAAGCGCGGCGAACCTCTTTTAAGGTCACAATTGAACCTGCCCAAGCTGATAGCCGACGCGACGAAAATGTACACACCGATACTAAGCCGTAAAAAGATAGCCTTGACCGTTGACGTGCCCGAATCATTGCCTGACGCTTACGCCTGCGCGAACGAAATCACCCAGGTGTTGTTCAACCTTTTGCAAAACGCACACGCCGCCACAACGATGGGAACCATCGTTGTGGCAGTGGAGTGTGAAAAGACGGTGGATGTGATTACGGTAAAGGCTGAAAAGATAATTGATAATTCTCAATTCATATGCGTAAGCGTATGCGACAGTGGGAGCGGTATTGCGCCGGAGCTGCTGCCGAAGGTGTTTGAGCGCGGCATGACCGGCGGCGGAGGCACGGGATTGGGGCTGCCGATTTGCAAAGAGATCATAGAAGCGCATGGCGGAAAAATCGGAATCGTAAGCGAGGTCGGCAAAGGCACGACAGTATTCTTTACTCTGCCTGTTTGGAAGGAGGATGTAATTATTGAGCAGGACCGTACTGCTTGTTGAGGACAATGACAAGCTCAACGAGATCAACCGACGCGCACTTGAAAACGTGGGATACACGACCTATACGGCGCTGACACTATCTAAGGCGCGTGAGCACCTGTCCTGTTTTAAACCGGACGTGATACTGCTAGATGTCGCCCTGCCCGACGGCAGCGGTTTTGACTTCTGCGCGGAAATACGGGAAACGACCGACGCGCACATCCTGTTCCTAACCTCGCGCAGGGCGCATGATGAAAAACTCAAAGGCTTGTCCCGCGGAGGGGATGACTACATTGTCAAGCCGTATAAGCTGTCCGAAATGCTCGCCCGCGTGGCGGCGGCCATGCGCAGGCGCGATATGGAAAAAGCGCCGTCAAATACCGTGGTTCTCGACAGCATGACTCTGAATGTCAGCGCGGGGACAGCTCATATAAGCGGACGCGATTTGGCTCTTTCACAGAAGGAGTTTTGCGTTTTGCTCTGTTTGGCGCAAAATGCGGGGAATATCTTAAGCGCGGAGACAGTTTTCGCAAAAGCGTGGGATCAGCCAATGCTCGGCGATAAAAGCGCACTGCAAATAACGATTTCACGTTTGCGAAAGAAAATCGAGCCTTCAGGATACGATATTTCCTTCGTCCGTGGCAAGGGCTACGCTCTTGAAAAGAAATAGGAACCTTAAGCGAGACTAACAATTCTGAAAGTTTTGGCCTTTTTCACCGAAAATATGGTATTGTCTAAAGAAAAACTCGCCTGCGGGCGAGTTTTTCCGATAAGTGACGGGGGGTAGAACTATGGGGCAGGCAATACTGACGGAGCAAGCACCGAGAGTTGCGCTGATGAAGCTGTTAGACGGTCTTTTAGACAGGCAGCTTATCTACATCCATGCGCCGCCCGGTTTCGGCAAGACGGCGTCCGCACTGTTGTGGCTGGAACACAGGTGCACGTTGACGGAGCTGAAACGGTCGTGGATCAGCCTTGACGAGTACGACAATAAAACCGCCGAATTCTGCAAGCGGGTCTTGTCCGCCCTCTCGGACCTTCAGTTGGGAAATGGCACCCTGCACGAACTTGCGGCGCACCCGGCTTTCAATACGGCACCCATCGAGTTCACCCTGTACGCGCTGAGTGCGTTTACGGATCGGCACGAGCCCTGTATTTTCGTTCTCGACGATCTGCATGTCATCAAAAACGACGAAATATTAAATCTGCTGCCGGTTTTAGTCAGGCGGCTGCCCCGAAACTGCACAGTCATGCTTCTCAGCCGTGCTGTGCCGCCGGACAGCTTTTCCGAAATGATGGCGAAAGAGGAAATCGCCGTTATAGACGCAGGATTTTTGCATTTCACAAGAGAAGAGATAAAAATCTTTTTCAACAGGAACGGACGCTTTATCTCAAACGCACAGGCGGACGAGATTCTGGCGTCCACCGGGGGATGGGCGATCGGGCTCCGAGCTTTGCTTTTAGCCGAAGAAAAATCATACAATATTGCTCTGAGTGAAAAATATCTGGAGAGATTTTTGAAAACTCACGTATGGGAGCGGTGGGACGACCGCCTAAAGCGATTTATGATGTGCGTGTCGGTGGCAAAAGAGCTTACCCCGGAGTTGTGCCGGCGGCTCATAGCTAGCGAAAGCGTACTGAAAGAGGCCTCCGGTGCGGAGATTTTGCGGCAGCTCGCAAGCGAAAACGCCTTTTTGAGAGCGACCGGAACCGGCACATACCGATTTCATGATTTGTTCCGCGATTTCCTGCTGCATATGCTTAAAAAGCGCGGCGAACATGCCTCCGCGGCGTTGTATAACATAGCGGGCGACTATTATTTTGAAAAAGAGGATTATTTCCGCGCCTCTGAGTATTACTTACACGGCAAAAACGACGACGGGGCAGCCGGCTGCCTCTATAATATGTATGACTACAGTTCCGCATCAGCCTCTATTGAGGATACGCTTTACATCATACATAGAGCGATCACCGATTCCATGGGTGAAAAGCACCCCTTTGTGTTGGAAATTCAGGCGTGGGCCGCTTATGTGGAAGGACGCCCCGAAGATTTTGAAAATTATCTGGATAAGTATTACAAGCTGCACCCAAAAATGGCTATAAAAGACCCAAGGTGCGTGATCACCGGAATGCTTCTGCGCGCTATTGATTACAGGGAAGCTTTATGCCCGCTGATGAACACACTGAGCAGGATCCCCTTAAAAGGCCTCGTTGATGTCAAGGCATATACACCGAGCATGACAAATAATCAGCCTTTTTTTCACCGTTCTGTCAGGGATTTCTCCGAACTCGCCGTCGATCTGAACAAGGGTATATCGCTGTTTGAAAAAGGGCTCGGCGCTGTAATCGGCGCAGAATTTTCAGTTATAAAGCAATGTTTATACGCCGGATTCCATTACGAGAGGGGGAATATAAGCCAGGCGTGCGAACACGCCTTAGCCGCGTGCGGAAATATCCCGGACTCATGCTCCTCGGAAATCAGGTTCTGCGCCATGGTGATTTTGGCTTCCGCTCTGTATGCGGACGGACATGAAGATGACGCGAATGAGGTTTTCGGCAACTTAAATGATATGATCGAGCGTAACAAGGCCTTTTATCTAAAACACAATTTGCGGGCTTACCTGTGCAGGATCAAGCTGAGCAACGGCGACATGGACGCAGCGCAGGAATGGCTGAAAGACAATAGGATAGTCGCTCATGGCAATCTACCGATTTATAAGATATATCAGTACTCTACTACCGCAAGGGCACATATCGTCACGGGCAAATATACGAGCGCGGTACTGCTCCTCAAAAAACTGCTTCTGCTGGCTGAGCGGTACAGGCGCCCGCTTGATGTTATAGAGTTTCGTGTCCTGCTCGCCATTGCCTATTGGAAAAAGGGCAAAAGCGGGAACTTCACCGCGCTTGATTATATGGAACAGGCAATTGCCGTTGCATACAAATACGGATATACGCAGATATTCGCGGCTGAGGGCGCAGAGCTTGTCAGTATGCTGCACCGATTGTATAAAAGCTCGCTTCAAACGGATTTCGCGGGGGGTGTGACCAGCAGGTTCGTGAAAACGCTGTATATCGCGGCTGTTTCGGCGTCAAAGCGATCAAAAGGACTCACAGGCGGCAGGCCGCCCGAAAACTTGACATTCACCGAAAAGCAAAAGACGGTCATGCGTCTAATGTGCGAGGGATGCAGCAGAAATACGATTGCGCTACGAATGGGAATCAAACCCAGCGGTGTGCAAACCCATACCGAACTGATTTACAGAAAACTTGATGTAGCGAACAGCATTGAGGCTATTATGAAAATCAAGGACTTGGGATTATTGGCTGAAAAATAGGAGGCGCGCGGTACACAGTCAGTTAGCCCTAAATATCACTTATCTCTAAGAATCCGTGTCCCCTTGTTCTAAGTAGCGGATCAACCCCCTGTTTTGTTCCTCTAAAGCCCTTTGGCGGCTTACAATATACCGGGCTACAAAGTCATGTGAATGAGGCACCTCTTCTGTTACGGGCGGCTCAAAAGGAGTGCTCTGTGCCAATGACAACAACTCGTGCTCTGAATGTCTGCGTACCCGCAGCGGCTTATTGATGTACCGTAAGAGTTCTGTAAAATCGCTGATTAGTGCATCGTTTGGTGTTCGGATCGGATAGCCGCGCGAGATCAGCGAAATATTATGATCAAAAAACGGAGCCAGTAATAAAATCTCCCCGGTATCGTTATCACGCAGGACTCCGAAATTATTCTCATGCCTGTCCATATTGTAAATCAAACCGTCAAAGTAACACATCAATACATACTGCTCTGCAATGGTTTCACTCACTGCGCGCAAGGCTTCATATATCCTGATATAATTCGGCTCGTCACCGATAATGGATATTGCCGGTTCAAAATCAACGCGGGCATTGCATGTAAAATCCCGGCTCTTGATAAACGCACCGTCCGCTTTATACTCTGCCATCGGGTAACCGAGAACCCTACCAATCTTAAAAGCCAGCAATTCGGAGAACAACTCTTCCTGCTTTCCGGCTTTATACATCCACCACTCACCGCTTTCCAACCTCCAGCATTTTTCGAAGCTCCCGGTATTCGTCAGTTCCGGCGTCCTGCCCGGCGGCTGGTCAAAAGAGTTTACATCTCCTGTAAGGGCAAGGTTGTCAAAAAGGTTTATTTTAAATCTGATGTCATCATACTTAACATTTATGTCTTCTATTGGTTTTACCCAGTAATTATCTGTGATCGTGGCGGCATTCACCGCTAAAACAGTAGTCAAATCATCTTTATGCTCCAAACGCAGTGCGCGTTTTAACAGCCGGGAGTTAGTGCGATGTCCGTCTATCGCTCTTGACTCCAGCCACGCCAACGCATCCCCCGTTTTCCGGAGAAAAAGCGGAAGCCGCGCCGCATCTATCGGCTCTAAGGCACCATCAACTATTTTCGCTATCGGTATATCTTTTGACAACAGCAGCAAATCCCGCATGTACGTAATTCCCGCCTTTCTTTCTGCATTTGCTCATTATTATATCCATAAATTCACCGCACTGTAAACAAATGTTTTTGTTAATATTCCTGAACCTCACCCATTAAAACATATTCGTTGTCCTCTTTGCCGGTCCCTCGCTTTGTAATCAGACCTTCATTCACCATTTCGCGGATGATGGTGTAAGCCCGTGTCTGTTTTACGGAAAGCACCTCTTGGACAATCGCGTTGGTAATAATAAGGTTGTTATGCAGATACTCCAGAACAGCCTTATGCTGCGGCTTGTGTTGGTCAACCGCACGAAGCGGGCGGGCATAGTTCATGTTTGGCAGCATCAAGGAAAACGCACCGTTTGTCGCGGTAATTTCCGGCTTAACTTCAAATTCCTCATAATACTGCATGATGAGCCGCAAGCCCGTACCATACGCCTCAATATGCTTCAAACGGTAAAATACATTTGCCAGTTTTTCGTTGCGTGGTTGGGAAATGCCCACAAACAAATCTTCCGGTTTTAGACCAGGCATGAGACCGCCGAGCGACACAAACTCTATACGGTCATCGTACAGGTTGACGATAATACTGCCGGAAAAACCATAATCACGGTGGATAATCGCATTGAGCAGGGCTTCGCGCACGGCAATCTCAGGATAGTCGAATTGTTCCACACGGTCGAGTCCTGTAACAGTGGCGGCGAGGTTGTTTGACAAGCTTAGAAAATCAAAGGCCGAGCGCATTTGCTTAAAAAGCGACCCTTCAATCTCCTTGCGGGTTCTGAATTCGCCTTTTTTTGTGCCGTTGAACACGGCAAATTTGACCGTGTGGGCACA
>Ga0099364_10003308_pt1 | contig 25023 bp, 20 predicted proteins | sample TergutTh196P3_FD_73070 | JGI IMG/M metagenome (GOLD analysis project Ga0099364, IMG submission 73070) | Microcerotermes parvus P3 segment gut microbial communities from Pointe-Noire, Republic of the Congo - Th196 P3 | ecosystem: Host-associated > Arthropoda: Insects > Digestive system > Gut ...
TTTTTTGAAACCTTTTTCCAGGTATCTGACTTGAGGTCCCAGCAACAAAACATCCGCCTGTGACAAGTCTTTTTTGGCTTCCGCCTCTCCCGCCGCATATACCTCGATCTCCAACCCTTTTTCTTTCGCGACCTTATTAACTTTTTCCACAAGCAGACTTGTGGACATACCAGCGCAACACACAAACATAACCTTCAACATTGTTATTACCTCCTTTTTTCCCTGTCTGCCGGAACGGAAATCAGCGATCGGCGGATGCTTTTCCCTCCGGCCGTAAATCTCCGTGCGGTAGCCCATGAACCCGTGACGCGCCCAGTTGTCTTCCGTAATAATGGATATGCGGGATGAAATCTGTGCCGGGAACGGCAACTTTTAATATTATTCATTAAGCCCCCTTGTTTTTGTAAAATTTGTAACATTATATATCATTTTGTAATCTAATTTCGAAAAAAACGATCAATCCTAATCGTTATATTTGCTGATATTGCCGATTGCGGGAATCATCATGCCGAATGCCGGAGATAACCGCATTATGGCGTGCGTCTGCGACACAGGGACAATAATGCCGGCAAGTCCTGCGAAAAATGTCAAAAATATTGAATGGGATAAACCTGGTTACGGCTTAACGCGCCTTTTGCGCCGTCCACCCGAAGACGGCTGTCAGCAACGACGCAACCACGGGAATCATCATGCTGGACGCCGGGGATATCCTGGCGCTGACATGCGCTAACAGCAATGGGATAATAATGCGGGTAAATCCCATGATAAGCATCAAAAAGGACGTTGTGAAGGTCGTTTTTCCCTCATATCCCTTCGCGCATTCGCTGATGAGAACCGGTATGAAATGCCCGCTCGCAAGGCCAGAAGCGCCGACCATAGCGCACGTCACGACGGGGTTTCCCGATGATACTCCGACGCCGATGGAAGCTCCGGACAAAACGGCGCCGAGGATAAAAAATTTTAGCGGGGCTTTGTTGATTACCGGCGCAAGGAAAAAACGGTTCACCGTCGCGCACACCCAGAAGGCTGATAGCGACATTATGCCCAAGTGCGCGGCGTCGAAACGCAAGGTCATATAACGCACAATCCATACCGTCACGCTGGTCTGAATGACTGTAGAGAAAAAAGCGGCAAAGGAAAGCATGATATTGCGTTTTTTGCTTATGTAGTTTATCAGGTCTGCTTTATTAAGCCTCCGCTCGTTGGTGGCGGCGTTCAGGTCGATTTTATCACACCCGCGCGTCAGCAAAAACACGAGCGGCGCCGCAAGAAGGGAGATAACCGCCGCAATGCGGTAAATTCCTCGCCAGTCTGTGTTAAGAAGTAAATAGTAAATCGCGATTGGCGTTATAAGGCTTCCGACGCCGTACAAACCGTGCAGATAGCCTAAATATTTTGGGCTTCGCGTACCCCACGCATCCACAACGGCGGAATTGCAGTAGGTATCGATGAATCCGCAACTGAATCCGAGGATTACGCACATCACGCAGAACACGGAAAAGACAGGCGACGCTCCGCTCCCGAAAAGCACCGCCGCCTGAACCGCGCAGGCCGCAATCAGAACCGGAATTTTCCTCACGCGCCCCTGAGCCATAGGAATGATAAAAAGCGACAGCATGAAGCCAAGACTCAACATGCTGCTCATGAGCCCTTCTCTTGCCCCCGCAAGCGAAAACGCGCCGACAACCTCGTTAATGACGGTATTCGTCAAAGACATTGCGAAGGAGTAGGGAAATATCGAAATGAGCGCGGCGGCGGTAATAACCCCCGCCGCGCTCATACGGTTTGCACGAGTATCTTGTTTCATTACTTTACTGCCGAACCGGCTTTTTGCGGTTGTACATAACCAACAGGAGCACTAATACACAGCCAAGCACAATATTCCTGACCGGCTGCGCGAGATTCAACGCGGTGAGCATATTAGTCAGCACGACCATGAGCAGCGAGCCGGCTATGCTGCCGGTGTAGGAACCCACGCCGCCCGTAAACATCGTTCCGCCGACGATGACCGCTATAAGCGAGTTGAAGGCATATACGTCAAACATTTGACACTGCGCGCTCTGCGTATAGCCTGCTCCAAGCATGCCCGCGAATCCCGAGAACATCCCCGAAATAATATAGGAAAAAATCTTGACCCTGTTGATATTGATGCCGGCCAGCCTTGCCGCTTCGGCGTTGTTGCCGACAAGGTACAGTTGTCTGCCGAAGCGCGAGCGGTTCAGTATATAGAAAACCAGCGGGAAGATTACCAGTGCGTACAGCGTAAGCGACGGGACGACGCCGAAAATCCTGGAGATAACGCTTCTGATGAAGCTCGGTCCGGCATAGCCCAAAGGGCTGCCCTGCGTGAACACATATTGCAACCGTGTTACCACGTTGCTGATTACCATTGTAACAATAAGCGGAGGAAGCCCGATTTTTGTTGTGCACACTCCGTTTAAAAGACCGACCGACGCGCCCATTATGATGACGGCAATAAAAGTGTGAATAAACATACCGTCCTGGCTGTTCATGATGCCGGTGGTGAGTATCGCCGCGGAGGACATCACGGCGCCCACCGAGAAGTCAAGCCCCCCGCCGATCAGCACGATGGTCTGCCCCGCCGATGCAAAACTCAAGAGCAGCGTGAGCATTACGATTGAGGATATCGTTCTCGTATTAAGAGCGGCCGGCGCCATCGTCACCGTGAATACGTATAACAGTACCGATATGATTAAAGCCATCCGCGCGGGGCTTCTTTTTACAAAAGCGTTTACCTTCCGGGAGAAGGACATTGCAAAATCCGCGCTAATTTTGCTTTGCATTTGTGTCCCTCCTCTTAAACGAGTATTTGTTCTGTATGCTGACACGAAGCGCTTCCCGCTGTCCCTTCATTGTGACGATTGTCATGAGCAGACCGAGGAAAATGATGACGTCCGAAAGGAAGTTCTGCCAGTATGACGTCACCGAAAATCCGGGAAGCCTGCTGAACAGCATGTTGAAGAAAAAATAAACCGAGTTTGGTATCAGAATCAAAAAGCCACCGCCGAAAACTCCGCAAGCCATCGAACCCCATCCGCCGAAGGTCAGGCCGCCAATGATGCACGCCGCAAGAGAGCGTACGCCGATATCTTCGCCTTGGTTCGGATTACCCGACGCTGTCATGAGCGTAAGGCAAATGCCCGCTATTCCGACTACAAGCCCCTTGAACATGAACGCCTGAAATTGGACTTTTACAGGATTGATGCCCGCGGCAAAAGCATTTTGAGGATTTGCGCCGACGGCATATATGTTTTTTCCGAACCTTGTGCGGCAGAGGTATGCCCAAAGCAGCAGGACGCTAATCAGCGCAATGCTCGACGCCGGAATAAACCCAAAAATGACCGAATCGTACGCCCTGAAGAAAACCCTGCTCACCGAACCCTGAGGGACGTTCATAATCAGCACGTTGACGCCGCGTATGGCGAATATCAGCGCATAGCTCGCAAGCAAATCCGGCAAACGCAGCACCGACACGCAAAACCAGCAGACCAGCGAGGCCGCTATCGCCGCGCCTATTCCGATAACGCATCCGAGCACAAACGGGACGCCCCATTCCTGAACGGTCATAATGGTCACCACGTTCACCAGCGCAAGTTGCACACCGCTGGATACGTCCAATGTACCGGCAATAAGCAATACGCTCTGCGCCATAACAACCAGCAGGAACGCCATGTTGGAGGAGAAAATAGTATTGACATTCCGCACGGTGAAGAAGCGGGCCGGGCCTTGAAGCGCGATATTGAGGAGCAAAGCAAAGAGAAACAGCATAAACCCCGTAAAGGCCCGCGTCTTGCGAAAACGCGCGAATGAGTTTTTAAGCGTTTGCATCCATCTCACCCTCTCTTTTCGCGGCCCTCTGTTCCATACCCATCATCGCCGCGACAACGTGTTCAGCGGTCTTGCGCTCATCTGCCAGCGCATCGCTTAAACACCCTTCATAAAAGATATAAATCCTGTCCGCGATGTCAAGCAACTCTTCGTATTCGCTGGAGGAAATAATGATCGTCATACCGTTTTCGGCACATTGCTTCAGGATATTGTGAATCTCAAGGCGCGAGTGGACGTCAACCCCCTTTGTGGGGTCGTCAAGCAGCAGCAGCATTGGGTTCATCGCAATCCAGCGCGCAATTACAACCTTTTGCTGGTTTCCGCCGGACAGCGAATTAACGGGATCCCGGAGATTCCCTATCTTGATGTTGTATTTTTCAACCGCTTCCATGGCGAATGTCCTGAGTGATTTGGGCGTCATATATTTCGTAAGATTGCCTTTTGCGATTTTCCCCGCCGCAATGTTTTCATTGATCGAGCGCACCGGAAATATCGCCTCACGGTTACGGTCGCCCGAAACAAAGCCGATCCCGTTTCGGACAGCCTCGTTGGGGGACTTAAATTTCACCTTTTGGCTGCAGAATTCCACTGTTCCGCCGCTGATTTTCTCCGCGCCGAGCAGCGAGCGGATGAACTCCGGCTGCCCTTGTCCCTGAAGTCCCGCGATGCCGATAATTTCGCCCTTATGAACCTGCATTGAGACGTCCCATACTTTTGGATAAACCTCCAGCTTGCTCACATCGAGCAGAAGTTCGCCGTCCGTACGGACATCCCCGGCGGCGTATGCCTTACCGTCATGGGCTTCGGGACGCTGACCGGTCATATAATATACGATATCGTCGAGGGTAAATTCCGAAGCCGCGCCCTCCTTTACAGTCTCGCCGCCGCGCATGATTGTAACATTGTCGCATATTTCGAATATCTCGTTCATGCGGTGGGTGACATAGGCAATCGCCACACCCTCGTTTTTAAGCTCGCGTATAATTCCAAAAAGCACCTGTATCTCGTCGTAGTGGAGCGCGGCGGTCACTTCATCAAGCAACAGCAATCGAGGCTTATGCGATACCGCCTTTGCCACCTCAAGCATCGCCTGTGTCGAGGGCATGAGCGTCTGGACATAAGCATCGGGATCGCAGTCAACATGAAATCGCTCTAAAAGCTCTTTGATTTTTTCACGCGCGGCTTTGCGGTCGATGACTCCAAGCCGTCCCAGCGGCTCGGCGCCGAGCAGGATGTTATCGATCACGCTCATCTCCGGAATCAGGCTCAATTCCTGGAACGCGGTCGCCACTCCGTGTTTTCTTGAATCCACGCCCGAACGTATACGAACGGGTTTGCCGTCGAAAAGTATCTCGCCGCCGTTTGGTTCATACGTTCCCGCGAGCACTTTGATCATGGTTGATTTTCCCGAGCCGTTTGAGCCGAGCAGCGCGCACACCTTGCCGGGAGAGGCGTTAAACGACGCTCCGTTTAACGCAATCACCGCGTCAAAAGTCTTTTTTATTCCCCGCATTTCGTACATTGAGGAACCCTCCTGAAATACGCAGCTTCAATATCAAACACATTTTACTTATTGTTAAGTATAACAGCATAGCGCAACAGTGGAACATGCGCGTGAAAAAAATTTCCGGCCGGCGGATACCTTCGCCGGCCGGAAATTTAGTTACATTTTTTCAGAAATGATTTAGTTAAAGTACTGCTCCGCAACTTCATCGACGGTCAGCCAGTACGTAATGGCGTCGCCGGGGGCCATGGCCCTTGCCATCTCTTCGTATTGTGGAATACTATCAAAGGTGAACCATATTTTGGAAGGGAGCAGGATGGAGCGGATGCTCGGGTCGTCGTATACGCCGTCTTTCAGTTCTTTGCCGAGCAGGATGTTAAGGCCGAAGTTCAGCGCGCTTCCGCCAACGCCCGGAGGATTGGAGAGAACCATAAAGTCCATCTTACGTCCGTTACTATTAAGTTCAATCATTCTCTGCATCCACTCGCCGGTGTCGTTGAAACCCATGAATTTCGGATATGGGGTGCCTGTGGCGTCAAACGCGGAGAGCGCGTTCTCGGCGGTCTGCGAAATCAGAACGCCGTCAAACTGTACGCCGGAATTCAGGATTTCGGTCATTACCTGCTGTGACAAAGTGGGGTTCCAATCGTGGTTGCCGGTGGCTACAACCTCAAGCTCCCACTCTTCGATTGCCTTTGCAAATCCTGCCTGGCGGTCGGCGTTAGCCTGGTTGCCATCCATGGCGGCCAACATAACAACCTTTGAGCCGCGTCCGAGAACCCTGCCTGCGTACGTCCCTGTGTGGTAGCCGAGGTAGTACTGGTCGGTGGCTATGTTGAGGATGTCAACCTCGGTGGAAGTATAAATGCAGTCCGCATTGATCCAGAGAATGCCGGCGTCCTGAGCTCTTTCGATGAGGGGATCCATGCCGGTGGGAGCGACAGGGTTTGAGAGAATAATATCGTACCCCTCGTTAATGCTGTTTTGGATTTGCTGCGCTTCCACGGAAGCGTCCCAGTTGGAAACGAAGCTGGCATAGCTGACGTTGAAACCGTGTGCGGCAGCGGCAGCGGCTGCTTCCTGGATGTCGGCTTCATAGCGCACACGGTAAGGGTTGCCCTCGATAACCGCGTTGTGCGAAGCAAGTCTGATGGTACGCGCCGCATCCGCGGACGCGGTAAATACAAACAGCGCAAGAACTAATGCCATCGAAAGTGCAATTGCTTTTCTCATGGTAATACATCTCTCCTTTTAAATTTTAATTAATCAAAGCCACTTAGTTTGGCTTGGATCCAATCATCAGTGAACTCATATATTATCATATCGTTACTGATTAAGTAAATGAGTCACGTTTAGCGCGTCAATCTATAGAACAATATTAAAATACTCCTTTAGCGCCCATTTAAACTCAGCTTCGTTGCGCGGGATAAATCTTCCAACTTCGCCATCAGGCAGCGATACACGAAATTCGGTAACGTTCTCGAGCGTATCGGTGTCGGAAATATCCGCGACAGTATTGCGTCCGTGTTTCGTGCGCCTGTACACCATAGTATTATTTCGGAAAATGGAGTCAGGATGGGTGGTGCAGTAATAATGCGGCAGAAAAAAGTCGATTGGCTGCTGAGGTTCTGTCGAAAACGAATATAGATTGCTCCACTCGCCGTTCACCTGTTCCTGAACCACCCACATCATCTTAGGATGCGAAACGATTTTATACAATTCGCCAACCTGATTCTGCACAAGATTTTCTTCAAAAAGCAAGGGAAACTGCGGCGCCGGAAGACCAACGCCAACGTCGCAGATATAGCGCTTGCCGTTCAAAACGACCTCGGAAATTCTGTGCCGTCTTGGCGGGATTTCGAGTTCCTCATATTTGAGCCATCTGCCATAGAACTCCACAGGGGCATAACCCAACTCACCTAACAACCACGCAAAAAGCCCGTTAAGCTCAAAACAATAGCCTCCGCGTCTTTTGTTGACAATTTTGTCATACACCGCGGGGATAGACAAAGAAACCGGCAATCCGGCCATGATGTCAAGATTTTCATAAGGCACGTCCATAACATGCGCCTGTTGCAGCGCCGAAAGATTTTCTAAATTGCATTCCAGAGAACCTGTATATCCGATCCGATCAAGATATTTTTGTACGGACAGATCTCTTTTGAATTCGGATTGTTCCATATAAATCATGCCGAGTAGACAGTCTCGACGCTCCTTTCATATATTTTATTCAACGCGGAGGGATTGCCTGCCGCCCCTCACAGACCGTACGCGCGATTTTTCCGCGTACGGTCTGTGAGGGCGACTCTTTTTATTTTTTACCCAACTGCCTGAGTACGTCAAGCGGAAGATTGTTAACCACGGCGTTATTTGAGTTCATAATAATCTGCTCTTCGAGATTAAGCCCAAACATCGCCCCCTCAAGCACAGCGGCCCTGAGATTGCGCGGACGCCTGGAATCCCCGGCGTTTATATGTGGTATCCCGGCTTCTTCGAGGGCGCTCAGCAATTCGATGTTTGGACGCACCATGCAGGATACGACGTTGTCCGCCTGAATGACGCAGGTTTCGAAATTTTTGTTTATCAGGGTGATATCGCGTCCCTGGATTTCGATAATCCTGGAGTTTTCAACAACCGTAACGGGATATTTGTACGGCTTTGAGCTCAAGCCTTCGGCGTCGCCCTGCGCGAAGCGCTTGCGCAGAACGTACATGTGAATAACTTCGACTGTCGAGCCGAACTCTTTATTCTCGGTTACGATTGTGACTTTCTTGCCGATTGACGCCAGGAACACGACGGTATCCACAGCGGGATAGTGGTCGCCCCAAACGACAACGCTATCGCCGAGTTTCCTCGGAGTGCGCCCGCCGCCCGGATGATGTTCGCAGTTTACCTTAGGGCATTGGATGGCTTCCTCGAAATGAACCACGGAATCCTTGTCTCCGTATATATCGGGCACATACGAAAGGGCGCCGGTCGCGTTAAGCACGACGTCAAAGCGTTTAAGCTCGTCTATATTCGGGGAGGCGTTGAGTTTTACCGTAACGCCAAGTTCTTTAATCTGATGCCTGATCCAGTCGGCATACCATTTCATTTTTTCTTTACCGGGCGTCATGCAGCAACCCAATATCGCGCCCCCAAGCTCGCCGGTTTTTTCAAATATCGTCGGGTTATGCCCGCGGGTTATGGCGATACGAGCGGCTTCCATTCCGGCGGGGCCGCCTCCGACAATCGCGACATTAAGCGGTTTTTCAGCCGGCTTCATATCGTAAAAGGCTTCGTTACCGCAGGCCGGGTTGATTGCGCATTTGATTTCCTTTTTCGCCATCATGGACTCCTGCCAGCATCCGGTCAGGCATGAGATACATCTTCGTATTGTTTCCGGCTTGCCGTGATATGCCTTAATTGCCCAATACGGGTCGGCAAGCATTTGGCGGGCGAGGCCGACCATATCTGTCTTGCCGGCTGCCAAAATCTCGTTGCAATACGCCGGGTTTCTAAACGTATGGCTGTTAATTACGGGAATTTTTACTTCTTTCTTTATCGCTTCGGAGGCGTATATCGTCCAGCCTTCGGGATAGGGCATCGGGTCGAAGCCCGCGCCGGGGCTTTCCTGTATGCACTGGCTCAGATCCACCGCGGCAACGCCCGCGCGTTCAAGCGCTTTTGCCACCTCTATGCTCTCCGGAAGCTCACGGCCTCCTGGAACCCATTCGTCAACGGAATAGCGCACCAAAACCGGGAAATTATTGCCGCATTTCTCTTTTATGCTGGCGATTATGGCCAAAACAAACCGCATACGATTTTCAAAGCTGCCGCCAAAACGGTCGTTGCGTCTGTTTATGTAAGGACTCATGAATTGCGATATCAGATAACCGTGCGCCGCATGAAGCTCAACGCCGTCAAAACCGGCGGCCATCACTCGCCATGCGGCGTCGGAAAACAAATCGATCATCTCCAGAACTTCTTCGGTGGATATCGCGCGCACTTCTTTGCCTTTTTCTTCGGCATTTTCATAAACTACTTCATGTCCCGCCGACCACGGCAACTTCAGAACCATATCATTTGTGGACATGTAGTTATGACGCGGAAGCGCCGCCTGACGTCCGGGGTGCTGCAACTGTACCAGGCATTTCGCGCCGTAACGCTGCATCCCCTCCGCAAGCCTTGCCAGCCCCGGAATATAATTATCGTTGTCGGCTACAAGCCCTGTCACGGTAGGGCGGCCCGTTTTGGCATCCGGCGTAGTCGCGCCCACGATAATGAGGCCTGTGCCGCCTCTGGCAATTTCGGAATGGTGATGGATGTCGCGTAAGCTGACCGACCCATCGGCATTGGATGAACTTACGTCGGTAGGTACATGGCAAATACGATTAGGAATAATCATGTTGCCGATTTTAAGCGGTTCAAAAAGATACGGAAATTGTTGTGTTGACATGATAGCACCCCATATATTTTTTTAAATTCAGTTTGCTACAACCCGGGAAGTCATATATTGACCGCCCTCTTACTTGATTATACAAAGGATGGGTTTATGCCATTGCATACTCCAGCGCCTTTTCCAACGCGATTTTGGTCGACACGCGAACCATTTCCACACGATATTCTTTGCTGGCGCGCTGGTCTGATATCGGCGTTACTTTCTCGCTTGCCGCCTGCGCCGCCCGCGCAATCAACTCGGGGGTGAGTTTCCCGCCCGCAAGCATTTCTTCGACAGCATACATACGCAACGGAGTCGGCGCAACGGACGCAAGAGAGACGACCGCCTTGGAAACCGTATTATCCGCGGCTAATGTAACAGCCGCGCCCGCTCCGACAATTGAGATATCCACATGGCCCCTGATAGCAAACTTCTCATAACACGCTCCTGTTTTTGCCTCCGGCTTAGCCACTTTAAACCCTGTCAATATTTCATTGTCCTTCAATACGGTTTTGCCCGGGCCAACGAAAAATTCGGCTAACGGAACTTCACGTTTCCCCTGGGCGCTTTCGACCACGGAGATTGCATTCATCAACAGCAAGCCCTGAACTGCGTCCGCGCTTGGCGAAGCGTTACATGCGTTACCTCCGATTGTCGCGACATTCCTGATCTGCATGGATGATACGCGCGCCGCCGCTTCAGCTATTACCGAATATCCCGCTATTAACTCTTTATTTTGGGATAATACCCTAAGGCGTACCATCGCTCCCAACTCAAGCCCGTCTCCGGTTATCTTTATCTCATCTAAGCCCTTGATTTTACGTATGTCAATCAACGCCTCGGGTTTTGCCGCCTTGGTCTTTAAAAAAGGAATAACATCCGTTCCGCCCGCAAGGATACGGGCCTTGTCGCCATATTCCGCAAGCAGGTCGGAGCATTCTTTTATGGTATCCGGCTCAAAATACTTTTCAAATCTCATACCCGCACCTCCCCATATTTACCGTCGCGCACCGCTTCAATTGCCTCAATAATCTGTACATATCCCACGCAACGGCAGAGATTGCCATGCAACCCTTCGCGGAGTTCATCCTCCGTGGCATTCGGGTTTTCGTCCAAAATAGCCTTCGCGGTCAAAATCATGCCCGGCGTACAGAAGCCGCATTGAACCGCAAAATAATCGATAAAAGCCTGCTGCAAAGGATGCAAACCGTTCGCTGTTTCCAATCCTTCAATGGTTAGAATCTCGCTGCCTGCCGCCTGACCTATCAGCAGGGCGCAGCTTTTTACGGCAGCGCCATTGAATATTATAGTACATACGCCGCAATTGCCGTCATCGCAGCCTATTTTTGTTCCGGTAAGGCCGAGTTCTTCACGTAGAACTTCCGCCAATGTACGGTCAGGACTTACGTTGAGATTATATTTTCGGCCGTTGATTGTTAATTCGACGTCTATCTTCATACTCATTGGTTTGCAGCCTCCTTCGCTTTTTTCTCCTTAATCGCTGCAAGAACGCGCTCCGCGGTCATCGGATAACCGTTTATGCGTACGCCGACAGCCTGATAAACCGCCTCCTGGATTGCCGGGGCGACAGGGATGGTAATGGACTCAGCCATGCCTTTCGCGCCGTGGGGACCGTCCGGCAAAGCGTCCGGGTTGATAAAAGCGTAAACGTCATCCTTTTTAGGCATCTCCTGTATCGTAGGCAGGCGGTAATCGCTGAAGTTTGCGTTTGACATCATGCCGTTTTCATCGAAAAGATGCTCCTCGTTGATTGCAAAGCCTATCGCCATATGTACGCCGCCGATGATTTGCCCTCTTACTATGTCCGGGTTAATAGGATTGCCCGTATCGGCGGACGAGGCGATTCTCAACACATGCACTTCTCCGGTCTCTTCATTAACGGCGACCTCAACCGCCGCAGCCGAATACTGAAACCAGTTCCATATACGTTTGGAAAGTCCTTTCTCGTCCCACATAAAGACCGGCGCCGGACAGAACACGCCCACGCCTTCAACGGGCGACCCTATTTTGAGCCCCCAGTTGTTTTGGGTAAACGGCGTCCAGCCCTTAAACAGCGAAGGAATGTCAACCGATTCCACTTCGGCGCCCTTCAGGATTGCCTTAGTGCCTTCGATTTCCACTTTTGACGGGTGCATACCGAATTCACGGGCAACTTCCTCTTTCAGCTTGCTTTTCAGATCGTCACAGGCAATCATAACTGCGTTTCCGGCGGTATATGTTGCGCGGGATGAAGCGGAATAGTTGTCATAGGGCGTTATGCCGGTGTCTGAGTTTGTAACCTTAATATCTTCAACCTCAACTCCCAATTCGTTCGCGCATATCTGCGCCAGCGCCGTAGTCGCGCCCATTCCCATTTCGTCAACCGAAAGGAACAACTCTATCGTGCCGTCGCAGTTAAACCATACCTTCGCTTCCGCGCGGCCTAGGGGCGTGTTTTGCTTGCCGGCGGCCGCGCAGCCGCGGCCTTTTTTCCAAACTCCCATATCCTGCGCGGGCTTTTCCTCGACCTTGATCGCGTCCGCGACAGACTGCAAGCATTTTTTAAGGCCGGTCGACGTAATACGCTCGCCGTAAATATTCCGTTCGCCGGGGTCGATGATATTTTTCATCCTGAGTTCGACGGGACTCATTCCGAGTTTATCGGCGAGCTCGTTTACGACGCATTCTATGCCATACTCAGCCTCGGGACATCCCAGACCGCGATACTCGGCCGCGGGGACTGTGTTTGTCGCAACGGCGAAGGTATCCATTCTGGTATTGGGAAAACGATATACCGGGGCCGCGCCCGACGACGACAGGCGGCCTGTGAAGAAGGTATTATTTACGCAAGCGCCGATTTCTTCGCCGAGAACATAGTCGTTCGCGATAATCGTGCCGTCTTTTTTAGCGCCGAGCTTTACGGTCGTATAGCAGGGCCAGTTGGAGGGCGCGGTTGTAAATGTTTCTTTTCTAGTGTATTTACATGCTACGCTGCGCTTCGCTCTCGTGGCCATCAAAGCGACAAGAACCTCGATGTGAGGGTTCAGGCGCGAGCCGAACGAACCGCCCTGATAAGCCTGAATAACACGGACGCGGCTTTGCATAAGCCCAAGCACGCGACATACGGTTTGCTTGATAACCCCATGAACGCCGGCGCCGTTAGAGGTCATTGTGATCGTTCCGTCGGAGCCGTATTCGCAGACGACGGCAGGCGTCTCCAAGGGGCTGGCGGTCTTTTTGCCGGTAAAATATTTATGCTCGATAACAACATGCGCTTCCTTCATCGCCTCGTCAACGCCGCCGGTGTCCAGCCTGAACGCGCCTACAACGTTAGGCGATTTGCGGTTTGACGCGCGATCGCCCGGGCGGTCTGAAAAGCCCGCCGCGCGCGTTTCATAGTCGGGATCGATAACCGATTTTGGGTTAGGTTCCATCGCTTCGTCAAAATTGAGCACATGAGGATATACCTCATACTCAACTTCTATCGCGTCAACAGCTTTTTCGGCGATTTCTTCGGTTTCGGCCAGCACCAGCGCTATGATCTGCCCCGCCCAGAGCGCGCGATCCTGCGCAAGATAAGCGGGCTTGGGGAACTGATCCCAATCCACTCCCGGCTCTTTGCTTGTGATAATTTTAATCACACCGGGGATCGACTCAGCGCGGGACGTGTCTAATTTCAGAATTTTCGCATGTGCATGAGGACTGGTCAGCAGCCTCATCTGAGACATATTTTTAGCCTTGGTGAAATAATCTCCCGCGAACATTCCTTTTCCCGTAACCTTATCATAAGCGTCAATCCTTTTTACTCCCTTACCGATCAGGTTATTCATCGGCCTGCCTCCAATCTCAATTTAATTTTTTTAGTTATTTAAATTATCAGGTTTTTTGCTTATTTGTTAATCTTCAGCCGGAAGCTTCCAGTTAAAGTATTTCCAATAAGGTTCAGCCGCGTCATGGCGGAAGCGTTCAATATCTTCCTTAGTCCATGTATATGTTCCCTGACCGGTACGCTGACCGATCGCGCCCTTTTCCACGCTCTTATTCACCATTTCCATGGACATCTTTTTGTCGCATAGATGCGGAAACATATAGTTTTGCACGTTTTGAACCATGTCTAAACCAAAGGCGTCTTGATGCTCAAATAAACCTACTGACGTATAGCGCGGCATAAAGCTGTATTTGAGGGCTTTGTCAATATCGCCGGGGGACGCCATTCCCTGCTCCGCCATATACATCGCCTCACGCAGCAGAGCGTGTTGAAGGCGGTTTGCAATAAACCCCGGGGCGCATTTTTCCATTACGCAAACCTTGCGCCCGCAGTCTTCGAGGATACTATAGACCAACCGCGCCGACTCTTTGCTCGTGACGGCGCTTTTTACCATCTCTACAAACGGAATCAAATGAGGCGGGTTAAAAGGATGCGCGACCAATACTTTTTCCGGAGCGCCGGACAATCCTTCTTTCAAATCCTCCGGTGATATCGCGGATGTTGTGGAAGCCAGGGCCTTCAGATTTTTACAGTTTTTCTCTATTTCCCTATAGCAGGCTAATTTCATTTCCAAATCTTCAAAAATACATTCGAAGACCACTTCAATGTCGGCAAATTCCGCATAATCAGACGTAATGGCAAGCATTGACTCGCATTTTTTCGCTTGCTCGGCAGTTACCAAACCGCGACCTTCCAAAACGGCAAAAACGCTTCGGAATTTTTCGAGGCCGTTTGAAATAAACTCTTTCTTCTCAAAAGCCACGACTCGATATCCGTTTCCCGTAAACATGGCGGCCATACTCGAACCGACCGACCCAAACCCGACAAGCCCCACGCTGGTAATTTTATTGCTCATTATCCTATTGTCCTTTCCTTGCCTTTGTGAGGTAATTATAGCATTTTATTACGTTTGTCCGCTGGATGTACTCCATCATTTCCTCCTGCCCGATATCAACGGGATATCTATCCGCAAACGAGATAGCCGCGATACATTCTTCCAGTGACCAGCCCTTCCGCACCTTGTCGGATACCGCCGCAATCCATTCGTAAATGAAGCCGCGCTGTGTGGCAATGTCGGCGGTTTTGATAACCGGTCCGTGGCCCGGCACAATCCATTCCGCGTTAAGCGATTCCAGGAAATCAAGCGTTTGCAGCAATTCATCGATGTTCGCGGAATGCAGCCATGTCTGGCATTCGGCAAAAATCGTGTCGCCGACAAACAATACGCTTTCCTGTGGTACAAAAACGGCAATCTGCGAATCCGAATGCCCCGGTGTGTGGTAGAGTTCAAACCTGGTTCCGCCTGATTCAAAACTCATGCGTTCGCTGAATGTAATCTGCGGCTTGTTAACGATATAGTCCTCTTTTGAGGGCATAAGATGAAGGAAATCCTTATCCTGACGCTCGATTACGTCCACGCTGTATTCGTAACACGGAACGTCACCGGCGACCGTCCAAAACATCTCCCCCAGCTTTTCGTGTCCGATTACAGGCGTTTCTCCGGCAAACCAATGATTGCCGAAAATATGGTCAATATGAAATTCCGTATTAATCAAATACTTAATTGAACCCCTTTTTTTCGCAAATTCCCGCATTTCAAGCAACGAAGAAATCCATTGCGCGGTATCAATAAATACCGAGCCTTCTTTCGTGAAAACAATGCCCGGGTTACAGCCTCTGATTTTCGTTTCGGCAAATACATTTTCGGTAATCTGTTCCATAATCACGCCACTTTTCTATATAGTATTTTAAAACGATCCCAGATAAATTTTTTCCACAACTTCTCTGCCGCTATACACCGGAGAGCAATCCAACAACCCCTGCAATCCCGGGGTTTCAAATACGAGCTCCACCAATCTTGGCACATCCGCCTTCGTGAAACCGATATCGCCCAACCTCTCGGTCACGCCCAGCGATTTCAACCAGGCGCGAATACCCTCAGCCGCCTTTTTCCCTTCGCCGGGATCGCCGGTCAGACCGGGTACGACAGCGCGTAACACGTCCGCCAAAATCATGCCGCGGGCGGGATATACTTCTTCCAGTACGCTGGGCAGTAAAACGGACAATATCAGACCGTGAGGCAAATCCGGCTTCATGCCGACAACAGGGTGATCCAACGCATGGGTAAAGTGAAGCATACCGTTGTCAAACCCAATGCCCGCGATCATAGCCGCGTATGAAAGGAAATACCGGGCGGTCAGGTCGTTTGGATCAGCCATGGCGCGGGGCAGGTATTTTGCAACCAAAGGCACGACCTCTTTGGCCATTGTCGCCGTCAGCGGATTATTCCATGCCGTACTGGAGGATTCCACCATGTGAGTCAGCGCGTCAATGCTCACGTAGCAGGTTTGGTCGGCGGAAAGACTCGTCATTAAGGCAGGGTCGTTAACGGAATACAACGGATAAATATGCTCAGACGCGATGGAGAGTTTGTATTCTTTTTCGGGAATGCTCAACACCGCAAAGCGGTTGACTTCGCTGCCCGTGCCGTGAGTTAGGTTGATTGCGATGATTGGGGCGGCTTTTTCTATGGGAAGTTTTTTCTCAAAAAGCTCCCGGCAGTTCCTTCCCGGATACTCCATTAAAACGGCGGCGCTTTTGGCTACGTCAATCGGACTGCCGCCGCCAATGGCGATAACTGCCTTAGCGTCGGCGTCTTTTGCCATTTTAGCCGCCTCGTCCACCTGATGGGTTTCCGGGTTTGACGATACCTTATTGTAGAGAACATAGCGAACCCCGTGCTTATCCAACGCTTCTGCAACATGCTCCCAGGCGCCGGTTTTAGCATAAGCGGTTCTTCCCGTCACGACAATGATGCTGTCAATTCCCTTTGCTTTCAACTGCTGCGCGCAAAAATCCATCTTTTCAATGGCGCCCGCCCCGAAAAAAACTCGGGTACGGCAGACAATCGTGCTTACATTTTTTACATTAATCCCTTGTTCCCAAGACATGCATATACCCCATTTCTATGTGGTTTATCAACAAGTTCCCTACCAGTTTTCCTCTATAGGGCTACCTGCAATCAGGTTTTCCGTGCCTTCCCGCACGCGTTGCACAAAAATGTCCCTCATTGCAAATTCACCCACATCGTTTATGAAGACATTCGCGCGCCGTACGCCGCCCGGGAAAAACGTCATGACGTCGGGCTGTTTTTCCGGATTAACGTACTCGTAAAGTATCGTCAGCGCCGGTTGCTCATCTTGCGGCGGGTTAAGACTGCCGAGATAGTTTCCATCGTGGGCGGCGCTTGTGATTAAGCGGAAAAACGCATGAAACAGACTGATATCCAAAGCATCCCCATTATAATAAACGGTAGGGTTGCGCGGATCGGAAGCGTCGATATCAAAGCGGCGGCTCTCATCGGGTAAAACAACTGTGACAGAGGATAAATCCATAAGCAGCGGGGTCAAAAACCAACGCAGCAAAAGCCTGTCGTACTGAATGTCGAGAAAGGGCTTGCGGTCTATGAGGTAGACCACGCCGCTGTCATCAAGAGTTGCGTAAAAGAACCCGTCTTCCGCCCGGGCAAATCGCAGCGACATTCGGCGTTCTTCCACGCCTACGCCGTTTATCATGTCGTATTCGATCGCCATGTACGGTTGGTCAAACCCTAAAGCGGCAATCTCTTCGTCGCTAAGACCGTACCCCACTACGTCAATGGCAGAAATCTCAAACAATGAGCCGAGAATTTGTATGCCGTAGGCTTGATCGAGCTGATAGGTCGCCGCGCTGCGTAAAATGTGGGTGCTTGCGCCGAAGGAAAGCGCCGCAAGAGCAACCTCTCCGCTTGCTCCGGCGGTTGCGTATATGGCAACGGGCTGTTTTAGACCTCCGCCGGCAAACGTAATGTCGCGTATGGCCGAAAGCGGGCTTGACAACTCAAGCGGCGGTGTAACAAGCTGTGAAATAATTTGCGTTTTCGGCAGTAAAAATTGCCCCGCTATCCCCCGCGGGATAATATACACATCGTCAAACCCTTCCACGGCAACGAAATAATGGCCGGAAACCCGCTCAATACCACCGATGTTCAACTTTAAAACCTCTCCGTCCAGGAATTCAATCTCGACTGTTGCGGAAGGGGGGTTCAAGCCAAAACCGTGTAATTCTTCGTCCCTTGAAGGAATTCGCCTTAACGCCGCAATCCGGGCGCTATTGGACATGAATCCGACGAATACGTCAAAATCGACGATGTGCGGCGGAATATCGTCAACAACGTAACCGCCGTCTTCATAATCATAGTAAAAACGAAAAGCGCCGCTCTCGTTTTGGACGAAGACGGATTTTAAATCCACAGGCTCGCGGGATACGAAAATGATACCTTCGAAAGTTGTTCGCGCCGGAGTCAAAAGCAACTGTATATATACGACGGCAAGGGCTGCGACTGTAAATGACCCTGCTATAGCGCAGCGTATGAGGCCTTTCATTATTTATGCCTCCTAAACAGCCACACACCAATGCCTGCCGAAAGAATCATAAACGGAACGACACCTGTCAAAATCACACTCAACCTCATAGCCTGGGCGCTGGTTATGCCAAGGGTACCGCCCGCTAGAGAGACAGGCCGAATGTTTATTCCGTCTGTTCGGCCCGTAATATCGCCGAGCAGATTGAGTAAATATTCCGCATTGGAAACGGAGGTATTGTGCAACGCGATCGGATCGAATATCCCTGTGGAAGCGGACACGATTATGTATGATTGCAGATGCTCTTCTGCAGAAGTCAGGACGTTAAAACTCGACGATACGAGAGCGGGAATTGGTCCGCGCCTTTGGGCGTCACGGGCGGTAAAATCCTCGCCCGTGTCGGCGGGGCGCACGGCGGAGGTTTCGCTGAATGTCAAAAGCGTTTCCACATGATAACCGTCCCTTGAGGTGAACAACAATTCCATCGGCCTTGCAAGGGGCATTAAAAACGGCATGGAGGAATCCCGCAACATATTGGCATATCTTTCCACCACATAAGCCGCGGTCGGATAAAAAGGCTGGAAGCGGTAAGTGCGTTCAGGGTTAGTTTCAAACACCATGCCGTCGGAAAACCGGATGCCCCATTCGGAAAGAAACATATCAAGATTTGTCATAAGCCCTTGAGCCACGCCGGCAGTATAAAACAGTACTTTGCCGTACTGACCGCCATTATAGAGAAAAGCCTCAAGCCCGCGCACAACATTTTCGGAAAGGTCAATTGTCGGCGAAAAAAGCAACAAAATATCAAAATCTTCGAACGCAAAACCGGTCATGCTCACGGATTGCACGGAGTAATTATTACTTACAAGCATTGCGGCGAACCTTCCTCCATCGGAAGCGCCATTGCCGGTCAGCAGCGCTACGCGGACAGAGTCATCGCCTAACACGCTTAGGATGGCCGAGGTTAAAGCTTCCTCCGCGCGGGACGCTGCGATGGTGACGTTGCCGTCAGGCAATTGGATTAAGTGAAAAAGATTCGCGGCAAACACTTGCTGTATCCGATCGCCGCTTTTAACAATCAAATCGCCGTGGGAAAGGGACAGATCGGGAAAGTGTACGGAAAAAAGAGGGTTTGCCGCATAGTCCACATATTCCAACGAAATCATGTTGGAAAAGCGAGGATATTGGTCAATAATCCGTTGGGCCTGCACAAGATAAGGGGAACCGGAAAATCCTCTCACGTCGGACAGCACAAAAATCTCAACCGGCGTGTCCAATATCGAGAGCAAGGCTTTGGTATCGTCGCCAATCTCGTATACTGTTCCATAGGTCAGATCGACATACAAGGGGAAGCGTTCGGAAAACCTTAAAGCTATGCCGTTTACAAGAAAAACGGCGGTAAATAAAAGCAGTACGATAACTGTAAACAGCATATTAATTTTAAATGAATGTTTCAATATTCCTACCCTTTATTGCCAGCGGCGGCGTTCAAGCACAATAACCGTAAGGAGCAGAAAACACACCGCTATGCTTATGAAAAAACATACGTCCGAGAAGCCGACGACGCCGATTGTAAATCCGCTATACCTGCCTCTGAAAGACATGTGCCTGAGCCTCATCCGAAGCGCGCTGTTTGTCACAAGAAAATGAAGAGCGTCAAGCAAAACCAGGAACAGACTTACGCCAAAACCACTTATCGCCGCAATCACCTGGCTTTCGGTCAGGGAGGATATAAACAGGCAGATGGCAATCAGCGCAGCGCCCAATAAAATCAGACCGATAAAATTGCCGAAAATAACCGGCCAGTCAGGCTGTGAATGCAGTTGCAGAACCATAGCCGCAACAAGCGTACCCGAAACGGCAACCACAAAAACAGACAGCGCCGCCAAGTATTTGGAAAGAACGATTCCGAATCGCGAAACAGGCGAAGTAAACAGAGTTTGGTCAGTTTTTACGCGTCGCTCCTCACTTAGAAGCCGCATTGTCAGCACAGGCACAATGAACAAAACAACCGAAAATAACATGGAAAACATACCGGATGTGTCTGTGGTGTTTCTGAAAATATTATAAGTAGAGAAGTAGTATCCGGTGAAAAAATACATGGCGCTGACGATGACATACCCGAGGGGCGTGCGGAAATATGCCAAAAATTCCCGCTTAAATATCGCGTTCATCGGTTTCCTTCCTCACGCCCGCGCCGGCCGTAAGTTTAAGGAATACGTCTTCAAGGGATCTTCCCGAGCCATAAGGGGTTAAAATCGGCAATTCCGCTTTTGCGAGGGAATAAAACACAGCCTCACGGATATCGCAATCCAACTCGCCGTAAACATCATAGTCATAGGCGCCCGGCTCGCCCTTATCCAGCTTTTCCACGCGTTGTACGCCCGTTGTTTCGAGCAACGCCGATTTAACGCTTTCAGGATCGCCCTTAATCCTCAGCCTGAGTCCATGGGCTGGATTTGCTTCCCCGGTGAGACGTTCCGACGCGTCGTCGGCGATAACCCGCCCCTCATTTAAAACAATCACCCGGCTGCAGACAGTCTGGATCTCTGATAATATGTGCGATGACACGATTACCGTGCTTTCCCGCCCGTACTCCTTAATAATCTTGCGCATTTCGAAAATCTGCGACGGATCAAGCCCGGCGGTGGGTTCATCAAGTATGATGACTTTTGGGCGTCCTATGACGGCTTGGGCAAAACCGACCCGCTGCCTGTATCCTTTCGAGAGGTTGCGAATCATCCGCCTTTGCACATCCGATATCCCAACTTGGGCGCAAACATCGCCGATATGAGTTGCCCGGGCATGTTTATCTTTGTATACGCCCCTGAGCCCACAAATAAAGTCAAGGTGTTCGTCTACGCGCATTTCAGGATAAAACACAGGCTGTTCGGGCATATATCCAATCATGCGTTTTGCTTTTCCGCCTTCGGAAGCAATGTCATAACCGCCGATAAAAACCGCGCCGTCCGTTACGCTTATATATCCTGTAAGAATATTCATGGTGGTGGATTTGCCCGCGCCATTTAAGCCGAGTAGCCCCACAACTTGCCCGACATCCACGGTAAAACTCACATTATCAAGCGCGATTTTATCACCATAGCGCTTTGTAAGATTTGTAACCTGTATCAATTAGGAAACCCCTCAGTTATACTTTTATACATTGAAGACATTTACTAAAAAACCGTTGCTGTCCGCGCCTGATATCAAACGCAGACAGCAAGCAATTTTTCTTTGGAATTGGATCAAACGTTATTAATAGCGTATTTCACCTTATTACTCCGGCAAGAAGAACCTCTCGCCCGCCGATTCAAAATCCCACCAATGGGTTGGAACATCGCTGGCCAACTCTAAGCCCAATTCATAATAATCGAACATGGAGCTGCCGTCCCAGGAATTATCATAGGTAAACCAGATGCTGTTTGGAAGAAGAATGGCTAGTACGTCAGGCCCCCATGTGTCGGACCAATATGGAAGGTCGGGATCGAGTTGTCTGCCAAGCAATTGGTGAAGACCAATGTTCAGCGCGGTAGCGCCTACGCCCGGCGAGTTGGCAAGCATCATGAAGTCCATTACACGTTCATTGCGGTTAATATCAATTACCTGAGTCATAAACTGACCGCTGTCGTCATAGCCTATGAATTTGGGAAGCGGAGCGTCGGCGATTTCGTAAGCGATGAGCAAAGCGTCCGCGTCCTGAGAAACGAGTATGCCGTCAAACTGTATACCGGTATTTAGGATTTCAAGCATCAGTTGTGTGGCTAAGGTTTCATCCCAGTTATGGAAAGAATTGTGAACGACTACAAGCCCTTGTTCCTCAATCCCTGCCTCAAATCCACGCTGGCGCAGTTCGCTGGCTGCGTTGCCCTCTCTTGCCGCCATCATGATGACTCTGCCGCCCGGGCCGAGAACTTCGCCGGCATACGTGGAGGTTCTGTAGCCTTGTTCGAACTGGTTGGAGCCTACGTTGAGAATACCGGCTCCGGGAGAAATGTAAATGTTGTTGGCGTTGATATACAAAATGCCCGCTTCAAGCGCCCTTTCAATGACAGGATCCAAGCCGGTGGGTGAAACAGGATTTACAAGGATAATGTCATACCCTTCGTTGATGCTGTTTTGCAGTTGCTGCATTTCGAGCGCGGGATCCCAGTTGGCGACAAACGAAGCGTAGCTTACACTAAAACCATGCTCTCTGGCGGCGGCGGCGGCATCCTGAATATCGAGTTCATAACGTATGCGGAAAGAGTTGCCCTCGACGACCGCGTTGTGCGAAGCAAGCCTTATCTGGCGCAATTCGCCTGCGTGGGCTGCTGATTGATCTCCACCCACACAGACAGCCAGCAAACCAAGTGACAGTACAGCCACAACAAGTAAAGCAAATACTTTTTTCATTATTACTCCTCCTAAAAAATGTTTTTTGGTTCTGTAACTATCTACCTTCCCTCTGCTTTCGCAGGGAAAGTTATACTAGAACATTACTGCCTGACGGCCTTCTTGCGGTTATACATGACCAGAATAAGCACTAAGACCGTACCCATAGTGATTTCCCTTACGATCTGCGTAAGGTTAAGCGAAGTAAGCATATTATTGAGCATAACCATGACCATCGAACCCGCGATAGTTCCCGCGTACGTGCCGATGCCGCCCGCAAACGACGTGCCTCCGACGACTACCGCAATCAGCGAGCTATAGGCATAACCATCGAACATCATGTTTCTAGCGCTGTGCAACATGGCTACGCCAAGCATACCCGAAAATGCCGAAAACATACCTGAAATCATATAAGATATCGTCTTAACCCTTACGACATCAATGCCGCAAAGTCTTGCCGCCTCGGCATTGTTGCCGACTAAGTAAAGCTGTCTGCCAAAGCGTGACCGATATAGGATATAAAACACCATAGGAAAAATAATCAAAGCATACAGCGTAATGGAAGGTATTACGCCGAAGTATCTGTGAATAACGCTTCTGGCGAAGTCCCTGCCGACAGTGCCGGTGGGGGTTCCTCCAGTAAGAATATAGGACATGCGGTTGACCACGTTGCTGATCGCCAAAGTCACCACCAGCGCGGGCAGCCCGATTTTGGTCGTGCAGACGCCGTTTACGAAGCCGACGACCACGCCAAATACCATGCAAATCGCAAAAGCGTGGAAGAACATGCCGCTCCTCCCCTGCATGACCACGGTTGTAATAATTGCCGCGACGGACATAACCGCTCCGACGGTGAAGTCCATCCCACCGCCAATCATTACCATGGTCTGACCCGCGGAGGCGAAACATAAAAGCAATGTAAGCATAAAAAGCGTGGAGATCGCTCTAACATTGAAGGCGCTTGGCACCATCAGCACGGTAAATCCGTATATCAACACCGCGAGTATAATCGCTATTCGCGCGGGGCTTCGATTGGCAAATGCGTTGAACTTGCCGAATAAATCCACCATAGCCCGGCCGGCAATACTATTTTGCATTTGCTTCACCCCTCTTCATATATTTATTTTCGAGATTGATGCGCAACGTCTCACGTTGGCCTCTTACCGTAATAATCGTCGTTAAGAGACCAAGGAAGATAATGATGTCCGCAATGAAGTTATGCCAATATGACGTAACCCACAAATCCGGTATCAGCCTGCTGAGCAAGTTAAAGAAAAAGTAAACCGAGTTTTGTATCAGAACCAGAAAGCTGGCGCCAAACACGGCGCAAGCTACCGAACCCCACCCGCCGAAAGTAAATCCGCCGATAATCGCAGCAGCGAGTGAACGCAAGCCCCAGGCTTCAGCCTGCAACGGATCGCCGGATGCGGTCATCAGCGTAAGGCAAATGCCCGCAATACCGGTGAACAGGCCTTTTATCATAAAAGCAAGGAACTGAACTTTTACGGGGCTTATACCTGCGGCATAGGCGTTTTGCGGGTTTGCGCCGACGGCGTATATATGTCTTCCGAAGGCGGTGCGTTTAAAGTAGCTCCATATAAGCAGGACAATAACGATGGCGATGGTTGAGGCGGGTATAAACCCTAATATAAGAGAGTTGTACGCGCGGAAGAGCTCCCTGCTTACGCTGCCCTGGGGGATATTCATGATCATTACGTTGACCCCGCGTATGGCGTATGTAAGGGCAAAACCTACCAGAAGGTCAGGCAGACGGACTACCGAAATCAACGCCCAGATCACCGACGAAGCGACCATGGCCGCAACAATGCCGATCAAGCCGCCAATCGCAAACGGTACGCCCCATTCCTGAACCGTCATGATGGTGACGACATTCACAAGAGCCAATTGTATCCCTATGGATATGTCCATCGTTCCGGATAAAAGCAATATGCCCTGCGCTATTACAATCAGTAAAAACGGAATATTAGACGAAAACAATACGCTTAGGCTTTGCGGGCTGAAGAAGCTGGCGGGTCCCTGAAGCGCTATGTTTAACAAAAGAGCTCCTAAAAACAAAACAAAGCCCGTAAAAGCAGGCGTTTTCCGAAAACTCGAAAACGAGTCCTTAATACCTGTCCCCACCCTAATCTTCACCTGCTCTTTCATTTATTTTTCCATTCCCACCATCGCCGTTACAAGAAGCTCTTCCGTTTTCCGTTCACCCGCAAGCACGTCGCTGATACGGCCTTCGTAGAAAACATATATCCGATCTGCCACGTCCAACAGTTCCTCACACTCGCTGGAGGATATGATTACAGTCATGCCGTTGTCCGCGCATTCCTGCAATATATTGTGTATCTCCTGCCGGGAATGCACATCGACGCCCTTAGTCGGGTCGTCCAGCAGCAATAACGTCGGGTTCATCGCAATCCAGCGGGCAATGACAAGCTTTTGCTGGTTTCCGCCCGAAAGCGAACTGGCTGGGTTG
>Ga0099364_10003309_pt1 | contig 25017 bp, 26 predicted proteins | sample TergutTh196P3_FD_73070 | JGI IMG/M metagenome (GOLD analysis project Ga0099364, IMG submission 73070) | Microcerotermes parvus P3 segment gut microbial communities from Pointe-Noire, Republic of the Congo - Th196 P3 | ecosystem: Host-associated > Arthropoda: Insects > Digestive system > Gut ...
CACCCTATAACTGGATTTGTTCTTTGTAGCGTCTTTGGCAACCACTGTTTTGAAGCGCGTTGCTGTGCGTCCATGTTATTTGTGCAGTTAGCGACTGCACAATTTCAAAATCAGGGAAAGTCTTTGCGAACTTCGCCATGTATTTCAAGTTGCGAAGCGAATAACCCTTTGCGTCCGGGAAGCAGTTGCTGCAGATTTGAATAAACGCCGTTAAGCGCGGGGAAGAGTTCAGCGTAAATCTTTTGGAGCCGCCCGTAAAGCGCCGTATTATCAGGGCGCGGTTCTACCGTTTCGTTCAACAAAGCTGTTCGCTCAACAGAGGCGGTCAAGCTGTCGTACAATCCTACCCCATAACCCGCAATGGCGCAGCATCCGGATGCCGCGGTGTCCGACAGGCGGATAGTTGAAACCGGGATCCCCAGCGCGTCGGCCTTAATTTGACCGAACAACCGGCTTTTCGCGCCTCCTCCCACGCTGATAAGCTGTTCATAGTCCAACTCAGGGTTCAGTTCTTTGATAATATCTTTATATATACCGTATTCATAGGCGATCCCCTCCATAATAGCGCGGTAAAAATGCGCGGGGCCATGTTGCCAGCTTATATTGATAAAACTCCCCCGCACTTTGACGTCGTTGGGACAAGTGCGGCCGGAAAAATGGGGAACGAACAACAGATCTTCGCTTCCGGGCATAATTTTCGCGGCTATCTCGTCCAATTGGGAATAATTGTGGGATTTTTGCAGCACACTGTCCCTAAACCATTTAAGGCACAGCCCCCCGCCGCCTATGTATGCCATGGGGGTATACAGACCGTCAATCACCGAGGGGGCATATAAAATGGTTTTATGTTTTACATCCGGACGAAAATCGGCCGCCGCGCAAGCCAGCACCGAAGCGGTTCCAGCCACGTCAAACAGCAGCCCCTCGCGGATGATTCCCGCCCCAAAGCTGGAGGCTGCGGTATCGCCGCATCCGGCGACCATAGGCGTACCCGCCAAAAGCCCGCAAGCCCCTGCCATTTCCGGCGTCAGGCCACCCATTTTATCATAGGGTTTTACAATCCGCGGCATCTTTTCCGCGTCCACTCCCAATTCGGAAAGAAGCTCTGCTGACCATTTGCGGTTAGCGGTGTCAGCAAAGCCGGTAAAATGGAGATAAGTGTGATCAATAAAAGCATCGCTGCCCGAGAGGCCACACATCCTCATGACACAGTACGCGGCCGGCTGTACGAAACGCCGGATATTGCGATATATATCCGGCCGTTCATTTTTCCACCAAAGGATTTTCGGGCCGTGCGCGTAAGTTACCGGCGTACCGGTCAATTCTATTACAGCTTCTTCGCCATAGGCGAGGAACTGACCGCGCTGACTTCCGCAGCGGGTGTCCAGCCAGCTGTCATAAGGGGTCGCCGCCATTCCGTCCGCATCCACGCCCATGACTCCCGCCATCTGGCCGTCAATACCGACAGCCGCAACATCCCCGGGGGCAATGCCGGAATTGACGACCACGTCCCGAATACAGCGCAAAACCGATTCAAGCATATCACGCGGATCCTGCTCGACGGCGCCCGGCTCCGGATAGATAAGCCGGGAAGGTTCAAAACTTTCCTTCACCAACTTACCGGTCTCGTCTTGCAAGGCGGCTTTAGTCCCTTGCGTACCCAGATCAACACCGATCAAATATTGCAATATTTTCAGCTCCCTAAAAAACTATTAACTGTTTGAGGCCGATCGCGTTTGCCGCGTTGTCGAATCCCTTTCGAATATCCGCCAACGGGAACTCATGTGTAATCAGGCAATCCAAATCTATCAGGCCGGACGCGGTCAACTCCAGTGTTTCCCTGTAGTGGCGCAGCGATGCCCGCGTCGTGCCGGTAACGCTGAGCTGTTTGTAATGGATTAGATTAGTGTCCAGTTCCACATTTTCTTTGCCTTTTGGAAGCCCCCCAAAAAAGTTCACGCGCCCGTCAAGCCCCGCTAAGGAGAGAGCCGCGCGCTGCGCGGCCGCCGCGCTGCACGCCGTGACGACCACGTCGGCGCCTTTACCGCCGGTTTCTTCCGATATCCGCCTTTCCAAAGCGTCCTCGACCGTTATTATTGAAGGTTCTATCCCAGCGCAATAACGCAACCGTTCGGCGGACAGGTCGTTAAGCATAATCTTTGCCGCCCCCGCCATTTTTGCCAGTTTTACGTGCATAAGCCCGATCGCTCCTGCGCCGATCACCAGAACCACATCGCCGGCGCGGACGCGGTAACGTTCAAAAGCGTTATATACGCAAGAAAAAGCCTCGTTCGCGGCCGCCGCCCCAAAGCTGAGCGTATCCGCCAGCAGCGTGACATTGCCCAAACGCACCGCCGAGGACGGGATACGCGCATACTCCGCGAATCCCCCGTCCATATGCACTCCCAGCGCCGTCAATTCCTTACAGTGATGCCCGTTGCCGGATACGCAATGAAAACACTTGCCGCAGCCAATATTCGGAGCCACGCTTACCCTGTCGCCCGGCTTGCAGCCGCTTACCAGCGAGCCTGTTTTTTCAATTGTTCCGGAAAATTCATGCGACAGTATCAAAGGACTGCTTTCGCTGACATTGACGGCGCCGTTTTTTAACATACGCAGGTCTGTGCCGCATATCGAAGCCGCCTTTACCTTCAGCAGTATTTCATCCTCGCCTATATCCGGGACAGGTACCCGTTCAACGCGCAGATCGTCTTTGCCGTACATCCTTGCCGCCGTCATATACATAAGCCGCGATGCCCTCCCTCCGCAATATTGCTCCGCCAACTAAACTTTGCTATATCTTGACGGTCTTTTGACCGTCAGCCTTCGTTATCAATATAAACCGTACGCTTCTCAATGATGGAGCGGTTGCCGGCGTCCACGACCTTGACCGCCATTTTCCCGTCATGTCCGGTCACTTTAGGCGCTTGTTCCGTTATGATCGCTTCAATAAACGCCGTATCCTGACGCAAATACGCGTCTTTGAACAATTGCTTCCAACTGTTTACCAACGGATACGCGCCGGAGCCGCTCTCCGCGGTGCAAGTCAGCACACAGTTCCCATCTATCCGCCCTATAAATACGCAGCCTTTAGTTCCGAGCACCTCAACCCGGGCATCATAAGCATATCCGACTCCTTGGGCGCCGTCGATCATGCCCTGCATACCATTCTTAAAAGATGCCGCCAAAACCACATTGTCGTAGAACTCCGGGAACTCCTCTCGCGCTTCCGGCGAGCGGTAGTTGCCGCCAATCGCGTAAACGGAAGAAAACTCGCTTCCGGTAAACCAGCGCAGGGTGTCAATATCATGGCTGTTCACTTCAGCCAGCGGGCCGTTTGATTTCCTGATATCATACATCCACGGTTTGGGAACACTGGGGCCGCGGGTATTCGAACGTACCATGACGACGTCGCCTATAGCGCCGGACTTAACAATCTCATAAGCGTGCGTAAAATTTTGGTCAAAACGCCGCATAAAGCCGATCTGTAAAATACCGCCGCCTTTTTCGGACGCGGCGATCATATCGTCACATTCCTCCGATGTCACCGCCATAGGTTTCTCACATAGGATATGCTTGCCAGCCAGAGCGATGGGCACCACGGTGTCTTTATGGTATTCCGTGGGCGACACGATAACATAAGCGCCGATCTCTTTGTTTTCCAGCGCCTGTTCGCAGTTCAGATAATATGTGTCCGCCCCCAGCTCGCGGCAGGCCGCGGCCGCATGCTCCTTCACCGGGTCAACCACGGCCGCAAGCCGTGCGCCGGGTATGCCGTTCGCGAAGTTAGCGGCGTGAATCATCCCCGCTCGCCCGGCGCCAACCACGCATACCCCGATTTCAGTTTTGCGTATCATAATTTACTCCCCAATTATTTTTTACAGTACCGTACTGTCAAACCCGAACACCTGCGACAGCTGCAGCAGTTCATGTGTACAGCGGCCGCTGATGATCAGCGCGTGGTGCGAGCATAACGTTTGCATCACCTGATGCCCGCTGTTATTGACAAAACGGATCAGCGCCCCGTTACGGCAATCCGAGCCCGGATACTGTTCATAGCCGTCAATGCTCGCTTCTATAATTATCATTTTTTTCATGTTCGGGTGGATTTTCGCCAGAGTAACCGGGCCGCTTTCCATTTCAGCGTCAACCATAATTGCGTTATCGTCTACGATCCCCAACACTTTGGGACGCAGTATCCAGCGGGAGCAAAAGCTCCGGGGCGCCAAACCAAAGTATCCGCAATGTACACCGAGCGCGTGGTTGTCGGGATTCGGCACTTGGGGGAATTTATCAATTTTTTCATGCTTCAAGGCCGCCATGCCTGCCAGAAACGGATAAATGTTTGTCATCATAACCGGACGGCGCAGCGCGCTGTAAATGATAAACTTGCTGATCATCGTCACCGTATCGCCCTCACAGACCCACAAGATATTATCCCTTTCAAACAGCATATTCCACGCAAGGCATGGGGTCGTCGCGGAATAGAACGACTCGTTAAGGCAGTTTGCGCCGACGCCGTGAACCCCGCCCGCTTCCGCGATATAGTCTTTTACGGCAAGGTATAGCTTTACGGCCTTTAGGTAATTCTCCTCTGTAACGTCCTCCGTCGGGATATTCCAGTCTTCCGACGATAAACGGGCGCGACTGTCCGTAATAGCGTTTGCCTTTTCATTGAGTTCTTTGTAGCTGCGGTAAATGATTTTAACGCCGAATACTTTCTCGATCTGTTTGGTGCAATCCGCTTCCCACCAATAGAACCGCTTGAAAATACCGGACTGCATACCCTCGCCCGGGCTGTCCTGAAACATAAGGAAACGGATACCCTCGCGCATTACGCTCCTGCACGTAAGCGCCCGCAGGATCACCCTCGCCAGATCCTGCGTATACGGTGAGAAAACCATACATCCGGCTTCCTCGCGCAAAAACGATATGATTTCCCAATCCCACATTTCAACTGTTCCAAACTGTGAGGTCAGCGCAATAATCGGTTTTTTTATTCCGGCAAACACACTCTTTTGCCCAAAGGCGCTTCCGATCAGCTGCGGAAACAAAACCGCGTCAACCTTCTCCGGGATTTCTCCGCCTATAGGTACCGCGTCAAGGAACCGCGCTTCATTCATGTACATCGTTTTTAGATTGTCAAGCTGTGTTTGAAATTCCTGCCGTTCCCGCTCGTTCCTTCCGGGCAGGTACATTGGCAGCAGCGTCGCTTTCATCGTACATTCCCTCCCGTTCGATATTTTACCAAGGTATTGATTTCCCGTTATGCCAGACAAACATCAGGTCAGAGGGCATTTCCTTCATATTGCCGACGATACCTATAATGTCGCGCGCGCTTTTCTCGGCTGTAATCGCGTGATCGGACGCCATAGCTCTTTCGCCGCCCATTTGGGTGCGCAGCCAGCCGGGATGCACGCAAATCACACCGCCCCCCAAAGGCTTCAACTCATTAAACAAAAGCTTGGACGCCATATTCGCCGCCGCTTTAGACATGCAATACATATACTCGTATGAGCGGTGGCAATCAGTGATGCTTCCCGATTCCGACGTGATATTCACGACCATCGTTCCTTTGCCGATGAGCGGCAGTACGGCCTTGCACACGCGCAGCAGACCGACGCTGTTCACACTGTACATATGCAGCCCCGCGTCCAGATCCGTTTGGGCAAGGCCTTCCCGAGCATCGTGCAAATAAATTCCGGCGACATTATAGATTATATCGAGCTGCCCGCCCGCCGCCGTCAAATCGGATACGGCGTTTTGCACGCTTTCAGTACATGCGATGTCACATTGGCGCACATGCAGTTTCCCGCCGCTTGACTGTTCAAGCGCATTCAATTCTTCCGTCAGAGCGTATTCATAGGCGTAAACCTCGTCGCCCGCCGACAGATGAATGGAAGCAACGGCATAACCCAGTCCCCGGCCTGCGCCGGTAACTAAAACTCGCTTACCCATATCACAAATCCTCCCCATTTGTCAAAATAACATCACGATACCAGTATGCCGAATCCTTCAGCACCCTCTCCTGCGTTTCAAAATCACAGTAGATCATACCAAAACGCTCGGTATACCCTTTTGCCCATTCAAAATTGTCGGTCACGCACCAGTGAAAGTACCCGCGGACATCCACGCCGCCGTCCGCCGCGTTACGCAGTTCTTTCAGATAGCGATGCAGGAAATCAATACGGTTCGGGTCATGCACCTTGCCGTCTAAAGAAACCACGTCATGGCATGACAGACCGTTCTCGGTTATACAAATCGGCATATTGTATCTCTCAGATAGGAACCGCGCCCCCCAGCCCACCGCCTTGGGCGTCACCGGCCACTTGGCCGCGGTGAAGGGATAGCCTAAGGGTCTTGGAACAACCTGATAGCCGCCGTTCCCGTCAGATTTTATGGCTTGGCCGTTGTATATATTCTGTCCCAGCACATCCAGCGGCTGGCTGATGATCTTCATATCGTCCGCGCCGATCTTAGGCATATACTGCCCATACAAAGCCCATAGCTTTTCGGGATACTCAGCCTTAAAGATCGGGTCGCTCCACAGTGGTACGCTCCAAAACACCTTGTCGGGGTCAACGTCGAAAAACGCTTGACGGGCGGCTTCAACGTCCCCGGCATCATCTGTATGCGGATAGTGGGCGCTGCATGTGGGCGCGATACCAACCTCCACGCCGGGGATGGCCGCCCGCACCGCCTGTACCGCAAGCCCATGCCCAAGCAGCACGTTATGCGCCATAAGCAAGGTATCCCACAGCGGGAACCGGATGCCCGGCGCGTGTTCGCCGCTGTAATGACCCATGCCTATAAAACACTGCGGCTCGTTGATCGTAAGTACATTCTTCAGCCTGTCGCCCATACGGCGCGCCACTATATCCGCATAGTCCGCGAACCACTTGGGGCTGTCCTGATTCATCCAGCCGCCCCTGCGGAACAAATCATAAGGATAATCCCAGTGGAACAAGGTGGGGTACGGCGTGATGTCGGCCTCAAGCAGACTGTCCACCAAACGGTCGTAAAAATCCAGCCCTTTTTCATTTACCTCTCCTGTTCCCTCCGGCAAAATACGGGGCCACGCAAAAGAAAACCGATACGCGTTGTAGCCGATCTCTTTCATCAAATCCACATCGGTCTGATAAAGGTTATAGTGATCGCAAGCGGTGTCGCCGTTATTTCCGTCCGCGACGCGCCCTTTCTGCTTGCAGAACATGTCCCAGACCGATAGACCCTTGCCGTCACTGTAAGCCGCGCCCTCGATCTGGTAAGAGGCGCTGCAGCCTCCCCAAAGAAAATCTTTTCTGAATCCCATGCGGTTTTCCTCCTATGCTACCGGCTTTATATTTAAATTCACTCCCAGTTCATCCTCGCTGTCTACAATCGTCCAGCTGCTGCCCGGGTAGAAACCAATTTGACGCATACCGCAGCCCATTCCCTCAAGCTCGGATATTATAGAGTCACGGCTTTCGCCCACCTCAAAGCCCAAATGATGCACACCGCTGCCGTGTCTATCAAGGAACTCGCGGAATGTACTGGCTCTCTTATCCGGCTCATGCAGTTCAATAACGATGTTTCCGACGCGGATATTGGCGGCCTTCAGCCCGTAGGACGCAATCTCTCCTCTATAGGTAACGTCCGGGTTACCTTCCGACGCGGCGTCGGTTATCTCCGGCTCCGGTATGCCAAAAAAGCTCGACCATGCCTTTGCCGCCTTTTCTATGTCTTCCACTACAATAGCTATTTGGATCAAACCGTCTAAATTTATAGGATTATTCATATTTCACGTCCTCGTAATAAATAATATCAACCTTTGACCGAACCCATTACAAGTCCGGTAGCAAAGTATCTCTGCAGGAACGGATATAGTGCTAATATCGGTATCATGGCAAGGAACATCTGCGCAGCGGCGGTCGTCCGCGCGTTAACCATATTGATATAGAGCGCGATGTCCTGAGATACATTTGTCATATTGCGGAAAAACGCCTCCACATTGATGACTACGGTTTGCAAATAGCTCTGCAACGGATAATTCTCAATCTTGTTCATGTATATCTGCCCGTCAAACCAGCTGTTCCAATGCGCTACAAAGGAGAAAAGGGTAACGGTAGCCAATGTGGGGGTCGATACCGGCAGAATGATATGAACCAGTGTTCGTATATGGCTGGCACCGTCAACAAACGCCGCTTCCTCCAGCTCCGGGGGCAGCGAGCGCATGTAGTTCATGACCACCAGCATGGAGAATACCGGCAAAGCGCCAGGCAACACCAATGCCCAAATGCTGTCGATCAGCCCAGTGAAACGCACGATCATGTATGTGGGGATCAGCCCGGCGGAGAACAGTATCGTAATGACAAAGAACCATGAGTACACGCTACGCAGGCGGAACTGCTCTTTGGATTTGGAAAGAGGATAGGCCGTCAGGATAATCAGCAGAAGGTTTACCGGCACCCCTAGCGCCACTCTCCGCAGCGATACGATAAGCGCCTTTGTAAACGCGTCGCCTCTCATAATAAACTCATAGGCGCTGATATTAAATCCAATGGGCCAAAACATTACCTGATTGGTTGCCACAGCACTCTTGTGGGAAAACGAAACCGCAAGCTGATTGATAAACGGCAGTATGCAGATCAGCGCCGTTCCCAGCAAGACTAGGATGTTAAAAGCCATAAACAGCTTACGGGACAGCGAAGCATTGCGCTTAATTTTGCGGGATAAAAATGCAATTCTTTTCATTTCCGCGGCACCTCCTAAAAGACCCTGTATCCGGCGGTCTTATCCGCCAAATAGTATGACAGTATTATAAACAAAAGGGATACGACCGACTTAAAGAACCCTGCCGCGGTACTCAGCGCAAATTGGGCGCGCTCAATACCCAGCCGGAACACGAAGGTATCCAGTATATCGCCGGTTTCCATAACGACGGGGCTGTACATGTTATAAATCTGGTCAAAGCCGCCGTTAAGTATGTTAGCCATGCCAAGCACCGTCAAGAGTATGATCGTTGGAAGGATACCCGGTAAAGTGATGTGCAGAGTCTGCTTCCAGCGGTTGGCGCCGTCAATCATCGCGGATTCATACAAAGACGGGTCAATGGCAGTCAAGGCCGCCAGATAAATAACCGAACCGAAGCCGAAGCCCTTCCACACGTCGGTGATCACCATTGTTATGGGGAACCAAAACTTATCCCCTAAAAAGAATGGCGCCGTTATCCCGAACTGGGACAGCAGCATACTTACCGCGCCGGAACTTGGGGAAAGAAGATCCTTGAAAATACCCGCCAAAATAATCCATGACAGAAAATTAGGCAGGTATACAACTGTTTGAATTGAGCGTTTGAACCTTATGTTAACGATTTCGTTGAGCAGCAGCGCAAAGATTACAGGAACCGCCACATGGAGTATCATCTTTGCGAGGGCGATAAACACAGTGTTGCGGATCACCGGCCAAAAATTGGGCAGGGTAAACAGCGTTTGGAAATTCTGTAAGCCCACCCACTCTGAACCAAACAATCCGTTAGTCGGTACGAATCGCTGAAAGGCGATACTTACACCGGCCATTGAGCCGTAGCTGTATATACCAACCAAAATGATCGCCGGAATTAACATTATGTGCAGAGGAAGCTCGCGCAGCAGCTTCGTTCCGTTCATTCTCCGGATTTTATACATAAATGTCACCTCGTTTACATAAAAGTTGAGGCAGTCGGCGGGACACAGCGCCGATTCCCGTATCACGAACTTTAACGGCCCATGCGGGCGGGAAGAATCCCGCCCACGGCCGGAGGAAGCTGATTGCTAATTGGGGTACATACGCTCCAGTTCATCAAGCGTTTGCTGGCCGCCGTTGTTATACCAGTCGGTGACAAACTGATCAAAAGCGTCGAGAGGTCTTACGCCGGTGATAATGTCGGTAAACGTAGTTTCCATCATGTTTTCAAATATAGAGTTGTTTTGGAACCAAATATCGGGGCGCTCGCTCGCCATTACGCTTTGGACAAGCCTTCCCTGATCTTTGTATTCAAGCGCGACAGCCATCGAGCCGCGGCTGAACATCTGACCCCATGTGCCGTAAGCGTTGGGGTTTGTTTCGGTGCCGGCCTCGAAGCCTTTTACCCAATCGAAGAACGGCGTGACGCCGGGCGACAGTCCGCTTCTGTCATTCGCCGAGAGAGCCGGGAGTAACTGCGGAGCGTAAAGCTCGTTGGGAATAGGCACGAAAACGGGGCAAAGCCTGTACTGCTCGTCGGCCCAGTAATCTTGAAAATCGTCGGGATCGGGGGATTCGTACACGACCTGCTGATAGAGGTTGAGGATTTTCATGAACGCCTCGGGGTGCGCCGAATTGGCGTTAAGCATAAACAAATACTCGGGCGCCTCATTGGAATCTATGCCTACCTTATAATCGTGCCCGGGCGCGGTGGGAATGGGATAGGGGCGGGTGATAACGCCGTCTGCCTCAAAGGTTATATTATAAGGATACCATGTCCCCCAGTTCATATGATACATCATGCCTATTTTGCCGGTAGCGATGTCGGGTTCCAGCATACCGCCGTCCTTAACTACGAACTCGGGGTCGATCAGACCCTCGGCATACATATCGCGTAAAATGGCCAAAGCGTCCTTGACCCCGGGCTGAACCCAGCCGTGCGCCATTTTGCCGTCGGCGTCGCGGTAATAAACGGCCTGTTCGCGGACAGGCGCGCCGAACGCGCTGACAAGACCGGCGATATTGCCGAAGTTCGCTTGCGTAAGCTTTTGGTTAAGCCCAAGGCCGTAAGTTGAGCCGTCGCCTGAGGTAAAGATACGGGCGAGTTCAACCATATCTTCCACCGTCTTGGGGGCTTCTTTGCCTGAATTTGCAAGCCAGTCATCGCGTATCCACAGATAGACGGCTTGATGGAAGTTATCAACCATGGAGGGGAAAGCGTAAAGCCTGTCGTTAATTGTCGCGCCTTGGAAGCCGCCCGGATAATGCTCGATGTAATCTTTCACACCGGGAGTGGCATATTGTTCAAAGAGGTCGGTCAAGTCATACAGGTAATCGGCCTCATACGCCTGCTGGAACCATGTGCGTTCGCCCCAGCGGATGATGTCGGGAAGGTCGCCGGACGCCAATGCCACGTTGATCCGATTGCGGAAAGCGTCCGTTGAAATGTCGGCTGAGAAGGCAACTTCAAGATCAATGTTGAGGTCCTCTTTGATTCTGCGTGACCAGCGGTTATCGTCATAGGTATCTCCGTCAAAGAATTTCTGCACCTGTGACGCCTGAACGGCCCATGAGATCGTTATAGGCTCGGCGTAAGGTGTCAGCGGGCCGTCGTCCGCTTGTGACGCGGAACTGCTCCCGCTGCCGGATGCCGTGCTGCCTCCGGGCGCCGGAGTCGCCGTGGGCGCCGTATCGCTGCTGCATGAAGTGGCAATCAGAATCACTGCCAAAACAAGCGCGATGACCGACACCGTGCGTTTGATTGTGGTCTTCATAATTTTTCCTCCTTATTTGTTCTGGATTCACGCGGAATCCAATTATTATAGAGGGTTTTACTTGTTGTTTCTCGCGTGAACACGTGTTCACAAAAAAACGTGTTTTCACGCGCGAATATAAAAAATCTGCGAACCCTCTATATGGTTAATTCCTATTCTATCATAAAAGATTTTCAATTGCAACATAAATTTATGATTTGAAAAAAATTTTTTATTTAAGTTAAACAAATGTTGACAACGCCCCATATATATGCTAAGATATATTTATGCACACGTGTTCAGGCTTTGCCATTTCATATTAGGATTCGCGGTTTATCCCGGAGTCTGTTTTACACCTAACGTCCCAAACAGCAGTTTCCACAGCAATGCAATAAGTGTGCGGAACTCCTATCTTGTTGGCGCAGTTATCAATTCCGTTGCCGTAATCAGCGAGTATTTGTTGAGATTCCTTCAGGTGTATTGGTATCGACAGCCAATTTCAGATTTAGACAGCGGTGCGTCTGCGCTAATTTTAGAGGGGAATTTAGGATGAAGAAAATAAACAGCGCCGAGATCGCAAAGCTAGCGGGGGTTTCGCGCAGTACGGTCAGCCGGGTAATCAACGGTTACAACAACGTGCCTGACCACACAAGAGATAGGGTAATGAAGGTTGTCAAAGAAAACGGGTATTATCCATTGCTGTCAGGCCAGCTTCTTGCCGGTAAAAAAACAGGAACCATTGGCTTTTTCTGGATTTCCAAACACAAGATCGCGGATGATCTTCTGTGCAGCTCTTATTTCGCCAACGTCACGGAAAGTGCGGCGGAGCTTGGATATCTCGTACTGACCTGTATCGTAAAAGACCTTACCGATCAGTCAAATATTGATTGGATTAAACGCGTTTTTATGCAGGAACGCGTGGACGCGGGAATTTTTATCGGCGTTAGAAACAACGAGCCTCTTGTCGAGGAGCTTATATCAAAAGGCAAAGTCGTCGGGATATTCGACCATTTCCACCAAGACCGCAGCGAGCCGAACCGCATATCTGTCAATTATGAAATAAACACGGGCAGAAAGATAATTGACTATTTATACGCGCTCGGACACCGGAAAATCGCTTTAATAGACGGTGATATGAGCCGCTACAGCATGTTAAAAAGACATGAGGGATTCCTTACCGGGATGCAGGAGCTGGGACTTGAGATACGCGGCGAATGGATGTACTATGCCGACATTTTCACTGGCGGGGACGACGGCTATGCCGCGGCTAAAAAACTTCTGGCCAACTGTTCGGAACATCCCACCGTCATATGCGCGGGTAACGACGCCATTGCCTTCGGGGTTTACAAGGCGCTGGAAGAAGCCGGTATATCTATCCCCGCTCAAATTTCCGTCACGGGTATAGACGGCCATGGCGGTGGCGAAGTGATTTCGCCGCCCCTTACCACATTCGCGTTTGATTATAAGGAAATGTTTTTTTCTTTAGTTAAACGCACTATAGCCGCCGTTGAACAGAAACCGGATAACCCCGCGACGCAGTTCATACCCGGCAGACTTGTCGCCAGAGGGTCATGCAGGGCTTTAGAATAAAGAGCGAAACTCGTAAGAGTATTGCTCCGCCGATTAAACATTGCCAAAATTTTGGCGAGGATTTTGGTCTCCGGACAAGGCGGAGGACATAGCCTTGCCAGCGAAAGGCAAGGACGACAACTAAGGCTGACGGTCAAAAGAACGTCAAGATATGGCAAGGTTTAGTTGGTGGAGCAATAATAATATATAAATGAAAGAGGAGATCATAATGGCAGGAATTATCGGTACAAACATGTTGACGCAGGTAGGTTTTATTGTCCGGGACATTGAAACGAGCAAGAAAAAATTCGCGGAGTTTTTCGGTGTGGAACCGCCGCCTCACTTCGACGGCGGCAAATATGAAGTAACCGGCACCGTTGTGGAGGGCAAGCCCGCACCTGACGCGAATTGTCTTATGGCTTTTTTTGACGCCGGGCCGAATGTCCAGATCGAGCTGATACAGCCCAACGGTGTTAAGAGCGTTTGGCAGGATTATCTGGACGAGCATGGAGAAGGCATCCATCACCTCGCTTTCCACATAAAGGGTATGGACGAAAAAGTGCTGGTGTGCGAGAACTTCGGTATGAAATGCGTCCAGCGCGGCAAGTATGGCGACGGCGGCGGCGAGTATGCTTATATGGCGGCCTACGACGACATGAAATGCCTTGTCGAGCTTTTGGAAAACTATTAGGGCGCCGGTATGAATGTGGTTGTAATTGGCGCCGCACAGGGTTTGGGTTTAGAGTTGACCCGCAAAATTTTGGCTGAAGGGCATCGTGTCGCGGCCGGTGTCTTGGAACGCGAAACGCCGCCCGCTCTGTGTAAGTTAAGCGAGCGTTATGGCGATAGTCTTATGGTTTTTCAGGCCGATGTGACGGACGAGGATGAGATTGTACGCGGAGCGCGGTCATGCGTCGGATTCCTTGGGGAGATTGACGCGCTTTGCAATACGGCGGGTGTTTTGCTTCCCGGCGACCGCGTAAACAAGATTCATGAGTATAATGCCGCGGAACTGCGTAAAACCTTTGACGTGAATGTATTTGGCGCGATGATCGTGGCGAAGGCTTATTATCCCGTCATGAAACGCGGCGGCATGTTACTTACCGTAACGTCGGAGGGCGTCGGCATATTTAACTGCGGTGCTTGGATTCCGTGCTACGGGCTGTCCAAGACAGCGGCGACCAAAGTTTCCGGGATGTTTAACGCCGCGGTTGACGACGTGGATTTCTATTCGATCCATCCCGGGCGCATGAACACCGAAATGGGGCGCGCCACCGCGCAGATCGAGGCGTCTGAGTCCGCCGAGGGGATTTACCGGATTATGGCCGGACAGACTCCCGTATCCCGTGAACTCTGGTATCTGGATTACAACGGCAGGCCCATGGAAGCATAGGCCGCATAGGAGGATTAGCTTGAACGAAAATTTATTGCATTTGGAACCGCGTGAGTTCGGCCGTTATTTCGACCATACTCTGCTGAAAGCCTTTGCCTCAAACGCCGACTTCGAAGCGTTTTGCCGCACGGGGATCCAATATAATGTAAAAATGCTGGCGGTCAACCCGGCGGCCGTCGCGTTCTGCAAGGAACAGGTAAATAATCACGACATAAACGTGGGCGCGGCGATAGGGTTCCCGTTAGGGCAATCGACTTTGGAAACCAAAGTATTTGAAACTATGGATTCTATCGGGAAAGGCGCAGACGAGATCGACTATGTGATCAATATCACAGAGCTGAAAAATAAAAACTATAAGTTCATAGAGGACGAGATGAAGTCAATCATATCGGTCTGCCGCGAAAACAGCGTTATCTCAAAGGTGATTTTTGAAAACTGTTATCTCACCGACGACGAGAAAAAAAGACTGTGTGAAATCGCGAATCAAGTAAAACCAGACTTCATAAAAACCTCGACAGGCTTCGGTACGGGCGGCGCGCTTATATCCGACGTGAAGCTGATGCGGGCATATGCCGCCCCCGAGATAAAGATCAAAGCGTCGGGAGGGATCAAAACCCTTGACGACACGATGAACATAATCCGGGCGGGCGCGGAACGGATCGGCACAAGCGCCGCCGCGTCAATAATAGAAGATTTTATCGCTGTGGCGTGCGGCGTGACGGCAATCGTATAGTCATCGCACTTGATAAAAGCCCTGAAAACAGCGCCGAATTTTCGGGCGTTGCTATTGCTATTGCAAGTCGCTTGTGTTCGGTATTGGCTTGTGCGTAGATTTGCGTCGTCTCTAAATTTGCGTGTCCAAGCCACTCCGAAACGAGCGTTAAGTCCATGCCATTTTGGTACAAGTGCATGGCGCGACTGTGGCGGAATTGATTAGGATGAACGTCTTCGGGCACTTCGGGACAAGCAACCCGCGCTTTGTCTGTATAATCACGGAGCAGATAACGAACACGGCGGTCAGACAGAGGGTATTGTTCGCCGTGTATGCGAGAATAAAATAACGGAACGCTTGAACTTAACGGTGCTTCCGAATGGTATTCGAGCAAATATTTTTTCAGATATTGAACCGTGCTGTCCGACAAAGGGGCTGTGCGGATTTTATTGTTCTTGCCATGCAGAATAATCGTTGGCTTTTTACCGAAGCGCAGGTCTTTGAGTTTGATACCGACAAGTTCGGATACCCGCGCCGCAGAATCGTAAAGCAAAATCAACATCGTTCTATCCCGCAGACCGAGCGGCGATGACATATCCGTTTGTTCCACAATCGCCGAGATTGCGTCCATAGACATATAATCAACGACTTCAACTTTGTTTGGTTTTTTGCGAGCGACATTATTAACTTCCTGCAAAATTGCCACAGTTACAATGCTGTGGTCGGCGGCGCATTTCAAGAACATCTTCAAAATAAACCTCTTGAAAAAACAAATTGACAAAACAGGTCATTAGATAGTTCGGCTTAGTTATTTCCGTAAAAGCATCTGAAACAACCTGTTTAATAAATGCGTCTTTTTCGGCTATGGTTATATTGTCTCGCAATGAAATTTTATTTGACACGGTAATATCTCCTTCAACTAATATTGGACGAAGCCCATACTCCGATGCAGATTGCTTCGGCGGTGTCTTCGTCTGTGTCTATCTGAAATTTATCATTCACCAGTTGAATAGCGGCGGCCTTGTGTTCGGCGCGTTTCCTGCCTTTTATACCGCAAAAGCTGCGCCACGCGATCGGCTCTATAAGTAAAAAGCCGAGTTCTCTTTCAAACAGCAATGAAAAAACAACCCCCTGCATCTGAGAGAGTTGCGCATATGTTTTATAATTATTCTGAAACTGAACGTTTTCCAAAACGACAAACTCTGGGTTATGTTTGTGTAATAGGTCTTTGATTAGGAAGTACATTCTGTTCATTCGTTCTATAGGGTTGTTTTCTTTTATGTCTGAGTTTAGCTTGCCGTAATCGGTTAGCTTTTCATTTTCCCACAAAGAAAACCCTGTTACCTTTGTGGATTGCTTATACTCTTACTGACATGAGTAACATAAAGCAACTTAATGTATTTACCGTGCAATGAGATATTAAACTGATACGGACATTCTTTTTATGCCATGTTATGTAGACAAAAGGTAAAACAGCAAGCATTCGGGTTACATTTTCCCAAGGGGCAAATAAATGATTTACCGAGAATAATGCCGCACTTGCTATCGGTGCCGATTTACCTAATCTGTTCATGCGGGGGAGAAGGAATCCCCTAAAATATATCTCCTCAATAAACGGAACAAGCAACCCTCTGATAAGGAAATTCAAAGCAAGCGTTAATGCCACATAGTTACCCATATCCGGCGCAGGCCTGTTGACCCTAAACCATTCGGGAACCCACAAAAAAACTCTCCAAAGAGGGTTTTCAATATCTATTCCAACGGTGAAAATAACTGCTGCAAGAACAATTCCCGGCAACGACCATAAGAGGGTTTTTGATAGCGGCATTTTGCTGGAATACCCGATAATGTCCCTTGTTTTCTTACCTTCTCTGCGAGCTGTTATGACAAGAATTAGCCATTGTGATGGAATCAAACAAAGGCAAAAAGAAATCATCAATGAAAGGAATATAGGTAATCCAAAACCCCAAACAGGATTTGTGAACACGACAGCAGCTAATAGCACGGGCACTCCCGGTAATAGATGATAGAGAATAATTTGGAGCACATTAAATTGTTTTATCTGTTCGGTGTTCTTCACAAGTAAAATCCTTTCCTGATGTCATAGATAATATAAATACTCTCGTATTCTTGCCATCGTGTTAGACAGCGCAGAAAACAATAAACTATATCCCATTTTAGCACAAGCCGCACTTGAAATCTACCCCTTATAAAAAAGTCGATAAATGCGCGGCTGACGGCGGCAAGCCGCCGCCGATCCGCGCCACAGGCTGACAGCGACAGGGCAGGGAGTAAAATCCCTGCCTTTTTTTCGCGTTTTTTCAAAACCCGCAAACCCGCATGAATACAGGGTTTTTGTGGAAAGTTTTACCAAAAAACAATTTACCCCCTTGACAACACCGCGCAAACGCTGAAGTATTCTCCGTCTTCTATGTAGTCGGCAAGTTCTTCTTTTGTTTTCTCAATAACCGCTTCGGTCGGCTCGTTTATCAATTCTATAACTTCCTGCTGCGTCATATCGAGACGCTCTGGGAGCGTCACTTCAACGGGAGCGCCATTGCTCCGCGCCTCGGCAACCTGATTGATAAACTCTTCATAACACTCGGGGGAGCAAGCCGCTGCCCTATATTTTGCTTGTGTGTACAGTACAGACAAGCGAAAAAGAGGGCGCGGCCACCGCCAACCCCTTTTGTGCAATTTCGGTTTTTACACCTGCTATTAGGTTTTATTATTCAAATTAAATATGGAGCGCCTTATATCCCCATGCCTTAAGGCATGGGCTTTACTGCGCGATTAGTAACCTGCGTAATTTGACTGGCGGAAGTTTTACACCCTGCCTGTCAACCAATGGTTGACGTTTCCAACTAAAATCAACTACAATTCCCTTGAAAATCAGGGGCATCAATCGTATAATTATAAGCGGAGGTGGCTTAATGCAGGAAATAAACATCGCAAAAATCATTACCACTAAGCGGCGGGATAGAGGTATCACCCAAGAAGAACTCGCCGATACTATGGGCGTTTCAAAGGCCGCTGTGTCGAAATGGGAGCAGTCGCAGAGTTATCCCGATATTACTCTGCTGCCCCGATTGGCGGCGTACTTCAACATCAGCGTTGACGATTTATTGGACTACTCGCCGCAGCTTGACCGTGAGGAATCGCGGGAGCTGTGCCGATGTCTATCGGCGTATTTTACGAACAAGCCCTTTGACCTAGCTCTGGCGGAGTGCAGGGAAGTTATCAAGAAATATTACTCATGTTTCCCGCTCTTGTACCAAATATCGGCACTGTTTATCAATTTTGCCACGTTTTCCCCAAAAGAACAACAGGAGGAATTGCTGCTCGAATCAAAGAGCCTGTGTCGGCGCATTGTGTCGGAGAGCGGCGACACTTTGCTTTCGAGGAACGCATTGTATGTACAGTGTTATTGCGCCATTTTACTCGAAACCCCCAATGAGGTTTTCGATTTGCTGGGCGAAACCTTTGACACGCCGGACGCGACTGAGGACTACTTGATCGCGCAAGCCTTTCTGCTTGACGGTAACCCCTTAAAAGCCAAAAAAATCGCCCAATGCGGGATGTATCAGTATTTGTTCTGCCTTATCGAATCAACGCTTCTGTATGCCGGCATAACAGAGGAAAGCTTCGACACAGCGCAGGTTGCGTTCGAGAGAGCTATGACGCTCATACACTTGTACGGGGTTGGCAAACTCAGCGCAAACACACTGGCAAAAGCCTATTTAGTCGGCGCGAGTATGTACTGCAAGCATGGGGATGAGGAAAAAGCCTTGGAACTGCTCGGTAAATACGCGGACTTGTGTTTGGGGGTATTCTTGCCTTATCGACAGCGCGGGGACGATTTCTTCACTGATGTTGACGAATGGCTGGATAGTGGCGTACTCGGATCTGCCGTCAACTATGACGAAAAAATGCTGGGGAAGAATATGCTGCGCAGTATGACGGATATAGAGACTTTTGCCGTGCTGCAAGATGAGCCGCGTTACAGGTGTATCATTCAAAAATTTACCGATTTTATAAACGCAAAACCGTAGGGGCGATTTCCAATCGCCCGTAAAGAAAAAACATGGAGGGCAAGCAAAATGAGTGAAAAAATTGTTGTCGGCAGCGGCAGTGAGTTTCCGCTTAATGGATTATTAACGATACCGGAGGTTGGTCAGTCCCCATATCCGGCGGTTGTATTTGTTCACGGTTCGGGGTCATCTGATATGGACGGAAAAACTTACAAGGTCAGACCTTTCAAGGATTTGGCGGAGGGCCTTGCCAAGCGGGGTATTGCAAGCATCCGCTATGATAAGCGCAGCTTTGCGCATCCCCGTAAAATTGCAAAAACTCTCAACACTTTCACCGTGAAAGAGGAAACCATTGAGGATGCAATCAAAGCCGCTGCTATTTTGAAGAATGACCCCCGGATTGATTCCGGCAGGGTTTTCGTCGCCGGGCATAGTCAGGGCGGGATGTTAGCGCCGAGGATTGACGCGGAGGGCGGCAACTTTGCCGGACTGATTATTTTAGGCGGCACACCCAGACGGCTGGAAGAAGTCATGAAAGCGCAAATAGAGGACGATTCTCTCAATACATCGAAGGGTCTGCTTAGTTGGCTGATAACCAGGCAAATCAAAAAAATGCTGCCGAAATTAGAGGATATTTACAACATGAGCGATGATGAAGCCATGAACCTCCGCACGATGGGCGGCATTACCGCTATGTACTATAAAGACATGGGCAAGAAGCCGGTCAGAGAATATCTGCAAAATACCACGACCCCTATTCTTGTTATGCACGGCGAAGCGGATTTTCAAGTTTCGCTTGAAAAAGATTTTGGAGAATACAAGCGGATTCTTAAAAATCATCCAAACGCCTCATTCAAGCTCTATCAGAACCTAAACCATGTCTTTATGCCGTCCGTATGCGGCGATATAAAAACGCCAAAAGTGGAATATTCAAAACCGCAGAACATCCCGGATTATGTGATTGCGGATATTGCCAAGTGGATTGAGGGGGTAAAGTAAATGCCAGTTTCGGATATATTGTTAATCGTCGCAATAAGCGTATTGCTTATGGTTTTGGGAATTATTTTACTTACGGGGCGCGGCTCGTCTTTGATAGCGGGTCTTAACACAATGTCGGGCGATAAAAAAGCGGGATATGATGCCGCCGCGTTGAGTAGATTTTTAGGCAAGATAATCACACCCATTGGCATTCTAACGGCATTTTTCGCAATCGAAAGCATTGCCGGCTGGTATGTTTGGGTATATTGCTGTGTTGTTTTGGTTCTTTGTGTTTTTGCGGTTATTTATGTGAACGGGAGTAAACGCTTTAGAAAATAAGCGAGGGTCATTTCTTAAATTATTGTGGGAAAGGAGGTTTTATACGATGTCGGACAAATCGAAAAAAAACAAGGTTCGAAAGAGTTTGATTAGCGGTCTTATTCTGATTGCCGTTGCAGTATCTGTTTCGGGTGCGGCTTTAGCCGGATTGATTACAGGTGAAATCGCTAACATTATACTCCCTGTTCTTGTTGCCGGTACGGTAGTTTACAATGCTGCCTTATTGGCAAATAGTGAAAAATGAGGTGGGTGAATAATGTAGCAGAAATGCTGCGTTGGCCACTTTCCGACTCGGCAAGCAGGGAAAGTGGGCATCCACTTTCCTCACTTGCCGCTCATGCCATATCAATTTGAATGTTCGCTTTTCCTCAAAGGTAGAAAATGTTTATTAGTGGTTATGGATCTTGCGTTCGCGCTTGAAAACCAACGCATTAAAGTTTCTATCTGATGCAATGCAATTCATGTACTCCCATCCTTGTATAGCTAAGTTGTTTATGATATGGGATATATGTGTTGCCCATGCGCTTTCCCAATTACTATTATATCCAAGCTCTGTCATCTTCCCCCAATTAAGTCCTACTGTTTTGTATTCATAGTTAGAATCAAAGAGTGACTATTTGAACAGGTACTTCGTTAGTTGTTCTGATAATAACTCAAGTTCAGAATAAATCGCAGCTCTTAGCTCCATGTATGATATGTCAAAAAGTTTATTTGACAGCCCAAAAAGCATATCACTCTCAATGATATCAGTTTCTTTAAGAACAACTCCGAGTCCATAATGAGCCATGCAATTTCTAAATTTGTCATCTTTATATTGATAATTGATTGCGAAATTGGTTGCGATTTTTTGATTTATTTGAGGTACTAAATTTGTTAGATAATAATACTGAAGGTATGCAAAACGTAATTTAGCAGGAAATTCTTCAGCAAAGTATTGATCGATAAATATTCTCACAAAATTTACGCTACACAGTATAGAAAACAATACAAAATCATCATTGTCTTTTATGTTTAGTGGACATTTATCAAAAAAATGATAATTATCGTATCTAAATAACAAATCACTATTAGCATTATAAAGTCGAGTGTCACTACCACCATATGCTTTAGCTAGTTTTCCGGCGACAATACTTGTATTCTTTATGTATTCACCATATTGTTTATTATTATACTTGTAAAATGGAGCATAAATAGAACATAAAATAGTATTACCGCAAAAAATGTTGTCATGCAAATCAACTCCAGCATTATAATATAACCCACACAATTTTGACCTAAGTGTGCGAGTATCATAGAAAAATTTATCACTTTCATCAAGTGCATCTTTTAATGTACTGTACAATTCATGATAAGTCATATCAAACAATTTTATCGAATTACGCATTACAGCATAATGATTTTTTTCGTTTTCTGAAAACGCTGGCGAATCAATCTTAACTTTCCTGCCCCATGTTTCTGAACCATCAGCAAAGAGTCCTATATAAGGTTGTAACATCATAATATAGTTGCTTTTAGGCGCGTTAGGACTTTTAAATATACCTGTGAGTGTATATATGAAACACGCATCTGCTTGAATCAATATGTATGATTTTTCTTGAATATTATTTAACATAATTCGAAATTATCTCCGGTCGCAGCCATATTAAAATGTGTATATTTTCATATTATCGCTTTTTCGATTCTCCCAACATTTCAAGAAGCGTTTGTTTTAGTCTGTCGTTCATCGGAGAGTTAGGGTCTAAGAGGCTTGCCTTTTACTAACTTGTTGAGGGATGCCCCCTCAAACTCCCCGGCAAAAATCGCTGTCAACGGTTTTTGCTTTAAGCCGCTTTCGCGTCTGCTGACACTCGTTCCGAGTGCTTGATACCAAATATATTGTTAACGGAAATTAGTCTTCTTCCTTGGTACTAATGCCATAAGCTATCTTCGAACATCATCGAAAGCGTGAATAAGAGCGAAAATATATGACGAGTTCATTGAGCTTCCCTTGGCTTTTTCGCGCGGCATCGTTCCTGCTCTCCACTTAGCGTAATTTGGATATAGCGCTGCAAACTCCTTTTGGGGAATAGGGCGTTCCATCGCTAGAGTTGAGGATGGCTTGTTAGAATTTGCCTCACCAATATACAAAATTTCATCTATTACTCTAACAGAGAACCATTTACCTTTATCGCTACAACCGGTGTTGTCAATAGTTTTTATTTCGTGTGTATTTTGTCCGAGTTCTGAAATGATTTTCTGCCATACTATATCAGCTTTGCTTTGCATAACCTGCCCTTTCTATCTCAAGTTTAGTCTAAAGTGATGCGCCAAAAACATTAATAACTTCTTCGCTATCACGCCCTCCAATCGGTCTACCCATGGCTTTTCCAATTAGCTCTAACAAAGACTTAGCGCGATAGATAAAAAAATTGTTGAAATCATTAGAGTGTAGGAAATCACCCTTTATTTGATGACTAGCAATATTTATTTCGAGTTGATCACTTGATACATTTTTGTTTTTGACCATTTGAATTAAGTACTCAGAGGGTGATTTTCCACCAATTATCCTGTTCGTACGAGCGAAAATAGGAGTCTTGTTTATAATTGAGTTCCATTTTTGTCTGTCAATTCGGGCCCCCTCACAATACGCTCGTGGGAAGATGTGGTGTATGTCCGTATTTTCATCCAAGAACACAGCAAAATCCATAGGACTGTTGCTGATAAAATCTTGCGCTCCCGCTGCGAGTATTAAAGCCATAACTCCTTTATAGGCAGCGCTTAATCTTGTTTGTAATGACAGTAAACGAGTTGGATTAAAAAATGCACGGGTTACTGTTTCCGGCTCGGGCCCACCATCATCAATCCAAGCCATTACTCCGGTGACATCATTTGCATACCGAGTTTCATTAGCGCCACCGTACATCTCACCTAAGACACCGCACCAATACCAACGTGCTATTTTGTTTTTAACAGTACCGTCCTGAGCTTTAGAACCAAGCAATGCAAATAAAGTAGAAAGAGGAATCAACTGTGTGCTATAAGGTAAATCTCGTGAGGAAAAGATACGCTGTTCTTTCAAAAAATTAGCAGCTTTAAGAAATCCTTCTGATATTCTATCCGCATATTGGATGTAATCATTAAAAGATAGTTTCAAAACATCTTTGCGCTTGCAACTCACTGCTTCGCCACCAGCCTGCTTTACTTTGTATCTGCTATAAAGCGTTGTTGCAGTTAAGAAATCCGTTGCAGACACACCGGAAAGAATCGCGTTTTCCGTTGCCTCTCCGCTTAATGCAGACTTCATGATAAACTCGTTACTACGTTTGTCCCAATCCTTACGTAATTCAAAAGTTTCAGACTCTGCCGCATAGGTAGCTGTCATAAGCTCGAACACAGTAAGAGAGACCCCACCAGTGTTCACATTCTCAAACACTTGACAAACAGCTTCTTTAGGTGTTGCTTTATCAAGAGTAATCACAGGGACTTTATAAGTTTGAATTATGTGTAAAACTTCTGTACTAAACTTCGCGTACCTTTGTAGGATTTCGGGTGAGTAATTGTGATAGGCTTGATATTCATTCTGCCACGTAGCACAGGCAATCAAGTCATACACAATATTGAGTGGAAATTTATGATTCTTAAACTCATCTTCTTGCGTTCGCAAATCTAAATCAATTTTACGATCAAAATCAGAACGAACCGTTTTATCTTCTCGTATTGATAATATGGCTTCTTCTTCTCGGTCAGCATCGTTATCTAAACATTTGATAATATCAAGATAATAATATCGACTTATTGGCTGGTTTTTATCTGTACGGGTGGGTACGGCATCGCGACAAAACATAGCGGTAAAAATAGATGTCAACCTCTGTTGCCCATCAAGCACTAACATATCAGGCTTTACACTGGAATTTGTTCCGGTAAAAGGACGGCATTTGAAACGAACGGTATCGCCACCATACTCTAAAAACATCAATGCGCCGACCGGATATGAGTTGGATATACTCGCTATTAAGGCCTTTATTCTATTATCATCCCATACCCATCCGCGCTGAAAATCAGGTAATTGATTTCGTCCATCAAAAATAGCCTTTAGAATTTCGGAAATGTTGGTGTCGTTTGATTTGAAGGATGTTGCCATACTGTTACCTCCTGAACAATACATTTATAGATGTCATGATAATTAATTATCATCGTCATCTTTCGATTCATAAAAATACTCAATTTCTCGCTGAACACTTCCATCAGTTAAAAATCGGCGGCGGTTTAAGCGTTCTTTTGCTTGTTCCAATATTTCTTTAATTTTGCGTTCAAATTCGGCTTTCGGTGGCAGTGCTGTCCAATACTGAGCAACGGCTATGCCTTCTTTATCCAGCTCCATTAGCTCAATTTGCTCTCGGCTTGCGGTTGTACATAGGATAATTCCGATCGGAGGATTCTCATGTTCCTGTCGCTCGTATCTGTCTAGCCATTTCAAGTAGAACCGCATCTGCCCCATGTACTGTGGCTTAAAGCGACCAATCTTTAATTCAATAGCCACAAGCCGCCGCAACGTCCTGT
>Ga0099364_10003310_pt1 | contig 25016 bp, 16 predicted proteins | sample TergutTh196P3_FD_73070 | JGI IMG/M metagenome (GOLD analysis project Ga0099364, IMG submission 73070) | Microcerotermes parvus P3 segment gut microbial communities from Pointe-Noire, Republic of the Congo - Th196 P3 | ecosystem: Host-associated > Arthropoda: Insects > Digestive system > Gut ...
GCGGACTGCTTCATCGGTTGCGACAGCACGCTTGTTGCCCCCGTAACTTTGGGCAAGAACGTTTACACAGCCGCAGGGTCGGTAATCACCGAAAATGTCCCCGACGGCGCACTTGTTTTCGCCCGGGCAAGACAGGTGAATAAAACCGAGTCGGTATTTTGGCGCTAGGTACTAGAAGGAGGAATTATGTGCGGAATCGTTGGTTATACAGGGGATAAAAGAGCTGCGCCGTTTTTGTTAGGCGGCTTGGAAAAACTGGAGTATAGGGGTTATGACTCGGCGGGAGTTGCTCTTTCTGAGGAGGGAAACTTTCAATTATTGCGCCGCGCGGGACGTGTGACACAACTGAAAACCCCATTGGAGAAGCTAAACAGCGCAGCGGTGACGGGCATCGCCCACACCCGTTGGGCGACTCACGGTCCGCCCACGGAAGAAAACGCCCACCCACATTTGAGCGAAAAGAAACAGTGGGTTGTGGTACACAACGGCATAATCGAAAATGCCGAAGAACTGCGCCGTGAGTTGGCGGACGTTAAGTTTAAGTCGGAAACAGACACGGAAGTAATCCCCCATTTATTGGAAAAGCAAGGGGAAATAAACCCCGTTGAAGCTCTGGTAAACACACAAAAACGCCTCGAGGGGGCGTGGGCGTTGGGGATTTTATGTGCCGCAATGCCTGATACCTTGTTCTGCGCTTGCAAAGGCTCGCCTCTACTGGTTGGCGTTGGAGCGGGAGGGACATATCTCGCCTCGGATTACGCCGCATTTGATGAAGATGTCACAACAACCTACCGTTTGTGCGATGGAGAAATTGGAGTTTTGACGAAAAACACGGTATGCTTTTACAACTGTGACGGCGATATAATCGACAAATCGGGAGAGAAGTTTTCCTGGAAAGAGCAACGCATCGACAAGGGGGATTATGAGCATTTCATGCGCAGTGAGATTGATCAGCAGCCCCTTGCTTTGCGGCAGACGCTCGCACAGTTTTTCACAGACGGAGCGTTTTCACTGTCATGTGAACTCCCTGAAAAACCACGAAAAATCTGGCTAATTGCCTGCGGTTCAGCATACCACGCCTGCGTCACGGGAAAATATGTTATCGAGGAGCTAGCGAAAATCCCCTGCGAAACAGCTGTGGCATCGGAGTTCAGGTATTGTTATCCACTCATTGGCGATAGCGATCTTGCGGTATTTGTCAGCCAAAGCGGCGAAACGGCAGACACTCTGGCTGCAGTGAGGGAGGCGAATGCAAACGGCGCGGTGAGCGTTGGAATCGTCAACGTGCCGGGCAGTGCAATTGCTCGTGAGTGTCGTATTATATTGCCCACAAAGGCGGGGACAGAGGTGGCGGTGGCGACTACAAAGGCGTATTGCGCACAGTTGGCGGTACTTTACTCTCTGGCACTGCACTATGTCACTGACAGTAAGCAAAAAAACGCCTTTCAACAGGCTTTGCGGCGCTTGCCAGAGGACGTTCAGCAGGTTTTGGATACCACAGAAAAACCCGCGATGGACATGGCACGAGAGATTTATGAGGCGGAACACGCCTATTTCATAGGGCGCAATTTGGACTTTTCCACCGTCTTGGAGGGGTCATTGAAGCTTAAGGAGATCAGCTACCTGCACTCAGAGGCTTATCCTGCGGGAGAATTGAAGCACGGTACGATTTCCCTTGTGGAAGAGGGTACACCGGTGATTGCTCTGGCGTGTTGCGAGCGATTACTGCCAAAAACCCTGGCGAACATCCGTGAGGTCATGGCAAGGGGCGCGGCTGTTTTCGCTGTCACCACACTGGATGATATAGAAGATGCACGGGGGGTAATCACCATCCGCAAAACCCATCCCCTGGTCATGCCCTCATTGGCGGTGGTACCTTTGCAGCTGCTCAGCTACCACGTCGCTCGCCTACGGGGCTGCGATATTGATAAGCCGCGGAATTTGGCTAAGTCTGTTACGGTGGAGTGAGGATTTTGCAGTTGTTTAATGCAAACTGTAAGTGCAAGTCTGAATTCTCAAAATATAAATATATCTAATCTGTAAAATTTGCTTACGGTGCTTTACTACGACAAACCGAGCCGAAGTTACGAACACCCGACCATGAAACCTGTGGCACTCTTGGCGGAGCTTATACGCAATTCTAGCAAAAAACGACAAAGGCAATAAACAGCGAATTATCCCCCTAGGGCTTCAAAGCAAAAAGGCTCTAATTCGATATGTTTCACGGCTTCCAACTCTAAAGCCCGAGGCACCTTTATTCGTAAAAGACACCCTGATTGCGATAAAACAAAGCACCGTCAAGAACCTTTTTCGCCGTCTGAAAACCCGTGCTGAGATTCCACGATTACGCCCTCATTTGTTGCGACATACCTTTGCTACACGGTACTTAGAGCGTGGCGGTGACATTTACAGCTTGCAACAAATTTTAGGTCACACAAGCCTTGAAATGGTGAAAAAGTATGTGCACATGACTAGTGCAAAAACAGTAGTCTATTTTCCCAAATTTTCCCCGCTTGACGCCCTTATGCAAAAATGAAAAAAGCAAGCTGTCGTAAGGCTTTTACCACAGCTTGCTATTTACTGGTGACCCATCGGCGACTCGAACGCCGGACACCTTGATTAAAAGTCAAGTGCTCTGCCAACTGAGCTAATGGGTCGTATACAGTAGTTAAGCGTCGGGGCGCGGCTATCTAGCCACGGCTTGCGAGGTTTTCCTGCAAGAAAAAGAACTCGTCTGCCGCCTGACACAAACGTCAACTACTGAAATGTCGGTTGCACAAATTACACAAGCTTAGCTAGGGCGGACTTCTTCCTCGCCGCGTTGTTTTTGTGGATAAGATTCCTCGCTGCTGCTTGATCAACCTTTTTGATGGCATCCGTGACTAGCGCATTCAAGTCCGTACTACCCGCTGTTGCCGCCGCGTTCGCCTTTTTTATTGCCGTTTTCAGCGCGGAATTGCGTGAACGGTTACGTACCGCCTTTGCCTTATTCACCAAGATGCGCTTTTTTGCAGATTTGATATTTGCCACGTTTGTGTCCCCCAAAATGTTGGTTTTAATTGTTTTTCAGCTGATTGCCGAACGGTATTATATCAGATTTACGGGGATTTGTCAAATTTTTTTGCAAATTGTGTTCCAAAACCACTTGAAACACACTCACCAACACAAACCTCACCTATATTCATGTTTCAAGCAATCAGCTTATTCTAAAATCACACGCTCTAATTATAAAAACCAATTTCCCGCACAGCAGGATTGCCTCTCGCTTCTTCAATCAAGATTCGATAGGAATCAGTTTTTGGCGTCAGCCATTTATCCAACTTCACAATAGATTTCCAACCAGCGGCTTCTGATTCTCCTACCTTAAGGTAAAGCCCTCCTATTTTAGCGTAAACAGAGAACTTCATAACCCGCTCGCTGAAATTGTGGGCATCCTCCGAAAAAACCACGTTCTCAATTTTCTGAGGTGAATCCAGTTTGCAATCCAAGGCGTAAATATCTCCATCTTCACTCAAGGCACTCATTTCAGTAGGAATTTTGTTTTCATAAATGGCTTCGATGGCTTTACCCATTTCTGAAAGCCGCGCCACGTCTTTCTCGTCGAAAAGACCTTCTTTGTTCGGTGGGACGTTCAACAGCAGCGTGCAGTTCATTCCAACAGAATTGTAATAAATATACATCAAGTGTTCAAGACTTTTAGGCTCTTCATGTTCATTATAAAACCAACCGTGCCGGATAGACACATCGCACTCGCTCTTTGCCCAAATCCATTGGTCTGACCTGTACCTCACGCTTCTGACATTGCCGTTTGCCAGACCGTCCTCATTCCCCACCCATGCCACATCCGGGACCGGCGGTGCAATCGCGGTTACGGCGCCCGGCTGTAACTCTCTAACTAGCGCAACAATACCATCCCAATCGTATTCCTGCTTGCGACCGCGGCCATATTCATAGCCATCTTCGTTGGCGGCTCCGTCAAACCAGACAAATGAGACTTCACCGTAGTTCGTGAGCAACTCCCGCAGTTGGGCTTTATAAAAGTCATTGTAGGCATCTGAACCATAAGTCGGCTCATGCAAATCCCAAGGCGAAAGATAGAAACCAACTTTCAGTCCGTATTTTCGGCAAGAATCCGCGAACTCCTTTGCGATATCGCCTTTTCCATTCTTATATGGACTGTTCTTGATAGAAAATTCAGAATGCTCAGTTTGCCAAAGGGCAAAACCGTCATGGTGCTTAGCGGTAAGTATTGCGCCCTTCATACCTGCGTCCGCCATAGCCTTTGCCCACTGATCCGTATCCAGATTGGTAGGGTTAAACAGCGCGGGATCCTCTGTGCCTGAGCCCCATTCCCTTCCGGTGAAGGTATTAATACCAAAGTGTATGAAAGCGGCAAATTCCGTTTCCTCTGCATGGGCAATTTGACGCTCGGAGGGTAAGACGGAAATCATCACCTCAGCATTTTCAGGCAAAGATTTCTGATGCCATCCATTTTTTGCAAATCCCCCATCCGTCTTTATATATGTCACGCAAAATACAATTGATACAGCCAGGCACGAGATCACGGCGGCAGACACAACCCCAATGAATTGCTTTTTGGGGTTTGCGAAAATTGCAAATGGAAGAGGCAGCGCAAGCGCAATCGCAAGCAATGGCAGATGGGCAGACAAAACCTCAAGACCTCTTTGTATGTAATCAAAACCAAGATCCAAAGAAAACGCTACAAAAAAAGTATATCCGAAAAGAATGCCTGACAACACACAAACCATCGTTTGTATTACACGCAAAGCGCGTTTTTGGATTTTTTCGGTTGTAACCAGGAATATGAGTGCAGCAGCAGCACAAATACCAATAACCCAGAGCAGTGTTGGAACGAATTTTTCTCCCAAAGGATAAACTTCCGGCATCCATTTGTGGGCGTGCTCTGAGCCATAAAACATTGCGAAAGCTACTGCCGCAAGTGCGAAGAAAACGTATGCGCCGATACGGGAATGGAGGGCGTCGTTAAAGCGCTTAAAAAAATTCATGAAATTTCTCCTTTATGTTAAGTTAAGTGACTACATATATTACCCCGCACATAAACACTCGACATTATTACTTGCCTACTGTTCAAGTGCGGGGTAATGGCACAGTGAGTATTCAGCACAGAGGGTCGGGAGTTATCCCGGATTCCCCCTCACCTGTGAATAATCACTCATATACACTCACTTGACCTGCCGATGAATAATAAACCTATTGCAGGGATAAGTCCACAAGCCGGGCACTGCCATACACAGGAGTTTTGCTACGGTTTGGGTGAGTAGCTCGGGAGTGCCAAGTCTTGCCACATACTGCTCGATAAACGGACCGATAAAGCCGTTTGCGACGATGGTAAACACCACCATTATCGCGTAGAGGAACGTACTCAACGCCACGTTGTTATTGGCTTGGAAGCTGATTTTACGGTTGAGTATGTAAGCGATTGTGTAGCCCACCGCCGTGGAAACCATGTAGGCATACATCCCCCCTATGCCGTCTTGGAAGTCGATGAAGTTGGAGGCGAAGTCGAAAAGGGCATTACTGGGCGGCATGGTTGTTCGCAGGGAAGCGAAAACCACATTGAGGAAAAGCAGTTGGGTCAGCAGTTCCGGACCATTGGCGATTGCACCCGCAGCAAAGAACTTCATGATTTTGTAAAGCTCGGGGTGCTTGTCGGTGAACGCCTTGAGTTTGGGGTGTTTTGCCAAGAAACGATCCTGGGCATCCATGGTTTTGACGTCCTTTGGCGCCTCTACGGTGTTGGGATTTTGTTCCAATTGTGTTGACATTTTATCATCTCCTTTATTGCTCCTTATAATATACATTATTTTGCGGAAAATTGCAATAGGCCAAGACAAAGTACACGCCAATCTATTTTTGTGACAAAATTAGATATTCGCAAATTTTGTCAGAAAAATTTTGGATTTCAAACATGAAGTGAGAATCAGATTTTTTCAAAGTGTGTCACCCTTTATGACAATTTATCACAAAACTAAATTGGCGTGGTATGTCTAACCAAAATATTGAAAAATATTGGCATTTGTGTTATAATAAGGCAGAAGAATTGCGTTAAAGCAGTGAAACGGCTTCGCCCTGCTTTTCGGACAACTCTTTGCTTTTAGCAGCATACCCTAATAGTGGAGAGGGGATTCAAACTTGAAACTCTGTCCCCTCCTGGATCCGCAATACTCAAAGGGGTTTTTATGCACATTTTCCCAAAAAGTTTCCATAAAAAAATGCTCGCCAAAAAGACGAGCCGTTCTTTTTATGCCGTCAAGCGGGCATCAGACTTCCTTTTTGCCCTCTTGGGCATAGTCTTAAGTTGGTGGCTGATGCTGATTATTGCCGTACTGATTATACTTGAGGACGGCGCGCCAGTGCTTTTCCGCCAAAAACGCGTGGGTAAGGACGAAAAGATATTTACTGTGTTGAAGTTTCGCACGATGCGCCGCGATACCCCCAATGTACCGTCGCGGGAGTTGAAAAATCCCGATAAATACGTGCTGAAAATCGGCAAGATATTGCGCAAACTCAGCCTTGACGAGCTGCCGCAGCTGTTCAACATTTTGCGCGGTGAGATGAGCATTATCGGGCCGCGTCCTCTGATACCCAAGGAAACCGAGATTATCAAACTGCGCCGTAAATTCAACGTTTACAGCGTTCGTCCGGGTGTGACAGGTTGGGCGCAGGTTAATGGGCGGGACAAGCTTCCCATAAAACACAAGGCGATGCTAGATAAATTTTACATCGACCACATGGGCGTATACCTTGATTTGCGTATCCTTAAGCGTACGTTATTTTACGTTTTTGAGCAGCGAAACATCAGCCATTAGTGGTGGACGCGAGTACAGGATACGGGATAAAGGATACAGGGGAGAGGTCGGGAAACCCAACCCCAACCCTAAGAACCTATTGCGGCGGGGTCGATTGCCAATGAACGGCAGTTTGCCGTCCCGACAAACAACACACGCGAATAAAACCTATCTACGTTTTGCAATCTTCAACCGCCCGAAATCCTCCCGCTCCTTTTCCTCCAAGGCGGAAGAGATGTAGCGGATTGTTTCCTCAAAGCGCGGAATCAGGATGTTTTTTAGGGCGTTAGCGCGTTTTTGGGTCTTTTTAATTGCCAACGCAAGGCGATATACGGAGCTTTCCACCTGGGCAAGTTGGGCGGTGAGCTTCTTCACCTCGCCGAACTGCAAACACGCCTCGTCAAGCTGGGAGTTGGTCGAGTCAAGCCCGTAATGGAGGGAAAACGCCCTGTCGTCAATGCTCACCGTGGGCAGCTCCACGCCCATAACCGAGCGGCTACTCAACTGCAAGCTGTCGTCAATGGGCACACAGTGGGCGAACTCGTCGCAGCTGCCAAGGCTGATGTTTGCCCGCTGCAGCGCTTTGTAAGCGTTGTTGTACACCATGTCAATGCGCGATTGCACATCCTGCGCAATGTCGATGAGGGTCATCATCTCCCGTATTAGAATGGTGCGTTTTTTGTCCATCAGGTCATAGCCAAGACGAGCCAAAGCCAAGGATTTCTTAGCTGATATGAGGTTGCTTTTTGTCGGCACAATTTTGGACATTGTGTTTTTTTCCTTTGATTGTGGGCTGAATTTGTAGGGGCGGCAAATTCAGTTTTGAGGAAACGGGATACAGGAATGAGGAAAGCTGTCAAATCCTTGCCTCTAGAATGTAGGGGACGCACTCACAGTCCCGTGTTTTTTAAATGTCTAAACTTTCCGCTCCGCGTCAAGTATAGCCCGAACCTTGATAGGCAAGCCAAAGAGGTTTATGAAGCCCTCCGCGTCCTTTTGATTGTAGACCTCGTCCTCGTCAAATGTGGCGAATGCTTCGCTGTAAAGGGAATAGGGCGAGGTCACACCCGCATTGATGATATTGCCCTTGAAGAGCTTCAAGCGCACCTCTCCTGTGACGTTCTCTTGGGTTTTGTCAACAAAGGCGTCCATTGCCTCCCGCAGAGGCGTGAACCACTGCCCAAAATATACCAGTTCCGCATAGCGCAGCGCAAGCTGCTCCTTGTAGTGCGCCGTGTCCCGGTCAAGGGTGACAGTTTCCAATATGTCGTGAGCGCGGTAGAGGATTGCGCCGCCCGGATTTTCGTAAACACCCCGGGATTTCATTCCCACAAGGCGGTTCTCCACCAAGTCGCACAGACCAACGCCGTGCTTACCGCCGATAGCGTTGAGTTTCCCGATTATGGAAACGCCGTCCATTTTCTCGCCGTTTACCGCAACAGGAACGCCTTTTTCAAAGCTCACGGTAACATACTCCGGCTCATCAGGCGCGGCGGTGACAGGGTCAACGCACATCTCCAAAAAGCCCTTTTTGCTGTACTGCGGTTCGTTGGCAGGCTGCTCCAAATCCAGTCCCTCATGGGAGAGATGCCAGAGATTTTTATCCTTAGAGTAGTTGGTTTCCCGATTGATTTTCAGGGGAATATTGCGCGCCTCAGCGAAAGCGATTGCCTCCTCCCGGCTCTTGATGTCCCAAATTCGCCAAGGCGCGATAATTTTCATGGCGGGAGCCAACGCCTTGATTGTCAGCTCAAAACGCACCTGGTCGTTGCCCTTGCCTGTACAGCCGTGACAGATTGCGTCCGCGCCCTCCTGAATTGCAATCTCCACGATGCGTTTGGCGATGATTGGCCGCGCGAATGATGTTCCCAACAGGTAATCACGCTCATAGCGAGCGCCCGCCTTGAGCGTTGGGAAGATATAGTCCTCTACGAAAGTCTTTTTCAGATCCTCAATATACAGCTTGGACGCGCCTGTTTTCAGCGCCTTTTCCTCAAGCCCTTCCAGTTCCGTACCCTGCCCCACGTCGCCGCTCACCGCGATAACCTCACAGCCCTTGTAGTTCTCCTTGAGCCACGGAATGATTATGGATGTGTCCAGTCCGCCGGAATAAGCCAGCACAATTTTTTTGATTTCGCTCATATTGTTTCGCTCCTTGTATTTGTTGGAGGTATTATAACTTTTTTGGATGGATATGTCAACTGTTAGGAATTTGCATTCCCCAAAAAATTCTGCTATAATGTCCGCAAGCAGACAAAAATAAAAGGCGGTGCAATATGAAAAAAAACACAAAGAAAACAGCAATCTTCATCACATCTCTCATTCTAGGTATTATATTGGGCTTTTTGGGCGTAACCTACGTAATTTTTGCCGTAAATCTTAAAGATACGCAGTTTGGCTTTCTCCCTAGCGATACCCTGAATCCTCATCGGCAACTCAAATTCAAAGAGGACGGCACGTTTAAGATTATTCAGGTGGCGGATCTCCAGGAAGCCTTTGTAACGAGCAACCTCACTGCAGACTTTCTCAGAGACATTGCGCGCACGGAAAAACCCGACCTGTTTGTGTTGACAGGGGACAACATAAGGGACGTGAAGACGAATGCGGACGACGAAAGCAATCGTATGCTCGTGCGCAAGTCCATCGACGCGTTTATGAACGTTTTTGACATGATTTACCTCGAATACGGCATTCCCGTCACTATGGTGCTAGGCAATCACGACAGTGAGGATAACTCGGAGTATATGACCCGCAAGGATCATTTTGAGTGGTACGCCTTTCACGAGAGCTTTATCGGCGCGGCAATCCCTGAAGCGGACGAGGGCGCTGTGAGCAAAAACGGTGAGCATTTCGGCTCACACAACCTTGTTGTGTACGACAAAAACGGCGACGAGCCGCTCTTTAATATTTGGCTTTTCGACAGCGGAGACTATTTCCCTAACACCGAGGGCTACGCTAATGTGGGCTTTAGCTACAGCGGCGTGCAAAAGCCGCAAATCGACTGGTTCAAACGCACCAACGCGCAATTGGATTACCTCCCCTCCATCGCTTTTCAGCACATAATCGTCCCGGAAGTTTACAGCAAACTGGAAGAAACCGACAAAGGCGGCTTCAGTTTTGAACTGTTCAAGTATGACGAGGACGGCAATTTGGTCCTTGAAAATGGCGAGCCTGTGGCGGTGAAGCACAATGTAACGCTCCCGGAAGGCTTTGAGGGTGAGCTGAACGAATATCCCTGCCCCGGAAAGTTCAACGAGGGGCAGTACACAGCGTTAAGCGAGGTCGGCAATGTCCACGCTCTGTTTGTGGGTCATGAGCATGAAAACACCTTTGAACTGCGTTTTGAGGAGGAAACAGACATTGTCAACACACCTACGGGGGGATTCGGCTCATACGGCAAGGCGCGGTTGCGGGGTGTGCGCGTTATCGAATTGGATGAAAACGCGTTAGACAGCTACCAAACAAGCCTGATTTTCTATAAGGACTACTACTCCGGTCCTAGGCAAAGGGCGCGGCTGTATCTCTACGAAACCCTGCGCTACTGGGCAAATCCACTGGACGACCTGCTGTTCAGGCATAACTAAACTGAGCCATGCGCATAACCCTTGAGGATGTGGTCTTTGCCTATCAGAACGGCGGATTTGAAGTGAGCGTTGACGCGCTGACCCTAGGTTTTTGTACCGTTGTTTTAGGGGACAACGGAAGCGGGAAAACCACTCTTGGTAAACTCTGCGCGGGAATTTTGCGTCCTGACAAGGGGGCGGTTTATTATGACGGCGCGGATATAGCTCAGTGGAGCTTGGGAAAAATCGGCAGGAGTGTTGGGTATCTGTTCCAAGAGCCCTCCCGACAGCTTTTTGCCCAAACGCCTTTGGAGGAAATCGCTTTTCCCCTTGAAATTCGCGGTGAAAGCAAGAAAAACGCAGAGAAAAAAGCCCGCGAACTTTTGGCGGAGTTTGAGCTTTCGGATATCGCCGACAGCAACGCCTACACTTTGAGCCGCGGGGAAAAACAGCGTTTGGCAATCGCCGCGGCGATGGCAGTTTCTCCTAACTTCTTCATTCTCGACGAGCCGACCACGGGACTTGACGAACCGCGCAAGTCTATTTTACTTTCCGCCCTTAATAATCTGAAGACAAAAGGCGTGGGCTTGCTTGTTATAACCCATGACCGCGGCTTTGCCCGCCGTTTGGATGCTCAAACACTCACAATGGGAGGGGGGCGAGTCCTTGCCTAGAAAAAAACAAAGCCCCAAAATATCTAGTACACACACCCTCCCCGACCCCCGCGTGGTGTTCGTTTTTGCACTGTATTTCTCCACATTCGCGGTGATTTTCCGTACTCCCCTGCCCATGACAATTCTCCTGATTATCGCTGTGGATTACAGCATCGCCATTCGCGTCCCTTTCAAAAAACTATGGGGCAGGCTCAAACGTCTTTGGCAGATTGTCCTTGCGGTATCAATTTTGCAAAGCGTTTTCGTGCAAAGCGGCGAAACCCTAATAGGCATAGGGGGTTTACCCATTGTCACACTGGGGGGACTGTTGACGGGCTTGACGGTGCTGCTGCGCCTTGCCTTGCTCATAACAAGCGCATCCATGCTCAGCGTCTACCCGCCGCGAACGCTGATTCAAGGGATGCTGCAGTTGGGCGTACCCCAAGAAATCGCCTACATGGTGTCCATAGGTCTGCGCTTCATCCCCCAGATGGGACAGGCGTTGCGCGACAGCATAATCGCTCTGCAGCTGCGGGGCATAGAGCCGCGGGAGCTGAAACTCATTGGGCGCATCAGGCTATACAGCTATCTGCTCATGCCCGCCGTTGCAAGCACGCTGCAAAACGCACGTGAGCTTTCCATGAGCCTTGAAATGCGCGGCTTCAGGGCGTATAATAAACGCAGCAGCTACCGACGACTGAGCCTGAAAACCGGGGACATTTTCCTCCTTGGGGCGATTGGGCTTTTCACGATTTTTACGGCGATTTTTGCAATAAACCCCAGTATTATCCCTTTTGTAGAGCTTGAGTTTTGGGGATGGATTTTCAGAAAAGGAGATTAGCAGATGAAAATTTTCAGTGTCTGCGGTATCACGAAAAGCGGCAAAACCACCACAATTGAGGGAATTATTGCCGAGCTTGTTCGCCGCGGTTACCGTGTGGGGAGCGTTAAAGAGATACATAACGAGGGGTTTCAGATTGACCCGAACCCCGCTAGCAACACCCGCCGTCATCGCGCTGCGGGAGCAAGTTTGGTTTGCGCCAGGGGGCTTTTTGAAACGGATTTTCTCTACCCCGAAAAACTTGATATGGACAAAATCCTCAGCCACTACGAGGGGGAGTATGACTTTGTGGTGTTGGAGGGGGTCAATGACATCCCCGTTCCCACTATCGTTACCGCCCATGGCTTGGAGGATTTGCGGGAGAAGTGGAGCGATATGGTCTTTGCCGTTTCGGGGCGAATCGCCCATGTCAAAGATTCCCTGAAAGGCACTCCCTACAGCGGCACTCCTGCTATCTCTGCCTTGGAAGACATCCAAAAGCTCGTTGACCTCGTGGAGTTGAATGTCTACGAAAGACTGCCGAATTTCTCGCCGAAATGCTGTACCGCCTGCGGCTGTACCTGCGCTACCTTGGGCAGCGCTATACTGCGCGGGGAAAAAAAACGCGGCGACTGCGTTGCTGACAGGGGAGTACAGTTGAAAATCGGTGGAAAAACCATCAAGCTCGTACCATTTGTCCAAGATATTTTGCGGGGTACAGTGTTGGGAGTCGTCAGGGAACTGGAGGGCTACAAGGCGGGTGAAGAAATTGAAATCACATTCTGAGCGGCTGTATTCCAAGCGCAATGAGGTCTATCGCATTGGAAATATTGTTCAAAAGCATCATAAAAACGACGAAACAGCCGCCCTTGAGGAGGAATTTCTGACGCGGCTGCACAGGTCGGGATTGCCTGTACCCCATCGCGTAGTCCGCAACGAGAAAATTCTCACAATGCCCTATATCCCCGCCGAGCCGTTGTCCGATGTCATCGCCCGTTGGGAGTCGGTAAACACGGCGGAGATTGATGACATCGCCCGCAAGCTTGTACAGTGGTTGGCGGATTTTTACACAGCTGTGGAGGTGGGAGAGATACGCGGCGACGTGAATTGCCATAATTTTTTGTGGGACGGGCAAAGAGTTTTCGGCGTGGACTTTGAGGAGCGGATTTTCGGCGAAAAGGAAATGGACATAGGACGATTGTTGGCGTTTGTGCTGACCTACAGCTGCAAATGCCCCGCCGCCCTCAAGGCTCTCGCCGCCGCCATACTGGAGAGCGCACAGGAAAAATTGGGTGTTCGCCCCTGGCTCATTACGGACTGTCGGGACAGAGAGTTTGACGCCATTCGGGAACGCCGAGGACAGGTGAGAGGGAGTGGAAATTTGTAAGGACGCGATCCCGCCACTTTGCACTTTCCACTCACTCTCCCCCACAACCTAAAACTCTTCAAAATCCGCAACCCGCCGCGCCTCAAAATCACGGTACATGACAGCGCTGCGCAGTGTATTGTCAATTAAGCCGTGAGTTTGCGCCAATCGGTCGGCGGTTTCCTTCCACTTTCGCGCTGTTGGGGCGGTTTTGGCGAACAAATCCGCGGCGGATTCAGGCTGTGCGCGGTTCGTGGACGTGGCGCCGCTCACCTGTACAGCGCGGCGCAAACCGCCGGGGTTGTCCAACACGGGACAAGGGCGCAAGTGGTTGGGAGTAAAGGGCTGACGATCCCTGAATGCCTTGAATAAGGGGCTTTGCAGGGCATCAAGGAATGTAGCGTTTTTAATGTTCACGTTGGAATAGTGGGCGAAAACACAAGGCTCGCAATCCCCGTTGGAATTGATGTGGAAATACTGCTTTCCCCCCGCAACGCAGCCGTTGACATACTCACCGTCGTTGAAAAAATCGATGGGCAAAAAAGGCTTCTCCCGCCGCCATTTTCTCACCTGGTCGTACATCCTCTCACGTTGTTCGGCGCTCACCATCAGCTCTGTGGGAGCCCCCGCTCCAACGGGAATATATGTGAAAAACCACGTCAGCAACACACCTTGAGCGATGAGAAAATCCGCGTATTCATCCGACGACACAACGTCAACATTTGCGCTAGTACAGCAAATTGACGCACCGAAAGGCAATTCCCGCTCACGCAGGCGCGCCATAGCCTCAAGAACCAGGTCGTAAACCCCGATGCCACGCCGCCCATCAGTGGTTTCCTTGTCGCCCTCGATGGAAAAGGTAATGAGCAGGTTGCCCACTCGCGCCAGTTCGTCGGCAAAAGATTCGTCGCAAAGGGTGCCGTTTGTGAACGCCAGAAACAGGCAGTCGGGATGCTCTTCACAAATGCGGATGATGTCCCGTTTGCGTAAGAGCGGCTCACCCCCGGTGTAAAAATAGGCGTAAACCCCCAACTCCTTGCCCTGATTGATAATCCTCGTGATATCCTTATAGGAAAGCTGCGTGTCCTTGTGATATTCCGCCGACCAACAGCCTTTACACTTCAGATTGCAGGCGCTGGTGGGGTCAATGAGGACAATCCACGGCACATTACAGTCGTGCTTCTTGATCATTTCCGCGCGGATGTGGTAGCTGTTGAATATGACGTTTTTCAGAGGTTCAATCAGCTTTTCCATCGCTTCGGGACTGGTGTTCATCACTATTCGCTCAAGAAGCCCGACCCACATATTATCCCCTGCTTCAAGCCCCTTTTTCAAGATGGCAATGATTTTCGCCTTATGCTCGTCGCTCTGGGAGTCAGCGGTAATGCCCTCAAGGAGCATCATTGCGTTAGTGCGAAAATCCTCCCGCAAAAACTTTACTCCCTGACGAAAAATCATGCTTTTGACGTTGGTGATTTTAGATGCTGTTTTCATTGATAACACTTCCTAACTTTTTAATAATGTTATAGTCTCCTAACATGAAAATCAACTGGTCCTTGCGGTGTATTTTCAAGTTAATCGACTATAATTACCCTCCGAAACAATTGTACAGTTATCCAGAGCCTGCCGATACGAGATAAAATTCACAGCTTTTGAGCAAATTTTGTGTCAGGCAAGAAAAATTTTTGAAAGAATACTTTCGTATTGTGGGAAAATTTTACACCGTATGGCGCAAAATTAGCCAAAAGATGTTTTTTTGCTCTCGTGTCGACAGGCTCCCAAGCCCCGAAATTTTTCGAAGATGTAACCACTTATTTCAATGCGCAATCCTAAGGAACAGCCCCTTGAAAAACGCAAAAAAATAACAAAGCAGCAGGCAGCAAACAGATTTTGGAATCTGAATACTATAGTCTCCTAACTTGAACATCAACTGGTCTTTGCGGTCTATTTTCAAGTTAATCGACTATATCTGCTCACATGAACCGATACCCAACACCCCGCACAATGCTGATGTGTTGGATGCCAGGTGTTGCTTGGGCGAGTTTGCCCCGCAGACGGTAGACCGTGCGCCACAGCACATCAATGTCGCTGATACCGTACTCATTGCCCCAAACCTTCTGGAGAAGCTTGAGATGTGGGATGGGATGCCCTGTTTCCGCCATAAGCATTTGTAGGATTTCAAACTCTTTCTTTGTCAGCGGCACTTCTATATTGTTTATGAACACACTGCGGCAGGAGCGGGAGAGGACGAGATCCTTGGCATCCAACAGCGGCAATGGGTTAAGGATGGGACGGCGGCTCTGGGATTTGAGTAAATCCAAAATGGAGAGTATTGCTCTTTTTTCGTAGGCGGCAAATGTATCGTAAACGTCAGCGCCGTGGTTCATCGCCTTGATTTTCTTGTCGATTTCATAGTTGGAGGTGAGGACGAAAATAGGGATATTTGTTACATAGCGTATAATCCGAAGCTTGCGCAAGTAATCAGGCACGCTGTCCTCGTTGATGACCACAAATAGGAAGTCTTCATCCCCCGAAAGTTGGACGATTGCCTCCTGCATTGTGTCGACACGCAGCGTATCCACACCGTATTTTGTCCACTGAGCCGTCTGCTGTTTATGTATATCAAGGCTAGTATCCACAGCTAGTATTGGGTTCATATATTTACCTCCTGATTTGAATAGATTTCGCAAAAAGGTACTGTAGTAAAGATTTGGCGCCGCACCTTTTTCGTGTTTTTTGCGCCCAGGATATTATACCATAAAGATTCAGCCGCAAGTTCTCATTTGGCTGTCGTTAACTTCCTATTTTTGGGTTTTTATTGCTATAGCTAACTTTATTGCAACTTCACCCTAGCCGCAAGCCTAGTATAAGGCTTACAGTACCTCTAATGTCAATTAAGAAATTGTTACGGATGAAAACTTTTTTGGGTTGGTTTGTTAATAATTAGAAAACGATCGGTGTGACTTCAGGGCATAGGTGCAAAACATCGGATACATTGAGTTTCTCAAAATTTCCACTTTCTGCTATCAACTTTCAACGTCTCTCATGCTTGTGTTTCTTATTTGCAAACACTTTGTAAATTCTCCTTGTTACCCCTTGCACTACGCGGGGTTTTATTGTATAATGACTGTGATCCAGTGTCGCCCCAACGCAATTGAGGGGCGAAAATGGAATTTTTCGAGAAGAATCATTAACTCAAGAGATGGAATGAGAGCTATGAACAAAAAACTAAAAACGATGATTGTTATCTTTTCCCTGGCGGCAGTTATTGCCCTGGGCGGGGCTTTCGCCTTTGCTCTGTCCGGAGACAAAGCAGAGCATTTTGACTACAGCTTCGCCCCCATGCTTTCCGATGGGGAGGATGAGCCGCAGGAGTTTGCCCAAACTCTGCCAGTCACTCTCAAGCTAGTGTTTGAGGGCTATGAACTGGGTGACTATGACTATGCCGGCGCGGAAGAGCTCCTTGTTTATGTGGATGCGGGAGACGCGGAAACTGTGCTTTTCAATCCCGCTTGGGTGTCCCATCTGCCCCCTCGCGCGGGCTATGTTTTTGACGGCACAGACGAGGATACACAGGCGATCGACCCTAATGGCGGCACGGTATTTCATCTGCGCTTCAGGCGTACCAACGTGGTTTTGCGCCTTGAGTTGGCGGAAAACTCCAACGTCAGTCAGGCGTTTGCACTGCGCTTCGGCACCCCAATAGCCCCCCATCTGGCGGAGTTTGCCGCACTTATGAACGACTCTTCCAACAGCACGTTCTATAAATACGGACACGTATTTAATGCGTGGTCACAGAATATTCCCTCAGGCGCCACCCTTCCCGCGGGAGGACTGACCCTCTCGGCAACATACAAACCCGCCCAGTGGACAGCGAGCTTCGCTTTCGACAGCCGCACCAATTTCACAAGCGCTGTCACGGCGTCCGCATCAAGCGCGAAAGTGGTGTTCGGTGAGAGCTTCACCCTGCCCAGTGCAGGCGGAACTGTCCGCAATTACGGCTACGAGTTGCAGGGTTGGATTGATGACGCCGGCGTTTCCCACGCCCCCGGCTCGAGCCTTGTCATGGATAAGGAAAACCGCTCTTTCACCGCCGACTGGAAACCCCTGACTTTTGACGTCACTTTTGTCTACAAACAGGGAGACAACCCCGCCGACAGTACCACCCAAACGGTGAAATACAGCTTCGATCAAGCCTTTAACTTTCCTGTAGCCGATAATCCCGTCACCGCCGACACCTCCTCCGCATGGGCGCAGGAAACCGGACGTGTAATGCGGGGGCACGCCTTGAGCCAGTGGATATGTCAGGAAAACAGCGCGATTAAATTCAGCCCCGACGAGAAAGGCAAGCTCCTCCTTGAGGGGAACATGACCCTCGTGGCGACCCAAAATCCCGCCGAATATCCTGTGATTTTCACCTGGTCAGGCGGCACAAAGACGGTGATGGTAAAATACGCACAGAGCATCAATTCCGCACTGACGGGGACGAATGGACTTGTGTGGTTATGGGATTACGCAGGCGACAACAACACCGTTGCCTTTAACGCCGCTCCTGCGGCGAACCGCGCCAAGACTAAGGGATATTCAATCGACACATGGACAGAGGAGCTGCGTACGGGAACCTCCAACGACTACAACAAAAGCAACCACAATCCCAATTTCGGCACGATGAGCGATAACACCCGCAAGTTCACCGCAATCGAGACCGCCATTGTTTACCCCGTCAGGCTCTATGAATACAACGACGCACGGGGACAGTGGAATCTGCGGGATACGCTGCAGGTCACATTTGACAGCTATGCCACACCGCCTAACCTCTACCACGCCACTAATGTGCCGGGGAGATATTTCATGGGGTGGTCCGCAAATCAGAATCTGAACGCCGTTGTGGGAGGCGGACGCGACGCGCAAATTCTCATGTCTGAAGAGGGTATGAACCTCTATGCCCGATACGATTCCCCTGTGAATTACTATGTCAACTTCTATGACGAGTACGATAAGCTAGTAAAAACCGAGCTTGTACACACGGAGAATAAAACACAAGTTTCCAGTATTGCCCCTGCCGACAGATTTCAGCCCACTCCTCCCGAGGGCTACCACTTTACCACATGGAGCGACGAGGACGACGGACAGACCGTTGCGTTGACGAGGATGCCCGCCCGCCGTGTAAATTTCTACGGCGAGTACAAAATTAACCGCTTTGACGTGGTCTATAAATACAAGGATAAGGCGGGAAAATGGGTGGAAACCGCCGCCTTGCGCCACTACTCAGGACAGACCTTGAGTGTCCCCAGTCCCCTGCCCAACGTTACCAGTTCTACTTACGAGGCGTTTTTTAACACCAACACAGAACGCTTCACAGGGTGGAACACAGGCATAGTCCCGGGACGGGACAAGGCAGTTGGCGCAAACAGCGGGAAAATTACCTATACAGCTCAGTACACAAAACCGAAAATTTCCAACTTCACAGCGGCGTTACCCAGACTGCAACAGCCTTTCGCCGCGGGCAAGCCCATCGACCTCGCCCTTGAGGACTTGGTTCTTACTGTCACATACGACAACGGCAACGTGACGAAAGTAGATCACATAAAGGGCATAAAGGCAAAAACTGTCACCTATACACCCAAGAAATTCGAGGATGCGGGGCAGAAAGAAATCACCATCACCTATAAATCCCCCGAGGGCGAAACGGTGAAGGCAACGCTGCCTGTCTCCATCGCACCGCGCAAGGCGCTTAGTATCAAGATGTCCAAAATACCTAAGAAAACAAGCTACACTGTTGGAGAGAAGCTCAACATCACAGGAGGCGAGATTGAGGTGCGTTACAACAACGACACCCGCCAGATTATCCCCCTCAACAACAGCGCGGTAAAGGTCACGGGCTTTAGCTCTAAGGCGGCGGTTGCAAAACAGACTCTGACAGTCACATACACCTCGGGCAACAGTTCCTACACCACCTCTTTTGTGGTGACAATCAAGGCGAAAGAGCAAAAGCGCGCCAAGGGCGACGTGAACGGTGACGGCAAAATAAACTCACTGGATATGCTGAAGATTCGCCAACACATTCTGGATATCAAAAAACTCACCACCGCCGAATTCAACGCCGCGGACATCAACGGCGACGGTAAGGTCAACAGCCTTGATGCGATTCAGGTTTTGCGCCATATTTTGGATATCAAGAAGATTAAGTAGGTTTATCTGGTGCATCTTGACACTCCCTAGTTACACTATATCATTTCCACTTGGAATCCTTAGCAACACTTATTTGTGCTTGAAAGACGATTCTAACACTGATTATTATACTGTTTTACAGCGAGAAAGCCTACCCTACGACTTCTCCTAGCGTGCGTTGTAGTGTGCCTTCTCTCCGCAAACAAATTATATCACAATTAACCACCGCCTGCTCAGCTCTCTTTCATAACTATTTGTGCTGACGCGTAGCGGCAGAATGGAGGTTATTATGGACGTTTACGCAAAATTGGAAGAACTTGGCGTCGAGTTGCCTGCAGCGGGTAAGGTGTTAGGGCTGTACGCACCCGTGAAACTGGCGGGGGGCTTAGCTTATGTGTCGGGGCAGGCGCCGATGGTGGACGGCAAACTCATGTTCACGGGCAAAGTCAGCGCAGGAAACATGGCGCAGGCACAGGCGGCGGCGCGGCAAATAGCCATCAACACCTTGGCTCTTTTGCACGAGGAACTGGGTGACCTGAACAAAATCAAGTCACTGGTCAAAGTCATGGCTTTTGTCGCTAGCGAAAGGGGATTCAACGAACAGCCCGCCGTTGTCAACGCTTATTCACAAGTATTCATCGACGTTTTCGGTGAAAATGGACGCGCCGCCCGCTCCGCTGTTGGGACAAACGAGCTGCCCCTCGATATGCCTGTGGAGATTGAAGCAATATTTGAGGTGAAGGGAGTTTTAGAGTAGCGGTAGAACATGAGATACACAAGTGATTTATGGACAGCCAACTTAAAATCCTAAAGATTTACTTGCCAAACCCAACCGAATATCATACTTCCATTCCCTTGAAACTTTACAGGCTGTTCTGGAGATTTTCGTCGAGGCTTACGACAAATTCGGCGAGTAGAAGATGAAGTAGCGCAGATCAACTATAATTAACCTCCAAGAAAGCCAAAAACGAACAACCCGTGTCACGATAGTGACGCAGGTGTTTTGTTGCACCGTCAGGAGAGCGATGATACAGTCTCCTAACTTGAAAATCCTCTATGTGTCTACTCCCACATTATAGCAAACTGGAAATTTTTTATCATCAAGTTTTTGGGTATTAACGTGTGAAATTCCGCTAAAAAGCCCTATCCGAACAAACGAACACAGCCATCGCAACAAAATTATTCCCGTTCAACCGAAAAGCAAAACAATCTACATAGTAAAGCGAAAGAAAGGAGTGACAAAATTGCCAATCTCTGACATTCTATCATAGTCTAATGTGATACACTTAAACCATATCAGAACTTCAGGGATCAGGTTTCAGGAGAGAGGTAATAAATCATTACCTGTCAATCCTGTATCCTCATTCCTGCATTCCTCATTAGGTCAAGCACTCGGGCGATTAGTACAGCTTAGCTCAACGAGTTACCCCGCTTACACACGCTGCCTATCAAACTCATAGTCTATAAGTGCCCTCTCACTAACGCAGGGATATCTTATCTTGGGGGCGGCTTCACGCTTAGATGCTTTCAGCGTTTATCCGTTCCGCACATAGCTACCCAGCAATGCCATTGGCATGACAACTGGTGCACCAGCGGTGCGTCCATCCCGGTCCTCTCGTACTAAGGACAGCGCCCCTCAAATATCCAACGCCCACGACAGATAGGGACCGAACTGTCTCACGACGTTCTGAACCCAGCTCGCGTACCACTTTAATCGGCGAACAGCCGAACCCTTGGGACCGAATTCAGCCCCAGGATGTGATGAGCCGACATCGAGGTGCCAAACCTCCCCGTCGATGTGGACTCTTGGGGGAGATCAGCCTGTTATCCCCAGGGTAGCTTTTATCCGTTGAGCGACGGCATTTCCATTCACATACCGCCGGATCACTAACACCAACTTTCGTTACTGCTCGGCCCGTCAGCCTCGCAGTTAGGCTCGCTTATGCGTTTGCACTCAAAAGCACGATTTCCGTCCGTGCTGAGCGAACCTTTGTGCGCCTCCGTTACTCTTTTGGAGGCGACCGCCCCAGTCAAACTGCCCGCCTGACACTGTCCCCCGACCGGATTCACGGCCGCTGGTTAGAATTTCAGTATTTTAAGAGCGGTATCCCAAGGATGACTCCACAAAAGCTGACGCCTTTGCTTCCAAGTCTCCCGCCTATCCTGTACATAAAATACCAAAACCCAATATCAGGTTACAGTAAAGCTCCATGGGGTCTTTCCGTCTTGCCGCGGGTAACCGGCATCTTCACCGGTACTACAATTTCGCCGGGCGGGCAGTTGAGACAGTGTCCAGATCGTTACGCCATTCGTGCGGGTCGGAACTTACCCGACAAGGAATTTCGCTACCTTAGGACCGTTATAGTTACGGCCGCCGTTCACCGGGGCTTCAATTCAGAGCTTGCACTCCTCCTCTTAACCTTCCGGCACTGGGCAGGCGTCAGCCCCTATACGTCGTCTTTCGACTTAGCAGAGACCTGTGTTTTTGATAAACAGTCGCCTGGACCTATTCACTGCGGGCTTCGCGCTAACACGCGAAGCCGTCCCTTATTCCGAAGTTACGGGACCAATTTGCCGAGTTCCTTAACTACCCTTCTCCCGTTGGCCTTAGAATCCTCTTCCTGACTACCTGTGTCGGTTTGCGGTACGGGCGCCTAAGATATACACCAAGCTTTTCTCGCCACCGTCCACGAATGCTTCCCTACTCTAATTTCGGTCCCTTACGCCCAGGTCGACCAACGCCTGGGTCATTCGCTTTCAATGTGTCCCTTGGTTTAAATCTTTCGGCGGCTACGGAATCTCCACCGTATGTGCATCGACTACGCCTTTCGGCCTCGCCTTAGCTCCCGGCTAACCAGCAGCGGACGAACCTTCCTGCTGAAACCTTAGTCTTTCGGCCAATATGATTCTCACATATTTCTCGCTACTCATTCCGGCATTCTCACTTGAATGCAGTCCACCTGCGCTTTCGCTCAAGCTTCACCCCGCATTCAACGCTCTCCTACCACGCGCACTAAAAGTACGCATTCGAAGCTTCGGTGTATGGTTTAGCCCCGTTAAATTTTCGGCGCAGAGTCACTCGACCAGTGAGATGTTACTCACTCTTTGAATGGATGGCTGCTTCTAAGCCAACATCCTGGTTGTTTGTGCAACTCCACATCCTTTTCCACTTAACCATACTTTGGGACCTTAGCTGTCGATCTGGGCTGTTTCCCTTTCGACTATGGAACTTATCTCCCATAGTCTGACTCCCGGGCATCGATTGTCCGCCATTCGAAGTTTGATAAGGTTCGGTAACCTCTCGGCCCCTAGCCTATTCAGTGCTCTACCTGCGGGAATCTCGCGCCGAGGCTAGCCCTAAAGCTATTTCGGAGAGAACCAGCTATTTCCGGGTTCGATTGGAATTTCTCCGCTATCCACAGTTCATCACCGGCTATTTCAACAGACGTGTGTTCGGTCCTCCATGAGGTTTTACCCTCACTTCAACCTGACCATGGATAGGTCACCCGGTTTCGGGTCGAATCCATCCGACTACGTCGCCCTATTCAGACTCGCTTTCGCTTCGGCTCCGTTGCTTAACAACTTAACCTTGCCGGATAAATTCACTCGCCGGACCATTATACAAAAGGTACCACATCGCACATTGACGTGCTTTGTGTGCTTGTAAACACAAGGTTTCAGGTTCTTTTCACTCCCCGCCAGGGGTTCTTTTCACCTTTCCTTCACAGTACTGTACACTATCGGTCATCAGGGAGTATTTAGGCTTGGAGGATGGTCCCCCCGTGTTCCCGCCGGGTTTCACGTGTCCGGCGGTACTCTGGATACTGCTAGCTGCTTCAAGGTTTCGTCTACACGGCTCTCACGTTCTGTGGCGCACCGTCCCATGTGCTTCGACTACCCATCGGCAATACCATATGCAGTCCTAACCCCAAAAACCTTACGGCTTTTGGTTTGGCCTCTTCCGCGTTCGCTCGCCACTACTAGCGGAATCTCGGTTGATTTCTTTTCCTCGCCCTACTTAGATGTTTCAGTTCGGGCGGTTCCCCACCAACACCTATACTTGCGTTTTCAGTGCAGGTTGAACGCGTATTGCGCGTCCGGGTTTCCCCATTCGGAAATCCACGGGTCAAAGTCTGCTTTCGACTCACCGTGGCTTATCGCAGATTGCTACGTCCTTCGTCGGCTCCTGATGCCAAGGCATTCCCCTTGTGCTCTTTTTTGCTTGACCAGCATTTAATTTTATATGTGATATTGGTTCTCGTGCAAATTTGTAGTTTTTTTGACTTCAGAATATCGAATTTTATATGCCAGATTTTAGAAATCTAACACAAAAATCAATCTCCAAAGCCATATATTACCCAAATTTTTACATTTGTTTGTACTAACCAAAGTTAGTACGCCTATCTTTCGCTTTACTACATTGATTGTATTGCTATTCAGTTGTCAAGGTGCAGTTTCAGGTTTCAGGAGGGAGGAAACAGGTTTCAGGGAGTGTCCCTTAAGCTCGTTCCTTACTCTCGAACGCTGATATATGATAAAGGGTTTCCCCTGTATCAACTAATTTAGGTTTCAGGAGGGAGGAAACAGGTTTCAGGGAGTATCCCTTAAGCTCGTTCCTTACTCTCGAACGCTGTTCGGATTGCGGCGTAAGGCTTGAAGTCTTACATGACTCCTGTATCCTCACTCCTCATTCCTAATTCCTGTAATGTGGTGGGCTCAAGTGGACTCGAACCACCGACCTCGCGCTTATCAGGCGCGCGCTCTAACCACCTGAGCTATGAGCCCCTATTCAGGTGTCAGGAGGCAGGATTCAGGTGGGAGGTCGTAATCTAACGCGCTTTCCTCTGTCTCGCCACCAGAGTCAACAGACGAGCGTCTAGAACTTGCCCTGACCCCTGTGTCCTCACTCCTGTTATCCTGAACTTGGTGGAGATGAACGGGATCGAACCGATGACCCCCTGCTTGCAAAGCAGGTGCTCTCCCAGCTGAGCTACACCCCCGTTGAGGGATTAGGATTCAGGTTTCAGCAGAGTGTTCCCGACCAAAGCCTTATCCTCGCTGGAGCTTCCCAGGAGCGTTTTCGGCAATTTCCTTGCAGATATTCACTCCTCAAGATCGCCGCCCCTCAAAAATGAAATAACGAACAAACAAGAACGTGCTTGAAAACTGACCTAAGAATTACGATGCTTTTTGGATGATACCGTTGGGCATCTAGCATCTTTTTCTCTAGAAAGGAGGTGATCCAGCCGCACCTTCCGATACGGCTACCTTGTTACGACTTCACCCCAGTCGCTTACCCCACCTTCGGCCACGCCCTCCTGCTCAGGATTCAAGATTCAGGGGACAGGATTCAGGTTATACACTTTAACCTTGTCGGTCAAAATGAATTTCCTTCTCCTTAATACAGGCAAGAGCGTCTCACACTGTTTATAGTGTGACCTCTCTCCTGTGTCCTGAGTCCTCAATCCTGAACGGGTTAGGCTATGGACTTCGGGTGTTGCAAACTCCCATGGTGTGACGGGCGGTGTGTACAAGGCCCGGGAACGTATTCACCGCGGCATGCTGATCCGCGATTACTAGCAATTCCAACTTCACGCAGGCGGGTTGCAGCCT